>Ga0214921_10005718_pt1 | contig 17443 bp, 33 predicted proteins | sample LL1505_MetaG_FD_177992 | JGI IMG/M metagenome (GOLD analysis project Ga0214921, IMG submission 177992) | Freshwater microbial communities from Lake Lanier, Atlanta, Georgia, United States - LL-1505 | ecosystem: Environmental > Aquatic > Freshwater > Lake | place: USA: Georgia | collected...
CGGTGCTTAAGGAGTTTTTTGAGCTGACCGCCGGTGGCTATGTGCACGCAGTTGCTGACTCTCAGATTCAGCGCCATCGCCATCAGTCGGAGCAGAACCGCAGAACTGCCATTAGACCGAGGAGACGTGGATGCCTTGTTTAGGTAGCACTAAGTGCGAGTACGCGCCCAGCATGGTCACGCTGCAGGATGGCTGCAAGGTCTGTAGTAACTGCCACCTATGGGCGCTCGAGTGCGAGGCTAAACGCCTGCTGACTTATCCCATGCCACAACGCCGGGAAGGTTTGGTTGAGCGCGAGAAGATTCGCGGCAAGACCGCCTCTGAGATGCTGAAGGACTTGATGACTAGGATTCATGAAGACCGCCGCAAGAAAGCTCAAAAGCTTTTTGGGGGTAAGGATGAGTAAGTTCTCTAAAGAGAAAGGCAAGCGCGGAGAGCGCACGGTTGCCAATCTCATCTTTGAGCTAACCGGGTGGAACGCGCACCGTCGAGTTAGGAATGACCACGGCGATACAGACCTGATTGGCGTGCCCGGCTGGGGCATAGAGGTCAAAGACCACGCCAAGGCTACGCTCGGAGACGTGAGGGGTTGGTGGGAACAGACCTGCCACCAGTCAAAAGGATTGATCCCCCTACTGATCTACAAGCGCCAGCGAGGCGAGTGGCGAGCTGTGTATCCAATGTGTGTACATGTGTGTACTCAGCAAGCGGACTGGTGGCATGACTACAACTACACAATTGAGTGTAGTCTGGAGGCTTGGGCAGCTGTTGCTAGGGAGATCTGTGATGATCATCTGGTTCAACCTGTTGTTGCTGAGTAGCGGTCACTGGACGTTGATTGAAACGCTAGATACCTTGGAAGAGTGCCAGAGCGTGCGCGCTTCATACGAACAAACAGACCCCGGGAACTATTACTGCCTCCCGGTAAAGATGGAGAGCACATGAGAGACATAGACCCCAATCAGGCGATTGACTACATCTTGAAGAACTCTGAACAGTTTGCTCAGGCAAAGGCCGAGCGGATTTATCTCGAGGAGTTCCGCAAGTCTAAGAAGGCTCTGCTGATGCAGAAGCACCGGGAAGAGAGTATTGGTGCTCAGGAGCGTGAGGCTTACGCTCATCCCGAATATAAAGAGTTGTTAGAGGGGCTGCGTGCAGCCATTGAACGTGAGGAGAAGTTGAGATGGGATCTAGTTGCAGCACAGGCGCGGGTGGACGTGTGGCGAAGTTTAGAAGCTTCAAACCGCCGCGAAGGAAGAGCGGTAGCGTGAAAATTTGGCAAACCTCTGAAGAAGGACCGTGCCTGCCTTACGACAAGCTGTTGGCATTCTTGCGAACCCATCCGAAGATTAAGCCTGCAACTGTTGAGGGCCTGTGTGGGACTTCTGAAATCAAGGTTGCCCCGATCCTTGCGTGGATCAACCGCGCTGAGAATGTATGGGTAGATGTAAAGACCGGCACGTTGTACTTTCCTGATGGGACATGCTGCACTTCTTACCAACGCAAGATTGTCAGTAAGCTGTGAACAACAAACTGAACGCGGCCGAAAGGCGTTACATGCAACGGATCAAGGAGATGCCCTGCGGGGTTTGCGGGGCGGCTGGTCCTAGTGATGCTCATCATATAGAGCAGCACAAGCAGTACCTCTGCATCCCTCTGTGCAAGGATTGCCATCAGGGGTCCCATAATGGGATCCACGGGCAGAAGCGCATGTGGTCGGTTATGAAAGCTACAGAGATGTCTGTGCTAAACGACACAATCGCAAAGGTGCTTGACACACTCTCTCGAGTCGTATAAGGTTCGTTCTGTCTGGGGTGGCACCTAGGCACCAAATCTCGGAAGACCCCGGTATTTTGATAGGGGCTTGTGTGGCTCTGCAACACGTTACCGAGATTCCGTGTCCAGAGTTGCCCAAGCCAAGGGCCAAGCCTCTATCAATGTATCGGGGTTTTGCTTTTGGATGACCGCTAGGCTTGTCGGCGAGATACGGCAGGAGTCTAGGGATACGCGCACTGTGGGGTTAGGTCTGAGATGCGTGGGAGGTGGCGAAGCCAGAGCCTCTGATCGAACGTCTGGCGGGTGCTGTTGGCTCCGGCGTGGGTAACAGTTGAAGGCACCTAGGGATAGGCTAGGTGCGTCTCACCAGCATGGGTACTATAACTACTTATATAAATGGAGAGTGTCGTGGAAAAGAATCAAAAGATGTTCACTGAGTTCCGAGCTAGTGACTACCGTATTGCTCGGTCGATGAAGGAGGCTTACGGTTGGGATGCGCCGCTGTATGTCAAGGAAGCGGAGCATCCGATCTGGGAGAAGTTTTGCTTCGGTGCTGCGGTTGCGGTTCTTGTGATTCTTACTCTGACGGCGAATCTATGAAACTGACTGTTCTTAATCTATGGCAAGACTTCCCGATTGGCATGGAACACCGCAAGTTTTGGCTGAACGCCGAGAAGACTGTTGGGTGGTACTCGCTGACTGTTTGCGGCTTTTGCGTGATGCTGATGTTGTAACAAAAGATTCACTGTATCTCTAGGGTTGTATAACTTAGAGTTACATCTACGGCAACGACGCCGGACATGAACTAAGGAGACCGATATGGACCGTACCCTCACCCAAGTTGACGAGCTAGGTTTGCTGCTTGCACAGATTGCTGATCTGACCGCTCAGGCGGATGCAATCAAGGATCATCTCAAGGATGTTGCTAGCGCCGGTGGCCCCACCGTATTCGAGGGCAACATCTTCAAGTCCACCTATGTTGAAGCCAACCGCTCTTCGGTTGATTGGAAGGCTCTGGCTGCTGAATTCAACATCCCGGCTGATGCGATCGCTCGTTACACCAAGACGACCGCCGTGTTCAGCATCAAGACCGCCACGCGCTAAGGAGGCTGACATGAAATTCCGCTGCTACAAGAACGACGAAGGTAACTGGGCCGCTCACATGGTGGATACCCAGACCGGTGAGCAGGTTGGACCGGAGGTTGTGACGGATGATCCTGAGACCTCTATGTTCCAGCTGGGCTTTATGTACGGTGCTCACCAAAACAGGTTCGCCCGCACTCTGGACAAGATTATCCCTGTCGAAAACTAAACACTCACCATGGGGGCTTCGGCCCCCAACAGGAGACTGATATGGAACTCAACGGCCGCAAGATTAAGTACAGCACCATCCAGCTGTCTGGCATCTATCACAGCATGGGTATTGCCGATGCGTACATCTCATACGCAGAGTTTGATGATGGAACTATGCTCACTGAAGATGACCTCGAGGCGCTGGCCAGCACCAGCGATTACGACGGCATCATTTACGAAATCCAACTCGACAAGCGGTAGGAGACCGACTGTGAACACTTCTTTCCACGAAGCGCTGATCCAAGCCCTTAAGAAGCTCGGCTGGACTGATTCAAAGATTGACGACTACATCAAGGGGTTGAGCAGCAAATGAATTACAAGAGTCACCGAGATGCCAGAACGGGCGGAAGCATTCATGCCATGAACGAGGTGGATATGTGGCACCCGCTCCATCTGGCAACGCTGGCCTACGGCTATTGCATTGACGCCCCGGAGATGGTGCCGGCTGGCAGTACGGTTAAGCGTAACTATTACATGTCTAGCGATACATATACAGAACCGTCTATTGCGAGACGCAGCATGCGTGTAACAAAAGATTCACTGTCAAGAGGGAATGATATAACTTAGAGTTACATCTACGGCATCCAGCCGTATACGGAGAACGACATGGACCAAAAGTTTCGCGGAGCGATCTGGGTTGTTGATGAGTATCTGTACGGTGAAGATGACCACGGATGTACTGAGGCGCTCCAGTACCTGAGCGAACACCCTGACTTTGACAAGCTACCCAAAGACATCAAGAAGCTTGCTTACGAGCGATACCTTGATGGCTACTTTGAGCTTAGCTACATGCACGGACCTTACTAAGGAGACTGACATGCTTGCTTACTGTGACTACATCGCACACCTCTGCCGCAGCACGCTGCAGAACAACGACGCCCAGAACCTCATCTACTCAGCTGGCCCTGTAAAGATTGATCTCGATGCCGGTGGTGCCTTTAACAGCACCTCCAAAAGGTTTGAGGTTACTGATGTCAATGGTCGCAAGTACACCGTTACCGTGGAGGAGCAATGACCCGCAATGACACTGTTAAGCCAGAAGATGAGTCGGCTTGCATTAAAGAACTGTGTGATTTGTTACGCAAACAGCAAGTCTTGAGTTTGGTGCGAGAAGAAAACGGGGCGCAGGTTTGTGATGTTGTGCCTGATGAGGTTGCTGCACATGCGGCTGACATCATCGAAGAGTTATGGAATCGGCTGGATAAGCAATACATGCAAGGCGTTGCAAAAGGCATGGAGCTTAAATCCGACGAGTTAGCCTACGAAGCAATCAAGAAGGCATAAAAATGTTTACAAAATTTATCGCCGCCATCAAAGCATTGATCTGGGAAACAGATTGCAACGGTGACTGCAGCCAAGGGCGGAACTGTAACTGTTACATGAAACAAAATTTTGGAGTTGAAGAATGAACCGCGATGACATCATGCGCATAGCACAAGACTGCTGGGTGTTAGATAAACACGATTGTTCAGACGATTGGTTTGTCCGCGCCGATGCCGGGGTGGAAGAGGTTGTTAAATTTGGTAAACTTGTTATTGCTGCGGAGCGTGAGGCTTGCGCGAAGGCAGTAGAAGGCTACTGCGGTGCTTGGGATGACCAAGGGTATGCCCTGACGCAAATTATCCGAACAAGGGGAGAGAAATGAGAAAGACAACAAGGGCTATTGCCAAGCGCCAGCTGTATGAGATGCCTAGTGGGCGCAAAGCCTACGTCATGCGCGTCAGCTACAAGAACGATGAGATTCTGATGTCCTACTTGGGAAGCGTTGGAATTGAGCGTGAGCACGGATCACTGTCTTTTACAGTAAAGAATGTGCATAGGCTCTGCAAGTACGTCGGTGAGGTTGAATACAAAGACGGAGAGATTTGTGAAAACGACAATTGAGATTGGATGGGACGCAATCCAAGAGCTGATGGTTGCGATGTTGGAACAGGACATCCTGTTCTCAGTAGATTCCGAGGATCCGGAAGACAAAGAGCTGCTGCCTCACCTGATTGCAGTTCTAAGCTTCTACACCGGGGCCACCGAGGGGTACATCAGGAATAAGTTCAACTGTGAATGAGGAGACTCTGGTCGAGAAGGTCTTGGGTTCAATCGCCATCTGCGCCATCATGGTTATGATTTGGTTCATATAACAAATTGTTAGCAAGTTGCTGGAATTGTTAACACCTCTGCAACCAATTATGTGATTGGTGTCAGTAACTTGAAGCAAATCAGTCACACGATAGGGTTACCATAAGAGGGCGCAGCCGCGCTAACCAACAGGGGGCCCTATGTTGTTTCATATCATTCAAAACGTGAAGTTTGAGTACTTCATCGACGCCGAAACCGCTGCTGAAGCTTTGCAAGTTTCTACGCTCGAAGACGCTGACGATAAGCACGAAAGCTGGATCATCTCCGCACTGGAAGATGATGATGAAGAAGACTTCGACGACGAAGAGTAATGAACCGGGCGGCCAGACCGCCCGTTTTCATATCATGCTGGGATTGACGATAGTTCGAGCGTACTCGCCATGGTCCCAGTGGTAGGTAATGCATTGAGCGTCTCGCTGGCTGCGATAGCCTGCATTGTGAGCCCAGAGATCTGATGGTTGAAGAACCCGGTGGGTCTCGACCGAGACGCCGGGATAGTCCTTAAGAGTTTTGTGGTGTATATGGCCTAGGTGGGCATAGCGGTGAGAGCACTGCCCCCACATTGCCGGCTGATCTGCAGCCATGATGCCTAGCATCTGCTCCATCCTTACGGTATCGCCATGTGTAGCGGCCAGCATGACTTTGCCGAACTGTAGGAAATAGAACTTGTTGGCGCTGGTTTCAATGTGAACCCGCGGCTCATTCTCGTAAGCGACCTGCAGCCAGAGAGACAGGTCCACCGCCGAGTAGTTGTCGTGGTTTCCAATGATGTTCCAGACGACTACCCGGTCATGCTTGCGCAGGCACATCTGAATCATTGAGCGCAGGATGCGGAAGCCAACCTTGCGGACCTTTTGGTAACGTCCATCGACATCGAGGTGGTTCTGGCTTCTTAGCGTAATGTTCCTACCATCGTCAGCGTGAAAATAATCACCGAGATTGAGGATGAGAGCTGTTGTTGCCGAGGGGGAGCGCTCGACTAGATCGTCGTGGGCTTTGGTGAATAACTGCTCTGCTAGCTCGAGGTCGTGGTCATGTCCCGTTTCTTCCCACCATGACCTTTGACCGACGTGGGGGTCGCCATATATAAAACAATTCAGCAGTCTGTCGTCTGGTTGTTGAGTGCCCGGATTGGTAGGGGCTACTCTGACGATGTCGTCCTTAAAAGCCTCAAGGAAGGCTTCTTGGATCTCGCGGGCGTTCTGCTTGTCTTGCGTGGATTTGACCCATTGCCCAACAGGCCGCCCATCTTTGTTGTAGTATGTACTAACCCCTTTAACTAAGAAACCATCTGGAACCACATGGATCATGTCATGCTCTGGACTCAATCCCCGGCGGGCCGCGCGAATCTTGAGCCGCTGAAGACCACGTTCTACAGACCGTGTGGAGATACCAAGAGCTTTAGCCGCTAAAACTTGGGTTCCGTGCTCTTCAATAGCATCTAACATCTCGTGCTCTCGAACCGTAGCAAACTCTCTTAAATGTTTCATAACGTCCCGTCCGTTAAAGGATTTCGACATAGTCGCGCATGGATGTTGCAGTTTTTATACTGATTTGACAAGGATTCACATGGAAACGTATGACTGGTCGTATTACTTGATTCGTGCAGAGCATGAGCTGCGCAATGCCGCAGAGAACCTCAACCGCAGCAAGCTTTCCGAGGCCGACGATCAACTCGCTCAAGTGCTAAACCATTGCCGGATGGCCCGCATTTACATTGCAAACCAAGAGAATACTTCTGTATAATCAATGGCGCAGGGTAGTGGAGAGGTGCCACGTTAGCTTCATGCGCTAAAGACCCGAGTTCAATTCTCGGCCCTGCAACCAGACGAACGGGACGACATGGACATCTTGACGCCGAAGGGGCAGGAAACTCTGGCACATGAGGCCGAAGCAATTGCCCTCTTTGAGCGCGAGTACCACTTCCACCGGTTCTTGCACACCGCGAAGCACAAGCCGCTGGCGTTTGATGGGATGGTTCTTGAGGGCGATGACCTTCAGGCTATCGTAGAGATCAAGTGCCGTAACATGACTGAAAAGCAGTTCCGCAATACTCACCAAGCTGAATGGCTGGTGACGCATGACAAGATTCTTAGATGTGCGGCCGCCGCAAAGATTATTGGGGTGCCGCTATCTGGTTGGTTGTATCTAGTGCCGGACAAAGTATTGCTGATGCGCCGCTTGGCAGACGCCGAAGGCAACATCGTAGACATGAGGCTGGACCGCACAACAACCCAAGCCACAGTAAACGGTGGCTCTGCAACACGGGTTAACGCGTACATTGATATGAGCAAGGCAAAGAGGATTGTATGACCCGCGAAGAATCCGAAGAGCTGATCCGCCAAGCAATGAAAGAGCGCACCGAGGCGGAGACGCAGATCCGCATGCTTGAAGTTCTGTATGTTGCTATCTGTGTCGCTATTGCTGTTCTGCTTGGTTCTGTTGTGTGGGACAAGAAGAGATCTGACGTAGAGCAGGAAGAGAAGTGTATGAACAAGGGTTCCTACGCCGCCAAAGACTCTGACGGCAACTACTTATGCGTTACGGTGAGAACAGATGACTAAAGACGAACTACTCTCTATGGCACTGAAGGCTCTCAGCGAGGCTTACCCCGCAGAGCACCCGCCGTATGTACAGAACAAGATGCGCATTGCTATCAACTCAATCCGTAAGCATCAAAGCATGTCTGACCAAGATGCATATGATGCAGCAGTAGACATGGCCGCCGTGAAGTAATAATATTGCACTGCAGCATTTATTAACTTAACGGAGGTCGTTATGAACTACCAAGACGTTTTCGCCCAATGGTCGGCAGCCTGCCGCGACATCGCAGCAACCCAGTTCGGTTACATGATGGACGCATGGAAGCTGGCAGAGCAGAAGGTCCAAGCTAAGCCTGACTGGATGTGGTGGAAGAAGTAAGTTAAAAAAAGAGCGTGGGCTGGATACGGGTTGTCTTTCAAGCGGATTAACACGAACCCGGTTCACGCTCTTTCCCTATTGTGTAACAAAAGATTCATTAGACTTCGGTCAGTTATCTAACTTATAGTTACATCACAGCACAACGCTGGATATGACCTAAGGAGACCGACATGAAACGAGCTGCTACCGTAATCGCCGAGACACTTGGTTGGGATGTAAGCGACATGTCTGAGCAGCGTTACCAGCGGTACACAGCTCCAGCTGTATATGCAATTGGTAACCGATACTTTGCGGCTTATCACACCAAGCCCCGGCACAAAGATATTGGCACCGATTGGGTTGAGCACACAGATCAGTTTGGAGCTCGCGGGACTAACATGAAGGTTTGGGTTTGCAACTCAATCATCTCTCAAGCAGCTTGATACAGGCATAACAAAGTTAGTCAAATTGAGTGGAGTCCTTCGGGGCTCTTGTTGTTTATGTGCCAGTGATATAATTACTGTATCTAGTCATGGAGGTACCCAATGGAACCTACCAAGAAACGTACTGGCCGACCGTCTAAATACACACCAGAGCTTGCCCGCGAGATTACCGAACGACTCTCTGAAGGAGAGCCTCTTCGCCAAATCTGTCGTGATGCACACATGCCTGAGTGGCGCACTATCTATGATTGGATGTATCGCGATGAAACGCTTTCCGCAGCAATCGCACGCGCAAGGGAAATCGGCTACGACAAAATGGCTGAGGAGGTCCTACAGATCGCTGATACTCCGGTTATGGGCCACACTCAAACAGTAGACGACAAGGGCTCTACTATTCGCACTGAGGATATGCTGGGCCACCGCAAGCTACAGATTGAAACCCGGCTTAAGCTGCTGGCCAAATGGAATCCTAAGAAGTATGGCGATCGTACTACTATCGCCGGGGATGCTGAAAACCCTTTGAAGGTAGATGTAGATGCAAAAGAGTTGTTTGACCGGATCCTGACCAATATGGAGCTGGCCAAGCAGGTTAAATCAAACGAGGACAACTGATGAATATCACCCTGACTTTCACCGCTGATGAGGTTAACGCAATCCTGATGGGTCTGAGCGCCCTGCCGACTGGTCACAATGTCTGGCCGCTGGCTATGCGTATTAAGCAGGAAGCCGAGGCTCAGGTGCCTGCTCCTGAAGAAGCCCCGGAAGAAACCGCTGAGTGAGTGTTGAGCTCCTTCGAGATCCAGAGGTTAGGGCTAAATTCAAGGCTCTGACACCAGAGCAACAAGCCGCATGGGCTTGGCGCGCTGAGTGGCTCTCGAAGGCTCACAGACATCAAGTAGTACCGGTCGGCGAGTGGTGGACCATCTGGCTGCTGCTCGCCGGACGTGGAGCGGGGAAGACAAGAACTGCTGCAGAGCAGGTTGGATGGTGGGCATGGACAGAGCCCGGCACCCGCTGGCTTGTGGCCGCCCCTACATCTGCTGACGTGCGCGCCACCTGCTATGAAGGTGACTCCGGTCTAATCAACGTCATACCTAAAGAGCTAATCGCCGACTACAACCGCGCGTACCACGAGATCAAGCTTATCAATGGCTCTCTCATCAAAGGCATTCCTGCCAGTGAGCCGGAGCGTTTCCGGGGTGGCCAGTATCACGGCGCATGGCTAGACGAGCTGGCCGCATGGGACTACCTGCAGGATGCGTGGGACCAAATCATGTTCGGCGTGCGTCTGGGTAACAAGACCCGGATAGTCGCCACCACTACGCCAAGACCTAAAGACCTGATTGTCGATCTAGTCTCCCGAGAGGGCGACGATGTGGTCCTGACTACTGCATCGACATACGACAACATCGCCAACCTAGCGCCCAGCTTCCAGAAGCAGATCCTTCAGTACGAGGGCACGAAACTAGGAAGGCAGGAAATCTACGCTGAGATCCTTGACCCCGAAGAGTCGGGGATTGTTAAGCGTGACATGTTCAAGCTCTGGCCCGCAGGGAAAGAATTTCCCCGGTTCGAGTACATTGTCCAGTCTTATGACGTGGCTACATCTGAGAAGGTGCAGAACGACCCGACCGCCTGCATAACCTTCGGTGTGTTCAAGCCGCTAGATGGCCCGATGTCAGCCATGATCATTGACTGCTGGCAAGACCGCCTGCAATACCCTGATCTGCGACCCAAAGTCATTGAAGAGTACGAGACTGTATTCGGCGAGGGTAAAGACCGTAAGCGGGTAGACCTAATACTGGTCGAAGATAAGTCTGCTGGTATCTCACTGATCCAAGACCTGCAGCGTGCTCACCTGCCTGTACGGGCGTATAACCCCGGCAGAGCCGATAAGATGCAGCGCCTGAACATTGTATCCAACGTCATCGCTCGAGGCCGTGTATGGCTTCCTGAGAGCTCGCAGAGGCCCGGCTATGTAAGAGACTGGGCTGAAGGGTTTGTTAGCCAGATCTGTTCATTCCCTGACTGCACGCATGACGATTATGTCGATTCCTGCGTTGATTCTTTGACTCAAGTATTGATGGTCGACAGGGTTAAGGCAATCAAAGATATTAAAGTCGGCGAAATGGTCATGACCCCCGCTGGGCCGCGGCGAGTTACCGCAGTTCATGACAATGGGATTAAAGAGGTTTGGGCTGTTAATAATTTGCTGGCCACCGCAGAACATCGCGTTATGACTCAGTTTGGATGGACAAGGGTTGATGCTTTGAGTCAAGGCGTCCATAATGTATACCTCAATAAGGAGGTGTTATGGCGTTCAAATCAACAGGTATCAAAGTGGAGTCAGTGGTTTTTAACGGTCGCAAATACAACCGATACCCTGAAAGCAGCAATCCAGCGCATAGGAAGTATTTTGCAAGGGCTGGTCATAGGCTGCACCGAGATGTTTGGATTTATCACAACGGGCCAATTCCCGAAGGCATGCACATCCATCACATCGACGGCAACACAGCCAACAACGACATCAGCAATTTGGCTTGCATTACAAAGCAAGAGCACCGGGCGGAGCATAGAGAAGAGTTGTCCGCAAGAAGCAGGAGCCCAGAGCAACTCAAGCATCTTGAGCGAATCAGATCAAGTGCAGCGGCTTGGCACAGATCTCCGGAGGGCATTGAGTGGCATAAGCAGCATGCCCAAACGTCTTTGTCTAAAGCTTGGGCAAAGCCTAGGGTTTATGTGGAATCGCCTTTCAACTGCAAATGGTGCGGCAAAGAGGATATGCGCAAAAGCCTTCGGAAAGAGTTTTGTGGTTCCGCCTGCCAAACAGCCGAATCACGTTTCCGTCTCGGTAGATCGCGTTATCAACACCCATACCATGCGTCATGTGTTTGATCTGACGGTAGAGGGTGAGCATTGTTACTACGCCAATGGGATGTTGGTACACAACTGTACGCAGGCATTAAGATTCTTGCGTGATGCGGGATGGATTGATATTGACCCGCCGCCTGAAGAAGCTTGGGACGAAGACGATTATGTTGATTCGGGTATGCCGAAGAGGCAAAATCCCTATGCGGTATAATACTTTATCTGCAGGATAAAACTCTGGGGCTCAGCCGTGGACAAAATCGACAAGTTCAAAATCAAGAACCAAGATCTTACGGATAGCTTTATGCCCGGCCGAGAGAAGGTATTTGGCGCAATCCTAGACGCGGCCAAGCAACACGCAAAGAGCAAGGATAACCGCGACCAGCTGCGCGCCATGCTCGAGGGCGGAACCATGGCCGCCATGGACACCGGCAAGGTGGAGATGCGCAAGGCTCCGGGTGCTAAAAAGGCTGAAGAGGCGCTGAGCACTGCGGCTGACTTCATCCCTTTTGTCGGCGCCGGTAAGTCCGCGATGCAGGGCGACTATGGCTCTGCTGCTCTACAGGCTGGTATGGATGTCGCCGGTGGTCCCCTGCTGAAGGGCGCTGCTGCATTAGGAGGTAAGTTCCTAGCCCCTGCATTGGCTGGTGCCATCAAGGCTTACCACGGAAGCCCGCACAAGTTCGACAAGTTTGACATCTCAAAGATTGGCACTGGTGAGGGTGCTCAAGCTTATGGGCATGGGCTGTACTTTGCAGAAAATCCAGAGGTTGCCGGTGGATATGCGAGAGGTCTTGGGAATTATGAAGTTGATGGCGGAAACATGGATTGGAGCAATCCTAAGCACGTTGCCGCGATGCAAGTTCATTTGATGGGTGGTGACTTTGCAAAAGCAGCAGATGACTTGTATAGAAAGGCAAAAAACAGAGTTTCTGCGGCAGAGCCAGATGTTGCTATGAAGGCGGTAAAAATTCTTGACGGCATTTTGGATGACAAATCCATTACTAAATCAGCCAGACAAAAACTAATCCCCAATGTTCGCGTTGGTAATCTCTACGAAACAAACCTCAGTTGGCCCGACGCCGCGAGAGAGGCTGCTGACCCGCTTAGTCCGCATCACTTCTTGGATTGGGACAAGCCACTAAGTGAGCAAAGCGATTATGTAAAGTCTATGTTGTCTGTTGACAAGCGGGCCAAAGATAAACTGTACGGTAGTGGCGCTGAATACTATCGTGGTTTAACTGGCCGTTATGCTCAAGATGCTCCAATTCATTTTTCTGCGGAACAGGCAGAAGAAAAGTTTGGAATGCCGCTTGCTTCGCAACAATTAAAGGCACTTGGTATCCCCGGCATCCGATACAAAGACGCTGGCTCACGCTCTAACTTTAGAGTGCAAACTTCATATAAAGGTGAGCCATATGGTGAGCCTGTTTCATTTATGACTGAGCAGCAAGCATTAGATTACGCCAAAGAACAAAAAGAAAAAGGATTTGGTGCTGACGTTATGCCGGGCACATCCAACTACGTCCTGTTCTCTGATGAGCTTGCAGACATCCTCAAGCGCAATGACGAGCAGTTGAAAGCTATTGGTGGCAAAAAATTTGAATATCCAGAAGCAAAGTCTTCTGTATCTGGCTTGCGAGTTGGAGAGCAAATAAAGAACACATCTTCAATTCCTGCCACGTTTTCTAATTACGAAATTGATAAGGGCATTCGTAGCGTTCCAATGTCTGCGTTCGAAACAACTAATCCTCAAGATTTGTTTTATGCAAAAAATGATTTGGAACGTGTAAACAATCTTGCTGAACAAATTAAAAACAATGGATACATTGACCCACTGATTGTTGCAGTGGATGAAAGTGGTCCATATGTTTTAGAGGGCGCTCATCGATTGGGCGCATTGCACACATTGGGCGTAGAAGACATACCGGCGATGGTAGTGCGGGATTTGGGCGATTAAACAATTACTGGAGTAACCATGGCTGAAGAGTTCCCGATTGACCAAGAGTATGGCCGATTCATTGGTGGCCAACCTGCTGACGCCCAAGATGAGGGTGAGCAAGGCATGGAAGTAGAAGAGCCGATTGACGATTCGGAGCTTGAAGAGCTGCCTGATGGTTCGGTAATGGTCCACATGGACATCAAAGGTCCGCTGGAAGAGCCTGACTTCTACGAAAACCTCGCTGATTCAGACCGTCTGGACTTCATGTCGGTTGATAGTCTGGCTCTGCGCTACATTGAGTACGCCGAGAAGGACAAAGAAGCCCGCAAGCAGCGCGACAAGCAGTATGAAGAGGGCATCCGCCGCACTGGTATGGGTAACGACGCCCCCGGTGGCGCTAACTTCAACGGTGCCAGCAAGGTTGTCCACCCGGTTATGGCTGAGGCTTGCGTAGATTTCGCCTCTCGAGCCATCAAAGAGCTGTTCCCGCCTGATGGTCCTACCCGAACCAAGATCCTTGGTGACGTAGAAAAGGAAAAAGTCGAGATTGCTGAGCGCAAATCCGACTTTATGAACTGGCAGTTGACGGAACAGATTGAAGAGTTCCGCGATGAGCAAGAACAAATGCTCACCCAGCTGCCTTTGGGTGGCTCTCAGTACCTCAAGCTGTGGTACGACGAGAAGAAGCGCCGCCCTTGTGCGCAATTCCTGCCCATTGATAACGTCCTGCTGCCGTTCTCGGCCGGTAGTTTCTACACCGCGCAGCGCGTTACTGAGGTTGATGACGTTTCTGACTACGAGTTCAAGGCCAGAATTGCCTCTGGGCTCTACCGCGACGTGTCTTACATCCGCGCCACGATGGATCCTGAGCAGACTGGACCGCAGAAGGCCACGGACAAGATTGAAGGCCGCAATCTGGGTGACAACGAAGACGGTCTGCGCCGCGTTTACCACGTCTATACATGGCTGGAGCTTGAAGACGACCCGTATACCAAGGGTGAATCAGCGCCGTACATCTTAATGATCGACGAGCTGGACTCTCAGGTGCTGGGTTTGTACCGCAACTGGGAAGAAGGTGACGAATCTTTTACCAAACTCGACTGGATCATTGAGTTTAAGTTCATTCCTTGGAGAGGCGCCTATGCAGTCGGTCTTCCGCACCTTATTGGCGGCCTTAGTGCTGCCCTTACTGGCTCTCTGCGGGCTCTGCTTGATAGCGCTCATATCAATAATGCCGCCACGATGCTCAAGCTCAAGGGCGCTAAGATTTCCGGGCAGTCTCAGCAGGTTGAAGTAACCCAAGTTGCAGAGATTGAAGGCGCTCCGGGTGTCGATGACATCCGCAAGATTGCCATGCCGATGCCTTTCAACGCGCCGAGCTCGGTTCTGTTCCAGCTTCTGGAGTGGTTGACTAATGCCGCCAAGGGTGTGGTCACCACCGCGGAAGAAAAGATTGCTGACGTTACCTCAAACGCTCCTGTAGGCACCACTCAGGCAATGATTGAGCAGGGCGCGGCTGTTTTCTCTGCCATTCACGCCCGATTGCATGAATCTCAAGGCCGTGTACTCAAAGTTTTGAGCCGAATCAACCGCTGGTATCTGGATGATATGCGCCGCGGTGAGGTTGTTGAGGATTTGGACATTGAGCGTGAGGATTTTGCGCGTGTAACCGACGTTATTCCGGTCTCTGACCCGCACATCTTCTCTGAAACGCAGCGGATGGCCCAAACACAGGCTGTTATGGCCGTGATGAAGGACTACCCGCAGCTGTTTAACCAGAAGGCTGTGATTGAGCGTTTCATGAAGCAGATCAAGGTGCCGGGCGTCAACGAATTGATGGTTGACACTCCTGCGCCGGAGAAGATGGACGCAGCCAATGAGAACGTCGCCATGACGATTGGCCAGTCTGCCTATGCCTTCCCTGAGCAGGACCACCTTGGGCACATCCAAGCGCATCTGGACTACGCCAAGAACCCTGTATTCGGTGGCAATCCTATGGTCGCTCCGTCGTTCCTGCCAAAAGCCATGGAACACATCAAGCAGCACATCTCGCTGTGGTACCTGAACCGCATGAATGGTTATGTCCAGCAGGCTTTGGGTCGCAAGATTGAAGACTACAGCGAAATGGATGATCCGAAAGACGTTGACAAGCTGTTTGGTGCTGCATCCCAGCATGTGGACATGGATGCCGAGCAGACGTTGGCTGGAATCATGCCGGTCATTCAGAAGATGGTCCAGACGATGGAGCAGTTCAAGCCGAAGCCCCAGCTGACGCCGGATGGTCAAGTCCTGCTGCAGACCAGCATGGCCGAGACGCAGCGTCGTACCCAGCGCGACCAAGCAGAGATGGGCCTCAAGGACAAGGAGCTGGCCGCTCGCTTGCAGTTGGACGTGCAGAAGCTGCAGGCAGATCAGCAGCACGCCATGGAAGAACTACAGCTCAAGCTTGCCATTGCTACAGGCGATCAGGAGTTGAAGGAGCGCATCGAGACAGCCCGGTTGACCCGCGATGCCGCCAAGTTGAAGCAGGACGGCGAGAAGGCTGTGTTGGATCTAACCACAAAACAAGGAGGCCAATATGGCTACGAGTGACAAGGAACAGAAGGGCATCAATGTGCCGCAGCACAAGCGCATTGCTCAAGGCGAAAAGCTTGACGGCAGCAGCATGCAGCCGAAGGGTCAATCGCAAGGTGCTCTGAGTCAAGTTAAGAAGAAGTGAGCCTTCTATCTGACTTGATTGGAGGGCTGAAAGTACGGCAATCAGAGATTGCTGTGTCTTTGGCTGCAGGAAATGCGTCGAATTGGGAAACCTATCAACGCATGGTTGGACATCATGCGGGCCTACAGGAGGCTCTGCAGATTCTTGATTCATTACTAAAGGAAGACGATGACGACAGGTAAACCGGAAGCTTCTAACGAAGCTGAGTTGGCTTGGGCATTTCCGAGCGTAGACCCCGGTGCTAAACCTCTCGGCGGACGCATTCTTGTACAGCTGCGTCGTGCAAAAAAGAAGGTTGGGCAGGCGGGGATTATCTTGGTTGAAGAGACCAAGGAAACCGAGAAGTGGAACAACATGGTGGCCAAGGTAGTTGATATTGGTCCGCTGGCATTCAAGCACCGCGACACGATGCAATCGTGGCCGGAGGGCTCTTGGTGTGAGATTGGCGACTATCTGCGCGTCCCGAAGTGGGGGGGCGACCGATGGGAAGTCAAAGTGCCGGGAGACGACGACTTGGAAGAACCGGCGTTGTTCATGATTCTCAACGACCACGAGGTTATCGCAAAGGTAACCGGTGATCCGCTAGCTATGAGGGCCTTTCTGTGAGCGAGAACAAAGAAAACCCCATCGATGTCATTGAAGAGATTGATGGTTCCGCGGTTGTCGAACTGCCGGAGGGTGAGGAGCCCATTGAGCAGGATAGTCACGAAGACGACCAACCTACAACCAGTGACATGTCGGAAGACGAGAAGGAGGCCGTTCGTGAGGCCAATCGTCAACGCCGTCATGCAAAGAAGCAATACGCTAAAGAAAAGCGTAACGCTGAAAAGGCGCAGCTTGATTATTTGAAGCGCCAGAATCAGGAGTTGATGGATCGTTTGTCTGTTATTGAGCGTAAGAGCTACAACAACGATTTGTCGCGCCTTGATTCTGCAATTCAAGATGAAGCGCAACGTATGCAATATGCGCAGTCGCTAATTCGTGAGGCGACTGAAAACTCAGACGGTAACGCAATGATTAAAGCCCAAGAGGCTTATATTGCTTCGCGCGACCGCCTGCGTGAGATGCAAGAGTTTCGTAAGCAAGCAGAACACATGCCGGAGCCGGAAAAGCGTGTGGATCCGCGAATGATTGATATGGCAAAAGACTGGATGGCTCGTAACCCTTGGTATGACCCGAGTGGTAAAGACGAAGACAGTCAGATTGCCAAATTGATTGACGAGCGGATGGTTTCTGAAGGTTGGGATCCGACTGGCGATGATTATTGGGAAGAATTTGATAATCGCTTGCAACGTCGTTTACCTAATC
>Ga0214921_10005719_pt1 | contig 17442 bp, 18 predicted proteins | sample LL1505_MetaG_FD_177992 | JGI IMG/M metagenome (GOLD analysis project Ga0214921, IMG submission 177992) | Freshwater microbial communities from Lake Lanier, Atlanta, Georgia, United States - LL-1505 | ecosystem: Environmental > Aquatic > Freshwater > Lake | place: USA: Georgia | collected...
GTTCGGGTCTCATCGAGCTTGCCCTCGGCGATCAGTGACGCTGCGATCACACCGAAAAACGACTTGGTCACCGACATCGCAATATGCTGGCCCTCAGGCTTGAGCACGCCCGTATATCGCTCATAAACAACCTGTCCGCGGTGCAGAACAACAATCCCGTCGGTGTAGGTGGCGGCGAGAGAATCCTCCCAGTTCATCGCAACCGATTGTCCGAGCGGCAAGAACTCAATCTTGCCCAAGGACTCGATTTCCCGGCGGGGTAAAGTCTGAATCCCTCCAAGGCCACGCCCAACCTGGGTCGTCGGGGCCATTTGGCGAAAATTCGAAAAGCTCCACCGCAAACGGGGAAACGAGTAGACACTGCCATCGGCAAACTGGACCAATTTGTCGGGCGGCGGTGGCGACCCCACCATCCATCCCAGTGCCACGGGGTCACTGCGGGCAGCATCCGGAAAACTGGGCGCCGGCGTTTGAGCACCGACCAGAGAAGCTGCGGTCAGCAAGGTGAGCGCCATTGGGTAATGCAAGAACTTGAGCATATCGGTAATTCTCTTATCGGGAGCTAAACGGACTTTGATACGGCCGCCCGAACGCGACCCCAGCAACGATCGTTCCACTTGGGCGCAGGACCATGTTGCCCTTTCGTTTGTTGTTCCGGGTATCCACGAATTCGACTGGGCCTTCGACCAATTCGAGGACCGAGAGATCGGCTGGGGCGCCGATTTGGAGCGTTCCGTGTTTGGGAATGCGGCCAATTACCCTTGCCGGAACCTGCGTCGCCATCGATACGACTTCGGAAAGAGAGAAACCCATTCCCAGGAACTTGCTCATCACCCAGGGCAGGTAAGGCATTCCGGGGGTGTTGCCCGAAAATACATGGACGTCGGACGAAATGGTGTCTGGCAGGACCCCCTGAGCAATCGCAGCTTCGGCAATGTTGTAGTCGAAACTGCCGCCGCCATGACCGATATCAAAGACCACGCCGCGCCGTTTTGCCTCGAGGGCTGCGGGCAGTAACTTGCCATCCTGGACGATGTTGGTTCCCTCGCCGTCAATATTGGGTGCGCCCGAAAAACAGTGGGTCAACACATCCCCGGGGCGAAGCGTGTCGAGAATCTTCGACATCAACGACCGATCGGACACTCCACCGATATGGCACATGATCTTGGCTGGCACACCCGACAGTTCACAGGCCTTGACCGCCCGTTTGAGCGGCTCAAGGCCATGTTTTGCGATCACGTTCTCGCTCATCCGAACCTTGACACCAAGAACCATGTCGGCATTCTCAGCGACCGCTCGAGCAGCCGCCTCGGGTTGGGCGTAGTCGATGTTGTAGAGCTCGGGGACCGGGAAACCGGCGAGACCAGCAACTGCGATATGAATGAATGCAAATTGCCGGGTTCGCGAGGCAGGCACAATAAATCGGCGATAGGCAGCAAAATTGTTAGCTCCAGCATCACCCGCCGAGACGACAGTCGTCGTGGCCTGGTGAGCGACCAATTCGTCCGCGGGAATGCCGATCGCAGATCCGTAAGGAAACGTATGGCAATGCAGGTCGATCAGCCCGGGCGTAACCAACTTCCCCGCCGCATCAAAGACCCGCGCTGCGCGGCCGGGGTCAATCGCCCCCTCAACCGCACGAATCTGACCGTAACGGATTCCGATATCACGCTTGCCCGAAAGCCCCTGACTGGGGTCCAACACATTGGCATTACGCACGAGAAGATCAAACTTTTCAGCGGGATCCGACGCCCCCAGGACAGTGGTCGGCACAGCGCCCAACGCAAACAGGGAAGAGGCTCCGGTAAGCAATTTGCGGCGATCGAGTTGGGCCATTCTTTCTATCCTTAGTTAATAGCAGCGCCCAAATCATAAATCGCTGCGCATCCCCCAAAGACTGAAGTTGTCCTGACTCAGGGTATCCCCGGGCAATCCCTCGTCCTGGCTTACGGTCTCGCTAAACCGAAACGGTACATCGATCACCGCTTGCGCGTCGCCATACGCTGACAGCAGCAAGGCACTTCACTTCGGATCCCAATTTCTCAAGGATAAAGGCGCACAGATTTTCGAGAGTCGGGGGGCCAAGGCCCTCAACTTCGTCCAGGAACTGATGGTCAAGCAGGCCGCGAACGGCCTGAATATGTGCACGCAAAAAAGCGAGGTCAAGCACCATTCCGGTCGTCGGATCTGGTTGGCCTCGAACAGTCACTTCGGCCTCGTAGGTATGGCCGTGGATTCGACGACTGCTCTCCGTTTCGATGTCGCGAATCAGCGTATGGGCCGCCTCGAAATAAAACCGCTGCGATAACTCGACCGTTTTTCGCACACTTGAAACCTTCGCAATCACCGAATCTCCAGAATTTTGTGCGTTTGAATGGACAGCCGCCACATCGGATTGGCTTGGCAATAGGCAATCGCCGATTTCGTATTTGCCACACGCGCGCAGCCATCCATCGGCTGCAGGAGATAATTCTCGAAGTCAAGATCCCCAATATCGCCAGGCATTAGTCCCACCTGTGGAAAGACGAGTTTTAACTCGTGACCGTGTCGTTGCACCCAGGGCGCTCCCGCTTTGGGACTGACGCAGATCCAGTCGATCCCCGGAAGCACAGCGAGGGTTCCGTTGGTTTCGACCGCAATTTCAAATCCGACCGCATGAAGTGCGTCGACAAGCGCATCGTCGATCTGCAGAGTCGGTTCGCCCCCGGTCAAGACGACGTAGTGGTGACCGCTATCCAGCGGCCAAAGCGCCAAAATTTGATCGGCTAATGAAACGGCGTCAGGATATTTGCCACCCAAGGTGCCATCCATGCCGACAAAATCAGTATCGCAAAATCTGCAGATTGCCGAATCACGGTCAACTTCACGACCTGACCACAAATTACAACCTGAGAATCGGCAAAAAACGGCTGGGCGTCCGGCGCGTAGACCCTCACCTTGCAACGTATAAAAAATCTCCTTAACGGAATAATTCATTTCGCGATCACACCCGTTAATGACACTAGCTCATTCTGTTATCTTGCTACTTTCAAGGGGAAAACAGCATGCATGTAGGCGTAACGCGATTGATCCTAGCCGTTGGGGTCGGTGTTGGAATTCTGACCGCCTGTGGCGGGGGTGACTCGACAGATATCGTCGAAAACCCCGATGTAACGCCTCACGCACGCGGATGGAAAGAGATGGCGGGCGACCCCGCAGTCATACCGACTTTTGACCCAAATGCCGTGGTAGCCGGGGCAAAGGCGTCCGGAGTCAGTGGCAGTTTCTCTCCCGTTGACCTCTATAAGCATTATGGCATTCCCTTTACCGCCGGCGCCAATGGCACCGGGGTTCCGATTAACAGTGGAGCTGGCGCGACCATCGCGATTGTCGACGCACCCGGATCGAGCACGATTGCGGCCGATTTGGCCCTCTTCAACGCGCGCTTTGGATTGCCCTCGTTGACCACCTGCGCTAGCACCACTGCTGGTGTTAGCACCGCCTGTACCGGCAGCACCACCCCATACCTGACCATCATCGATCTGAGCTGTGGGCCCACGAAGAAAACAACCGCGCCCACTTGCGCTGGATACGACGCCGGTTGGGGTGGCGAAATCGCTCTTGACGTTCAGTACGCCCATGCCTTCGCACCCAAAGCCAACATCATTTTGATTATGGCCAAGAGTTCCGCGTTCAATGACATGGACGCTGCTGTCAAACTGGCCGCCGCACAGCCCAACGTGGTGGCCGTATCGATGAGCTATGGCGGGCAAGAATTCAAGACCGAGACCGCCTTCGACACGACGTTTAAAAACGGTATTGCCAACAACGGCGTGGTCTTTCTTGCCTCCACTGGGGATGCCGGAGACTGGGGTTCAAACAAGGAGTATCCCGCAGCTTCGATCTACGTGACTGCGGTTGGTGGCACGGGAATCAAAACCACAGGTGAAATCGGCTGGTCTGGCGGCGGCGGCGGCCCGGCGATTTATCAGAAAATGCCCAGCTATCAGAGCAACTATCTGAAAACCGCAACAACAGCCCAACAGGGAAATCTTGCGGCGAGTACCTCGGCAAATTCGCCGACGCCCGGGACCATTGCGGGGCCTTTGCGAGCGATGCCGGACGTATCTCTGAATGCAGATCCAGCCAACTCGCCGGTTTTGGTGATCTCGGCCAGCAAGTTTCAATTCGTCGGTGGAACCAGCGAAAGTGCCCCCCTTTGGGCGGGCATCGTCGCCCAGCTAGCGAGCCAAACCGGCGTGGATGCATTTAAGACCCGAATCAAGACCGCCACGGATGGGTTTGGATTTAACAGCCTGCTCTATAGCCCTGCCAAAGTCGCTGCCGGATTTGCTGACGTAACGGTCGGTACAAACTTGACGGTTGGCGGCAGTAATGCTTGCAAAATCTACTGTGTGGCCACTACTGGCTATGACACGGTCACCGGACTCGGGGTACCGAACGTCAGTTCGTTCTTGACGGCCTATAAATAAGGCATAGACGGAATAGACATCGACGCTAGCGGCCGCTGACGGTGGACACGTAAAAGGCAACCGTGTCGATCTGCTCGGCACTAAGAACTGCACTGTAGGACGGCATCGCACCGATGCCGTTCCGCATGGCTTTGGCCACCCGCGCTGCATCCGGTTTGAGTTCATCCAGTACCGGGCCCACAGCGCCACCAGCTTCGGCGTGTGCCAGGGTATGACACACGGCGCAGGGCGGCTTTGCGACTTGAGTAAACAAGGCTCTACCAGCGACTAGTCTTGCTGCATCAGACTCGGCCGCCGCACCCGTGGCTATGAGCAGAAAAAAACCAGCGCCCAGTCCGATGCCACCGATCCATCGACCCATCCCTGGCCCGATCATGCAGAGACCGTTAGGAGAACAGAATGGTCGGCCCAGCTGGTGTTGTTATATCCACCGGCATTTTCAAGTCGACCCTGGGGTTGAACGTTCCCAGCCACGTCCGTTGCCCGGCTCGCCAGGTTGAAATTGCCGGCGGGCAGGCGAGCGGCCAACACAAACTGGCGCCAGGCGTACCGCCCGAGGTCAGGGCCACTGAATCGGGCCTCATTCCAACTCCGTCCGCCGTCGATCGACACCTCGACCGTTGCCACCCTGTGTAAGCCACCGAACGCAACGCCATGAATCTGGACCAGCCCGGCCCTGACCGGAAGGCCATCCGTCCCTGGCCCGTTGATCCAGGACTTCACAGCCATTTCCTGCACCGATGGCTGGGTAGGATCGCCCTTGCCCCCCGGGGGCGAGATCCGGTACCCGTGCGACATGATGCGGGCCTCAGACTCCTGGGCGGTAAACGCGAGACGTTTGATGTACTTGATGTTGTTGACGCCGGTATAGCCCGGAACGATCAGGCGCAAGGGTCCGCCGTGCGCCAGTGAGATCGGCATGCCATTCATTTCCCACGCAAGCATCGCATCGGTCATGGCCTGAGCCGGCACCGAGCGTTCGACAATGATACTTTTTGGATCGATTCCGTCGGGTAGCCTTTCGCCACCGGTACCCGTCATAAACGACATGCCAGCGCTCACGCCGCCCAGCGCATCGGCAACCAAACGCACTGGAACGCCGGTCCAGACAACGCATCCGGCGGCCCCAACCTGCCAGGGCGTACCACTGGGCTTACTTGGAAAGTAACCCCGGCCATTGCCCGAGCACTGGAGAACCATCGCGACGGTCTCGAGCCCAATCGACTTTAGTTCACGCAGCGTCAGCGTGCGCGGCTGATTCACCCCCTCAACCGCAACTTCCCAGGCGTCCCGGTCTGCAAGGATCGCAGCGTCAGGGGCCGGCAAATTATTGCGAATGTAGAGTTGCTCAGCGGGGGTGACGAGACCCGAACCAAATGCCTGACGCTTTGTTTCGATCGTCGTTGCACTATGAACGATCAGACTATTAGGATCTTTCCAACCCACATAAGCAGGCAGGGGTTTGGGAACCACAGGGTTCGTCTGGGCCGCGGCAGTCGTCCCGATTCCCGCCAAACCCGCTGCAGCGAGGGCACTGACGCTCCCGGCCAAAATCTGGCGACGTGGCAAAGACGCCGGCGCGTTCGCAACGCCAGTTTCATTGGACTGAAATTTCGTGGGTTGGTTCATCATCTCTCCTTGGTGAGACCGCACCCGAAGTATCTCACCAAGCAAATTCAGGGGAACACGATGATTTTCTATAGCAACTGGCGCTCACTAGCGGCATATCGCGTTCGGGTAGCACTCGCAATGAAGCAGATACCGCATGAAGTCGTCACGATCGACATGCTCGGGGGCGAACATCAGGGCGCGGCATTCACGGCAGTCAATCCGCAAGGCGTCATCCCTGCGTTGCGTACCTCTGACGGACAGGTGCTGGTGCAATCCCTGGCCATCCTGGAATATCTCGAGGAGATCCGACCTACCCCCGCACTATTGCCACCCGACCCAGCCGGACGGGCTCGTGTAAGGGGTTTGGCCCTGATCCATGCGGCTGATTCTCATCCGTTACTGGTACCGAGAGTTCGGGCGCATCTACAAAAGGACGCGGGCCTTGATGACGCCGCTGTGCAACGTTGGGTCGACCGAGCGCTTCATTCGGGCCTGGACGCCATCGAGAAGCTCCTGGCGCATTCCCCCGAGACGGGTCAGTTCTGCCATGGCGATCAACCGACGATGGCTGACATCACACTGACGTCGCACCTGCTGGCGATGGGGTTCTTCCGCTGCGACGCCTCGGCCTATCCAACCGCAAACCGGATTGCCCAGAACTGCGAGAGACTCGAGGCATTCTCAAACTCTCATCCCTTGAAGCAACCGGGTGCGCCAGCCCAGTAAGTTGACCCACATTTGTCCAAGCAGCACCGATGTGGCCAATTTTCTTGCAAGGCTTCGTTCTGTGCTTTGGTCTGATTGTGCCGATCGGCGCACAGAATGCGTTTGTCTTGCGACAAGGCCTACGGCGGGAACACGTCACCAGCGTAGTGCTGTTTTGTGGCGCAGCCGATTCGGTTTTAATCCTGGCCGGGATTTACGGCATGGCCCAGGCAATCGGGGATCGGCCGTTGTTATCTCGCGTCCTGGCCCTCGCCGGCGCGCTCTTTCTGGCGTGGTACGGATGGAAGGCGCTCCTTCGGATGCGACATGCCGACAACCTTCAGGCCGACCCGGGCGGCGATGGCCTTAAACTCGGCGCCGCGGTGGCTCAGGCGGCGGCATTCACCCTTCTGAATCCGCACGTTTACTTGGACACCGTTCTACTCGTGGGCGGGATTGGGGCTCAGCAACCCGTCAACTTGCAAGCTTGGTTCGCGGCCGGCGCTTGTATCGCCAGCATTGTCTGGTTTGGCCTGTTAGGGTTTGGCGCCCGCTGGTTGGCGCCCTGGTTTGCACAGCCAAAATCGTGGCAAATCCTTGATGGGCTGATCGGTGTCACGATGTGGATGATTGCTGCAGTGATGGCCCGTCAGGCGCTGCTCGGGCATTGAGTTTTTTGGCGATACGCGAATGTCCAATCAGCGCGCTTCGTGGCGGTATCTGCCTTCGTTTCCTGCACGGCAGAGTGCTAGAGGTCGAGATCGTCGACTATCACTGAGGAGAACCGTCCATGCGCCAAGTCCCCTACCCTAAACCCGGTGAAATTCTTCTCGAAGAATTTCTCAAGCCCAGGGGCATTTCAGCCTACCGCCTGGCCAAAGATATCGGCGTGCCCCAGATGCGGATCAGCGAAATCGTTGCCGGCAAACGTGCCATTACGGTCGATACCGGCCTGCGGCTATCGCGCTACTTCGGCCTTAATGACGGCTTCTGGACAGGACTGCACCTCGATCACGATTCAGCACTGGCGAGAGACACGTTGTCTGAGGTGCTTGCGAATATCAAACCGCTGCAAACCGCATAGCGCAACGGTCAGACCAATCGGTCCAGGGTTTGTGAGTACGGCACCGGTCATCTGTGTCACTGAGGTCCAAAAGCTTATGTTCGACGAGACAGCCAGCTTTCTCACTGAGACCTCCTGATCCGCTTCAGGGAGCGCCCGAGGTGGCAAGGGTAATTACTTAATGTAAATATTATTTCTGGTAATTACTATCGAACTCTATTCCTATAGGAGCGACGTATGCCCGATCGATTTCAACCCGCAAAGGCGAGGCTAGCCACCGCCCTTTCTGTGAGCTTGATGATGTTGGCCGGTTGTGGTTCAGATGATTTACCGCAACTTTCCGAAGCCATTCCCGCCAATTTCTCAGGCGATTGCGCGACTCTGGCTTCGTCTCTCTCGGGGCTTAAAGGGACAGTCATCACGGCTTCCAGCACGGTGGGCGCTGGACTGTTATCGAACATCGTCACCCCTGAGCATTGCCTGGTAACGGGCAAAATGAACGAGCGAGTCAGCCCGGTTGATGGGCAGACTTACTACATTGGATTCCAGGTACGTTTGCCAAAAAGTTGGAATGGTCGCTTCTTCTATCAGGCCAATGGGGGCACAGATGGCGCGGTCTCAACGGCGGCTGGTGCGTTGGGCGGGGGACCTGTCACCTCGGCCCTCGCAAAAGGTTTTGCCGTGCTGAGTTCTGATGCGGGGCATCAGTCACAAACGACGCCATTCTTTGGGCTCGATCCGCAAGCCCGCATCGATTATGGCTACAACGCGGTGGGCCAATTGACGCCGATGGCCAAAGATTTGATCAAGTCGGTTTATGGCAAAGCACCGGACCGTTCCTATCTTGGCGGATGCTCGAACGGGGGGCGTCATGCCCTGGTCGCTGCGAGCCGGTATGGCGATCTTTATGACGGCATCTTAGGTGGTGCGCCCGGCTACAACTTGCCCAAAGCTGCCGTCGCTCAACTTTGGGGAGTTCAGCAGTATGCGACCGTGGCAACTGCCACTAAGACGACGGACACCACAGCGTCAGGGACCGTGGTGACATTGCCGACTCCGTTGCCGGACGTTTCCACTGCCTTTACTGCGGCGGAGCGGACCATGATCGCCTCCAAGATTCTTGCCAAATGCGATTCGCTCGACAACGCGACAGACAATTGGGTTGGCGATGTGGCGGCCTGTCAGAAGGCATTCAACGTGGCTACTGACATCCCGACCTGCACGGGAACTCGGGATGGAACTTGCCTGACAAGCACTCAAAAAACCGTCTTAGCGAACGTTCACAGCGGCGCAAAAAACACAGCCGGTAACGCGCTTTACAACAGCTTTCCCTATGACACTGGTATTTCATCCTCAGCTTGGGCCAGCTGGAAATTCGCCAATTCCACTGGTGTAGGCCGCGACCCTGGTGCAACGGCGTTCATATTCACAACACCGCCAAAAACAGATACGGTCAATTTCCTGGGGCTGCCCTACGCCCTGAGTTTTAACTTTGATGTGGATGCACCCAAAATTTTTGCGACCTCAGGGGTTTATACCGAATCAGCCATGTCTTTCATGACCCCTCAGGATCCGAGCAATTTGGGCAAAATGCTTAATCGCGGCGCCAAGCTAATGGTCTACCACGGCACTTCAGATCCGGTTTTTTCATTCAATGACACCGTGTCTTGGTGGGAAAGCGTCAAAAATATTTTTGGCGGCAATACCGATCGATTTGTCAGGTTGTATCCCGTACCCGGCATGTCACATTGTTCAGGAGGGCCCGCGGCTGACCAGTTCGACCTGATTGACCCACTGGTTAACTGGGTGGAAAAGGGAACCGCACCGAACTCTGTCGTGGCTAAAGCCCGAGGTACCGGGACCAATTCAATCGCTGCTTTGGTCAACTCGGAAGTACCAGCAACTTGGGCTGCAGATCGCTCCCGGCCGTTGTGCCCTTACCCAACCGTCCCGACCTATAACGGATCGGGAGATCTGAACCAGGCGTCGAGCTTCAGCTGTAAATAGAGCTGTAAATAGAACGATCTCGAGTGCCGTGAGGGGCGGTGGCCCCTCACCTACGACTTTCGATACCTAGGTCTTTCGATACCTAGGTCTTTCGATGTTGAGCAACCTTGCGAAGTAATTCAAGCAGGATCTGCTTTTCTGCTGGGGTTAAATGCTTCCAGATATTTTCTTCCATCGAACGGCTCACTGATGTCAGCTGCGCCGCCATCGCCTGACCAGTTTCACTCAAGCGGACGAGTTGCATTCGTCGGTCGCGCACACTTTGAATTCGAGTCAGAAAATCGCATTTTTCCAGGCGGTCCAGAATCAAGGTCAAGTTAGGTGCAGCGATGTTGAGCACCGTGCTCAAGCGTTTAGGTGTTAATTCTTGATTTGCTTGAAGCAGAACCAGAATCGTGAACTCGAGCTTGTTGATGTTGAACGTTTCCTGGATACAGGTTTTAAACACATGATCCGTTGGAATACTGGCCTGAGCAAGGTGGTAGCCCAAAAGATGCGTCAGGCTACCTTGTTCCATATGACCAGGAAGCGCGGGTTCCGTCGCAGGTTTAGTTGGCATGAACTTTGAAGGCGGGATAGGTTTTTAGGGGATTCTTTCCCCTGATTATCGCCTCCCACGCCGGCCTGCTCGCGACTTAACCCGATCGCGACTCAACCCGATCGTGACTCAGCCTGATCGTGACTCAACCCGATCGCAATCGGGCGGATCCTGACAATTTGAGCGCGGTGCTCTTAACAACTCAGACAAACCGCACAGAAATTGTGCCTAAGGGGCCATAGTCCGCATGAAACGTGTCGCCCACGGCACAGGCAACTGGGCGCGTGAAACTGCCACTAAGCACGATCTCGCCCGCCTCCAGGTGCTCGCCATGTTGTGCGAGCGCATTGGCGAGCCACGCAACGGCATTGGCCGGATGATTTAACACGGCCGCCCCAAGACCCGATTCCTCGATGATGCCGTTCTTGGACAAGAGGGCGCCGGCCCATCGCCAGTCGACAACATCGGCGCGCATCGGCCGCCCCCCCAGCACAATGCCCGCGTTTGCCGCGTTGTCTGCAATGGTGTCGAACACCTTGCGAGGTGCTTTGGTCTGCCGGTCAAATTGCTCGATTCGTGCATCGATCAACTCCAGCGCGGGTACCACGTAATCGGTCGCATTGAGCACATTGAATATGGTGACCCCCGGGCCGACCAAAGGCCTTGCCAGAATGAACGCCAACTCGGCCTCAAATCTAGGCACGATAAATCGACCCGCCTCGACTTCGCTTCCGTCACGAATCAACATGCTATCGAGTAAGGTGCCGTAGTCGGGCTCCGTGATCTGCGACGCGATCTGCATCGCCCGAGACGTGAGGCCAATTTTGTGCCCAATCGGCTTTCGACCCGTCTCAAGCTGAAGCTTCACCCACTCGCGTTGAATCGCGTAGCTGTCCGGAATCGTGATGTTGGGGAACCGCCGCGAAAATTGTTCAACCTGTAAGCGAGTCCGCTCAGCGCCATCGAGCTCTCGGGCCAGTGCAACATGCAAATTTCGATCAAGCACGCTTTGTTTTCCTTCCAGTATCGCCGTGGGTTTAAACCCTATCGCTCCGTCGAGTTCGAGTGTCTCGCTCGGCGCAAATTGTCCTTAAGGTACTCCGGAACACGGTCGTCAAACCCGAGCGCTACACGCTGAACCTCAGGGGTATCAGCCGGCATGTGACCAACCCCCAAGGCCGTCGCGCGTGGTGCAGGTACCGCGACAACCGTCCCACCAACCCGGCCGATACCAGTGATTTCACACTCGACGTAATGCCCAGGGTCAACGCTGCGTGAATGGCATGGCGTACCCATCAGGATGACGTCGCCAGGCATCAGGGTAATGTGCCGCGCAATGTCAGCGATGACGTAGTTGGGCGCCCAGATGGTTTCCTCACCGATATGCGCTTCCTGAACAACCAGGCCGTCAACATAAGTTCGCAAGGTCTGCTCAAACAAATTGACGCCCGTCACAACACCAGGACCAATCGGAAGCAATGAATCTGCGCCTTTGACCCGCAACATACTGCCCTGATCGGTGTCTCGAAAATCCTGCAAACCCATGTCAAGTGCAGCGCAAAAACCACCGACGTACGACCAGGCCTCATCGGGTGTCACGTTGCGACACACTCGATTAATCACGACCGCATATTCCCCCTCGTAATTTAGGTACTTACAGTCCGCGGGCTTCAGGATCTGCCCGCCATGTCCATTTAAAGACGTCAGCGGTTTTGTAAAGTAAGTCGGCGTATCGGTTGGCTTGGGCTTGTTGCGTGTCTCGAGACTACGAGATCGATAGGAGATATGGACCGCAATGACCTTTGTTGGAGTCACCGGCGGCAGATAACTTGCGCGGCTGGCTTCGAGTTCCCGACCATCGTCGAGCAGTAGCAATCCATCATCACGCATGGTCCCCCAGCAAGCGCTACCGCCGATCAGGACTCGCCTGCGCTCAACGCGCGGACCGCACATGACGGCTGGCAGTGTGTCAAACGGAAACTCAAAGTTCATCCAACCGCTCCCGCCACTCCCGCCACTCCCGCCACTCCGGCCATTCCGGCCATTCCGTCCGCTTGGGGCTCCATCGGGAACCAAATGTGGACATTGCCGGTACCACGTGCATTTTCATAAGCCGACAATGGTTCACCGCGAGCCTGACAGCTACGACCGCCCATCGCGCCCACCATCTGCAAGTAATGCGCACCGAAAGCTTCCCAGGGTAGCCGACGGAACTCGCTATCCCAGCGCTCTAGTACCTCGTCGTGGCGCCCCTGACGGAATAGTTCGATCGCTGCCTTGTCGCTCGCGATGTTCTCAGGGCATGAGACATTGCTCTCGTCGAAGATTCTTGGATTGTTGGGTTTCCAGTCAATCGGGTTGAACTTATGACTAAGTGCCCCAGAGGCGAGTAACAAGACCCGAAGCCCACTTTCGCGGACAGCCTCGCCAATGGCCTCGCCGGACTCTAGAAAGTGATGCCAATCACAATTCTGGCAAGAACTCACGGTGACGATCGGAATCCCCGAACGTTCCAACCAAAGCTGCTTGACGAGATTGATCGTGGCGTAATGCCTTCCAAGATCAGGGTGCGAGGTCACACGGTTGTAGCCACCGCGCGCCCGCGAAACAGACTCAATTAACGACGCCAATTCCGGATGACCACGGTAATCGTAGGGGACTCCGTGCAAGTACCAGGGCATCTCGTCCGAGGTATACATTCCGCGATAATGCGCGCCGCCATCGACCAGGTGATAACCGGTGGTGAACCAATGTGAATCAAAAATGATCACGACTTGGGCTGAGACTTCGCTGATCTTGCGGCGCAGACGCGCGTAGCCAGCGATGAGATCCGAATCCCGACCAGCCCCTTGCAGCACCCGGAATTCTTCGCACTGCATCAACCCCGGATGATGGGATACCAGTGCCGCGCCGACGACTTTCCCGACCATTGAGAGAACCCTTTTTAACGATGGCTAAAACTCGGCCGGAACGGCTTCTTTGGCAGGACAACATCTTTGACATCGCAGAAGAAGTCAAAGCTCCAGTTACCGCCCTCGCGGCCAATCCCGCTGCGCTTGATGCCTCCAAAGGGTGCAGCGAGATCTCGAATCCCGAAACTGTTTATCCAAATAAACCCTGTGCGCACCTGATCGGCCACTTCAGTGGCGTGCGCCTGTTCGCCGTAACAGACGCCACCAAGACCATAGTCAGTGCCATTCGCGAGTTCAACGGCTTCCTCGTCGCTCGCAAATGTTTGCAGTGTCAGTACAGGACCGAAGACCTCGTTCTGGACAATCTCATCACTTTGCTCAACGCCAGCGAGCATTGTGGGCTGCAGGTACTGCGCACCGAAGGGATGTCGTCCACCGCCCCACAGGAGCTTTGCGCCGCCGGCAACGGCGCGGTCGATGTAGCCGAGGACGCGCTCAACCTGACGCGGGTGAATGATCGGTCCCACCTCGGTGGACTCGTCCTGTGGATCTCCAACCCGCAGTTGCTCGACAACGGCTCGCATACTCGCAACGAATCGATCAGAAATCGATCGGTGGACTAGAAACCGAGTTCCAGCAAGACAAACCTGTCCAGCATTTCGGTACATCAGCGCGCCAGTCGCTGCCGCCAAATCGATATCAGCATCCTCAAGGACGATGAAAGGGCTCTTCCCGCCAAGTTCGAGGCTGCAGGGCACGAGATTCGCGCCAGCCGCTTGAGCGATGAGTCTTGCCGTCGAAACACTGCCGGTAAAGGACACTCGGGCGATGCGCGGATCGGCAACCAATCGTGCCCCTACGGTGGAGCCCCCGCCCTGCACGACATTAAGAACCCCCGGCGGCAACCCAGCGGCATGAGCGGCATCGGCCAGGAGCGAACAGGTCAGTGGCGCCCATTCCGGGGGCTTCAGGATGCACGTGTTGCCAGCGGCCAGTGCCGGTCCTAACTTCCAGGTCGCCAGCATGAGCGGAGCATTCCAGGGCGTGATTATCACGACAACACCGGCAGGATCGTGTCGCACCCGATGGACCGCTTGATCGGTCTCGATTGACCGCTCTTGAAGGGTCAAGGCGGCCTCAGCAAACCAACGAATATTGAGGACCGCGCGCGGAACGACACCATGACGCATCCTTGAAAGAAGGACCCCGGCGTCGCGGCTCTCAAGCCGACAAAACGCCTCGGCGCGCTTTCCAATCTCGTCGGCAAATCGATTGAGATAGGGTAGCCGCTCGGCCGCGGTGAGTCTCGACCAGGTCGGGAATGCCTTCTGAGCAGCCGCAATGGCGGAGTCAACATGCTCGGGCCCACCCTCGCCGATGCGGCCCAAAAGTCCTTGATCGATGGGACTCAATAACTCGAAACTAAACTCAGAATCGACGCGCGCACCATCGATGTAATGATCTGGAGAGACGAGGATATCGTCGACCCGCAGGGTCTCAAGGCGCATGTCAAGACTCGGCGGTAAAGCCAATCGTCTTGATCAGCGGCGCCCAGCGATCGCTGTCTTTCTTCAGCAGCGCGGCGAGTTCAGCCGGTGTCGACGGACTGGCCTCAAGCCCCATCTGACCGAGCGCCTCAATTAAATCCGGCGAACCCAGCGCGTTGCGGATCGCCTGAGCCGTCCGATTGAGGACTTCCGCAGGCACTTTAGCGGGCATATAGAAACCAAACCACTCATCGAACACGATGTCCTTGTAACCCTGTTCAGCAAAGGTCGGCACCGTCGGAGCGAACTTGTTTCGCGCTGCGCCCGAGGTCGCGATCAGCCTGATCTTGCCCCCTGGTAGATGCTGTAAAAATTCCCCAACCGGCCCGGATACGGCGGCAATTTGACCCCCCAATAAATCAGCAATCGCGAGTTGCGTCCCCCGATAAGGCACATGCTTCAGATCGACCCCAGCGAATCGACCAAAGATCTCAGCAACAAAATGCGGCACGGACCCAGCCGCCGGGCTACCGAAATTTGCGTCCTTCGGGTTTGCTTTACACCAGGCAATAAAGTCGCTGAGCGACTTAACGCTGGCCGGAACCATCGGTCCGACCGCAAAACCGAAGTCGAAGCGAACAGCTTGCGAGACCGGCTGAAAATCAGCAACCGGGTCATACGGGAGCTTCTTGTAGGTGTGCGGGTAAATTCCCAGCATCGACATCGGTGTGACGACCAAGGTCAACCCATCCGGTGCGGATGCTTTCAAGGCTGACAGCGCGATCTGCCCCCCGGCCCCAGTCCGATTTTCAACGACGAGCGACTTCGCGACGACGTCACGTAACTTGTCGGCCACACGGCGCGCGGTGACGTCGACCGTCCCACCCGGCGCAAAACCCGCAAAGATGCGAACGCTGTCGGGCAGCGCTTGCGCCTGTGAATGCGGATGGGTGATCGACAAACCAACCGCAACCGAAGACAAAACGAATTGACGGCGATCCATGATGATGTCTCCCAGAACTATTTAAATTTAACGTCGAGTAAGCGTTCTTAGGCTGAGAATGCTCGACACGGGTTGGCGAACACAACCAATGCTTTTTGGTCAATTATCAATTCTTAATTGATAATAGGACTATGCCACTGACCCGATTCACATTGCGCCAGATCGAAGCGTTTATCGCGGTTTATGAGGCACACAGCTTTACCCAAGCAGCGTTGCGCCTCGGACTAACGGCACAAGCAACCAGTCAACTGATCGCTGAACTGGAAGCCATCGTCGGTTTCAGGCTATTCGACCGAACGACACGCAAAGTTGCACTGTCGAGCGCAGGGCGAGATTTTTTGGGCTCGGCATCTACCTTGCTGCGCCATGTGCGCGCCGCGGATAGTGCGGCGGACGATGTGCGCAATCGCGCGACCGGGGTCGTCAGGGTTGGTGCGCCATTGGTGTTGGCGTCTTGCGTATTGCCATTGGCCATTCGCGAATACCAATTGCATAAGCCCAAAGTGGTCGTGCGGGTCCGTGATGTCCCGGTTGACCATCTCGTCAACCGCGTCTCCGATGGCGACGTCGACTTGGCAATCGGACCTGATCGCCGCACGGATGATTCGGTCACCGCAACACAACTCTTCGATAGTGCGTGGGTCCTTTGGTGCTCGCCCACCCACCCACTGGCAGCCCATCAGCGAGCGGTGCGTTGGGACGAAGTGGCCAAAGTAGCCATCGTCGCCGCAGGGCGTGATCATGAACATAACGTCGCCAAGATGCACGAGGATGTGCCCGCTGGCGTTCGGGTCACTCCGGTCGACGTGGTTGACAACATTTCTACTGCCATCGGGATCGCCGCTCAAGGCCTGGCGGTCACTTTGGCACCCGCCTACGTTGGGGTACTCGCCGAACCGTTTGGACTCATGATGAAGCGAGTAGTCGAACCCGAATCGATTCGAAAAGTATGCCTCTATACCCCTGCCTCGAGAGCCCTGTCTCCGGGAGCCGCGGGTTTTGCGGAATTTCTGACGACTTGGATCAGAGAGTGGTCCGCCTCAACGACCTCGATCCAACCCCCATAACGAGCGCGTCGAATCGCTCGCGCGGCGACTTCAAAGATGCGTACGTTGGCCCGTGTTGCCAAGGCCATAAACCGAAGGTCGGTCGGAACGATGCATGCCCCTGCGGGACATGGTTCCTTTACCTCGAGCCCGAAAATTCCTCACACACGACTTTGCCCAGCAGGCTAGGCGCCGTGTTGGGAATCACCGCGATCCAGTCCGACGGCCGGGTAACTCGATCAAGTCGATGACCGCTGGCCATGGCATCCGAGTACAGCTCTTGTTGCACAACCCGAAATCGATTCGTGCTGCAGTCGTATTCGTAAAGACTGCGTTCGGAGCGGGCCCCCAGCACCGTCGGGCGGCTCCGATCCTCGATGGTCCAAGCTCGCCAGAGGTTGGGAGTCTTTGTGAGCAAACCTACCGACTGGCGGATGTTGATCGGATCGTAGTAAAAGTTGGATTCGTACGTACGACCGTACCAAACCCACTCTGACTCCGCGCAGGCTAGACCCGCCATCGAAAACAGGAGGGCCCCCAAGACCCTCCGACTCATTGCTCCCGACCGCTCTGAACGGGTTCTGCCGGCGCCTGCCTT
>Ga0214921_10005720_pt1 | contig 17437 bp, 22 predicted proteins | sample LL1505_MetaG_FD_177992 | JGI IMG/M metagenome (GOLD analysis project Ga0214921, IMG submission 177992) | Freshwater microbial communities from Lake Lanier, Atlanta, Georgia, United States - LL-1505 | ecosystem: Environmental > Aquatic > Freshwater > Lake | place: USA: Georgia | collected...
ACGACGCCTTCCACCGCGTGCTGCACTTGCCCCTTCGAGTCCAGCAGCACCTGCCCCTTGAACGAGCCCTCCAGCTGGTGCGCCTTCACCCCCGCCTTGAAGCCCACCGCGCCGCCGAGGTTTCCCGCGTTCACGTTGCCGCGCTGGTACGCCCCCGTGAGCGACACCGTCACCGCCGGATCCGGCAGCTTGCGAGGAAGCAACAGCAGCAGTCCCCGCGCCCCCGGGGCGCACGCGCGCTCCACCGCCGCCTCCAGCTCGGGGTCATCCGCGCGCAGCTTCTGGGACGCGAACGCTGCCCGGACCGACTCCGCGCACGCCGAGGACTCGCCCTCCGCTGGGAGCTCCACCAGGGCGTAGCCGCCCGCGCTCGCCGTCCCCGCGAACAGCAGCCACGCGCAGGCCCATGCCCCCGCCGCGTTCACGCCCCCTGCGGCCTCACCGCCACCGCCGCGAGCGACACCCCGAACGGCAGCCTTCCACCGCGCACCAGCACGTGGCGCTCGGAGGCAAAGAGCCGTTCGAGGAAAGCGTTGAGCGGCGCAGCAGGCGGCGCGGCCAGGTCGCTCGTGGCGGCCGTGGCGTTCGCAGGCCTTGGCAGCAGCCGCTGCGCGAGCCGGACGCTGGCCACCGCGGGGAACAGCCAGGCGTTGAAGTGGCTGCTCCAGCGCACCTCGAACCCAGCCTGCTGCAGCTGCACGCGGAGCAGCGCGTCCCGATAGCGCCGGAAGTGGTGGTGCGCCTCGTCGTGGGCGCTCCAGAGGAACTGGAACGCCGGCACCGTGCAGAGGAGGAAGCCGCCAGGCCGCAGCGCGGAACGCAGCGCGGCAAGCGCAGGCCCCGGGTCCTCCAGGTGCTCCAGCACGTCGAACGCGGTCACCACGTCATACGAGGCGCCGGCAGGGAGCCCGCCGGGCAGCGGTGCCTCGTGCAGCACGAAGCCCGGCCCCAGCCGTTCGCGGGCCAGGGCGCGCGCCTCGGGCGCGGTCTCCAGCCCCTCCACCACGCCGAAGCGCTGCATCCGCGCCGCGAGGAAGCCCGTCCCGCAGCCCACGTCCAGCAGGCGCAGCTGCCCCGCCCGGCCGGGCAGGAGCTGCTCCACCCACCGCTCCAGCGAGGACTCGAGGATGGCGGCGCGGCCGCGCGCCCACCAGTGCGCCTCCTCGGCGCGGGCCAGCTCACTGTAGAGGGCACTTTCCACGGCGCGTGAGTACGTCACTCGGCTATGGAGGGTCCAGTGTTCCCCGAGCGCCTCCTCGCGCGCCTCCGCCCCGGCGCACGCATCCCCACCACCGGCCTGCACGGCGCCGCGCGCGCCTGGGTGCTGGCCCAGCTGGCCGCAGCCTCCGGGCGGAAGGTGGCCTGCATCACCGCAGACGACGACGCGGCCGAGGCGCTCGCCACGGACCTGGCGCTCTTCCTCGGCGGGCGAGGCGCCCCGGACGCCCCCACGGTGCTGTACCTGCCCGAGGACGAGGCGCTGCCCTGGGACGCGCTCACGCCCCGCCCGGCCGTCATCGCCGAGCGGATGGGGACGCTGTTCCACCTGCGGCGCGGCGGTGGCCAGGCGGTGGTGATGTCCGCGCGCACCGCGGCGCGCAAGGTCATCCCCGCGGCCGTCGTGAAGGCGCTCTCGGACCAGGTGAAGGTGGGCGAGGAGCGGGACCGGGACGCGCTCGCCCGGCGCCTCACCGAGCTGGGCTACCTCTCCTCGCCGCTCGTGGAGGACGTGGGCACCTTCTCCGTGCGCGGGGACCTGGTGGACCTCTTCTCCCCGCTCTACGAGAAGCCGGTCCGGCTGGAGTTCTTCGGCGACACCGTGGAGAGCATCCGCGCGTTCGACCCGGACTCGCAGCGCACCGTCACCTCGCTCAAGGACGTCCAACTCGCCCCCGCGCGGGAGCTGCTGCTCAACGACGCCACCCGCCGCGCCGCGGAGGCCACGCTGCGCGCACTGGGCGAGGCGCACGACATCCCCACGCCGAAGCTGCGCGAGCGCATCGAGCGGGTGAAGGACGGGCTGTCCACAGAGGGGCTCGCACCGCTGCTGCCCGGACTGTTCGACGGCGGCCTCGGCTCGGTGACGGACTACCTGTCGCACTGGGACAAGAAGCCGCCGCTCCTCTACCTGGACGACCCGGCCGGGCAGGAGCGCGCGCTGGAGGCGCTCGAGGCGGAGGTCGAGCGGGCGCACCGGGACTTCGTGGCGCAGGGAGATCTCTCGCTTCCCCACGCCGGTCACTTCCTCACCCACGCACAGCTCTCCGCGTCACTCTCCGCGTTCCCCACGTTCGAGGGCGGAGGGTTGTCCTTTTCCGACGGGAGCGAGGCGCCGGAGGCCGCGGGCTACGGCTCCACCCGCGCGCTGCGCGAGGCCATCCTCGGCCACCACGGCGAGGAGGGGGCGCTCTCCCCGCTCGTGGAGCAGCTGAAGTCCTGGCGCGAGGCGAAGGTGGGCGTGGCCGTGGCGTGCGGCTCCGCGGGCCAGGCGGACCGGCTGAAGCGGCTCCTGCAGGAGCGCGACCTCGCGGTGAAGGTCCACAAGGGGCCGCCCGGGAAGGTCGACGGCCTGTACGACGGCAAGGTGGCCGCGCACCTCTACCCGGTGGAGGCGAGCGAGGGGTTCGAGGACCTGCAGGGCCGCTTCGCCCTGCTGTCGGACGCGGACATCTTCGGCGCGCGTGCGCGGCGCAAGGCCCGGGTGCGCAAGTCGGACAACCCGTTCCTCGCCGGCTTCAAGGACCTGGAACCCGGGCACCTCGTCGTCCACAAGGACTTCGGCATCGCGCGGTACGCGGGGCTGAAGAAGATGGACGTGGGCGGCGTGCCGTCTGACTTCCTCGTGCTCGAGTACGCGGGCCGGGACAAGGTCTACCTCCCCGTCAGCCGCATGCGGCTGCTGCAGAAGTTCAGCGGCGGGGACCCGTCCAAGGTCACGCTGGACAAGCTGGGCAGCGAGAGCTGGGAAAAGACAAAGGCCCGGGTGAAGGAGCAGCTGCTGCAGGTGGCAGCGGAGCTCATCCGCCTCTACGCCGCCCGCCGCGCCCACCCCGGCCACGCCTTCAGCAAGCCCAACCGGTATTTCCGCCAGTTCGAGGCGGACTTCGACTTCGAGGAGACGGAGGACCAGGCCAAGGCCATCGACCAGGTGCTCGCGGACATGCACGCCTCGGTCCCCATGGACCGGCTCGTCTGCGGCGACGTGGGCTACGGCAAGACGGAAGTTGCGCTGCGCGCCGCCTTCCTCGCCACGCTGGACCACAAGCAGGTGGCGGTGCTGGTGCCCACCACCGTGCTCGCGCACCAGCACTTCCTCTCCTTCAAGAAGCGCTTCAAGGACTACCCGGTCAACCTGGACTGGGTCTCCGGCATGCGCAGCGCGGAGGAGAACCGCGAGGTCCTGCGCAAGGCGGCGGAGGGGCGCGTGGACGTGGTCATCGGCACGCACAAGCTGCTCGGCAAGGACGTCTCGTTCAAGGACCTGGGCCTCGTGGTGGTGGACGAGGAGCAGCGCTTCGGCGTGAAGCAGAAGGAGGCGCTCAAGCGGCTCAAGACGCAGGTGGACGTGCTGACGCTGACGGCCACGCCCATCCCACGCACCCTCAACATGGCGCTCGGCGGCGTGCGCGACTTGTCCCTCATCACCACGCCCCCCGCGGACCGGCGCGCCATCCGCACCTTCGTGCAGAAGTTCGACACGGCGAAAATCGCCGAGGCGCTGCGGCAGGAGGCGGCGCGCGGTGGCCAGTCCTACTTCGTCCACAACCGGGTCCAGTCCATCGCCTCCATGCACAAGCTGCTGAGGGAGCTGTGCCCGGAGCTGTCCATCGCCGTGGCGCACGGGCAGATGGCAGAGGGCAAGCTCGAGCAGGTGATGGCCGAGTTCGTGGAGCGCAAGCACCAGGTGCTGCTGTGCACCGCCATCATCGAGGCCGGCATCGACATCCCGTCCGCCAACACGATGATCGTCAACCGCGCGGACCAGTTCGGCCTCTCGCAGCTGTACCAACTGCGCGGGCGCGTGGGCCGCAGCCGCGAGCGCGCCTACGCGTGGCTGCTGGTGCCGCCCGGCCGCGCGGTGACCAAGGACGCCCAGCGGCGGCTGGAGGTGCTCCAGGCCTTCACGGAGCTCGGCGCCGGCTTCCAGGTGGCCAGCCAGGACCTCGACATCCGCGGCGCGGGCAACCTGCTCGGCTCGGAGCAGTCGGGGGCCATCGAGGCCATCGGCTTCGAGCTGTACACGCAGCTGTTGGAAGAGGCCGTGGCGGAGCTGCGCGGCGAGCCGCTGCGCGAGGAGATTGAGCCGGACGTGCAGCTGCCCGTCCCCGCCCTCATCCCGGACGACTACGTCCCGGACGTCCACCAGCGGCTGCTGCTCTACAAGCGCTTCGCGGACGCGGCCTCCCACGAGGCGCTGGAGGAGCTCCGCTCCGAGCTGGTGGACCGCTTCGGCGAGGTGCCGGAAGAGGTGGAGCACCTGCAGGAGGTGATGCGGCTCAAGGGCGCGCTGCGCGACCTGCGCCTGCGCGGCCTGGACGGTGGCCCCGGCAAGCTGGTCGTCACGCTCGGCAACGCGCCGCGCCTGGACGGGGCGAAGCTGGCCCGCTTCGTGGCGCGCAGCGGCGGCGCGTGGCGGCTGTCCCCTGACATGAAGCTCGCCGTGAAGACCCCGCCGCTGCTCAAGGGTGCGCAGCTTCTGGGCGAGGCCCGCAAGGTGCTGGCGGACCTGGGGCGACTTGCTGTTGAATAACCACCATGGGCCGTGACGATGCAGGCCGCGCGAGCGTGGTGAAGGCGGTGACCTCCCCGGGCAGCCCCGTGGACGAGGAGACGCTCCGCGCACTGCACGACGGCGACCACATCCCGGGCGCCGTGCTCGCCGAGTGGGCCGCGCGGGTCCGGACGGACGCCACGAAGGTGGAGGACATCCACCTGCAGGCGCTCCGGGACGCGGGGCTGGACGAGGCCGCCGTCGTCGCAGTGACCACCGCCGTGGCGGTGGGCGAGGCGGGCCGCAGGCTCGCCGCCATCGAGGCGCTCCGTCAGAAGCGCAAGGAGGCAAAGGGATGAGGCTTCCCACCGTTGCGCGCGGCGAGTCGTTCGCGGACCGCGCGTTCTTCGCCTTCATCCGGTTGGTCAGCGGCCACCCCGCCCCGGACGTGCTGCGGCTGCTGCGCTTCCGCCCCGAGCGGTTCGGCAAGCCCTTCGCCGCGCACGTCCAGGAGGTGCTCCGCGGCCCGTCCTCCTGGACCGTGGGCGAGCGCGAGGCCATCGCCGCGTTCGTCTCCAGCCGCAACCGCTGCTTGTTTTGAACGCGCTCCCACGGCGCGGTCGCGTCGCTGGAGCTGGGTGAAGAGACGGTGAAGGCGCTCCTCGAGTCGCCTGACACGGCACCGGTGTCCCCGCGCCTGCGCGCGGTGGTGGCCTTCCTCGAGAAGCGCGCCACCGCCACGGAGCAGGACCTCCAGCAGCTGGAGGCGGCCGGCGTGGACGACGCTGCGCTGGATGACGCGCTCGCCGTGGCCTGGTGCTTCGACGTCATCAACCAACTGGCGGACGCGCTGGCCTTTGCCCAGGAGACGCCCGAAGGACTGGCCGCCTCGGCGAAGGCGCTGATGAAGTTCGGCTACCGCTGAGCGGGCGCAACCGCCTCGGCCATTGCCTTCTCCGCCTTCCACCGCAGCCACGTCCCGCGCGCCCCCTGGAGGGTCCCCATGCCAAGCAGCACCGGCGTGGCGAGGACGCACGCCGGGCACGCGGCGCCCATGACCGCTGCCCCCACGGCCCCAATGGCGCCGACACCGAGGCCCGTGAGCGCCGTCTGCAGTCCCGCTGCCTGGGCCTTCTTCGCCCGGGCGAGATCCTCATCGCGCTCCTCCCGCTCCAGCCTCTCCAGCTCCGGGCTCAAGACCGCCCCTCCGGCGCGGCGTTCCCCTGTTGCTCGCGGCGCCGCAGCTCCCCGCGAACTTGCTCCATGTCCAGCGCCCGCAGCTGGCCAACCAGCTTCTCGAGGACGTGCCCGGGCAGCATCCCCGGCTGCTCGAACACCGGCACCCCATCCTTGAAGGCCATCACCGTGGGGATGGACTGGATGCCCCACTCGGCCGCCAGCTGCTGCTCGTCCTCGGTGTTCACTTTCGCGAAGGTGATGTCCGGGTGCTTCTCGGACGTGGACTCGAAGATGGGGGCAAAGGCGCGGCACGGCGCGCACCAGGGGGCCCAGAAGTCCAGCAGGACGATGCCGGGACGTTGGGTGACCTTCTCGAAAGCGCCGTGGGTGAGGTGGATGGCAGGCATGGTGTGTGGCTCCTTTGAACGGCTGGGAGCCACGCGCCCGCGGACCGATTCGCGTCAGCCCGCCACGCCCACGCCCACCGCGCGCAGCACCGCGGCCCGGATGGGGGGCGGCACCTCGTCCCCCTCCACCCGCTTGCACAGCATCACCGTGGACTTCAGCTGGTCACACGCCTCGGTGCAGGAGGGGCACGCCTTCATGTGCTCCTCCATCTGCGCGCAGGTGGCCTGGTCGATGTCCCCGCCCGCGTAGCCCGCCAGCTTCTCCGCCAGCGCGGGGCACGGGGCCTCGACCGGCGCCTCGGAGTCCAGCACGGAGGAGAGCAGCCTGCGCAGCTCCAGCCGCGCGCGGTGCAGGCGGCTCTTCACCCCGGGGACCTTCTCCCCCACCACCTCCGCCACCTCCTCCGCGGACAGCCCCTCCACGTCCTTGAGCAGGATGACCTCGCGGTAGTGGTCCGGAAGGGTGGCGAGCGCCGCCTTCAGCACCGCGCCCACCTCGCGCGCGTGCGCCCGGGCGTCCGGCCCGGACTCCGCCTCGTCCGCCACGGACTTCGCCTCGGGGGCGTCCAGCGAGTCCTTCTGAGAAGGCTCCCCCACCCGCCGCCGCCGCGCCTTGATGCAGAAGCTCCGCGCCACCTGGTACAGCCACGTGGACAGCTCCGACTCTCCCCGGAAATCCTTGATGCCCTTGAACGCCGTCACCAGCGTCTCCTGCAGCACCTCGCGGGCATCCTCCGGGTTGCCGCACATGCGGAGGGAGAAGCGGTAGACCTGCGGCTCGTGCCGGGCCAGCAACGTTTCAATGGCACTGCGCTCGCCTGCGCGGGCGGCGTCCAGCAGCTCGGTGGTAGATGCATCCATGTCGGTCCCTCTCTTATCCCCGAACCGTTTGACGCGCCGCTGGCTCTCCACGCCCCATGAAAGACTGGAAGAACAACGCACTGTGGCTGCTGTCCCTTCTCCTCCTGGGCTACGTCTTCTTCTTCCGCGGGACGGCGGACGCAGGCGCAAAGGAGGCAGTGAAGGCCGGGGCGAAGCTGGTGGACGTGCGCACCCCGCAGGAATACGCGGCCGGCCACATCGAAGGGGCCATCAACATCCCCGTCCAGGAACTTGACGCGCGCCTCTCGGAGTTCGGCCCGAAGGACGGCGTGGTGGTCGTCTACTGCCGGAGCGGCGCGCGCAGCGCCACGGCAAAGTCGAAGCTCGAGGCCGCGGGTTACAAGTCCGTCCACAACCTGGGCGCCATGAGCAACTGGTGAGTGGAGTGACGGCTCCCCCTCGCGAGTCCCTCCTCGCCGCCGGCGCGGCAACGTTGCTCCAGGTGTTCGACGCACCGGCGTGGGCCGCACTCGCCGCGGGCATGGGTCTCGCGCTCACCTCCGGGAGCACGCCGCCCGCGTGGGCCAAGACGTGGACCACCCGAGCACTCCAGGGCGGCGTGGTGGCGCTGGGGGCCGGCATGGACCTGCAGCGCGTGCTGCGCGTGGGGGCGGAAGGGGCGGGCGTCACCGCGGTCAGCCTCGTGCTCTCGCTGCTGCTCGCGTGGGCGCTGGGCCGCGTGTTGCGCGTGGAGCGAGACACCTCGCTGCTGCTCGGCGTGGGCACCGCCATCTGCGGCGGGAGCGCCATCGCCTCCGTCGCCTCCGTGCTGCGGCCGAGGCCGTACGAGCTCTCGGTCAGCCTTGCCACGGTGTTCCTGTTGAACGCCCTTGCACTGGTGATTTTCCCGCCGCTCGGCCACGCGCTCGGCATGGGAGAGCACGCCTTCGGCACCTGGGCGGCGCTCGCCATCCACGACACCAGCTCCGTGGTGGGAGCAGGGCTCGCCTACGGCCCTGCTGCGCTGGAGGTTGCCACCACCACCAAGCTCGCCCGGGCGCTCTGGATTGTCCCCGTCACACTCGCGGTGGCCGCATGGAGGGCCCGCTCCGCCCCCGCAGGGAAGGACCGGCCGGCCCTCAAGTGGCCCTGGTTCATCCTGGGCTTCGTGGCGCTCGCCGCCGCCTTCACCTGGGTGCCCGCGCTCGCCCCCGCGGCACGCCCCGTCGTGTGGGTGGGGCGCAAGCTGCTGGTGCTGGCGCTGCTGGGCGTGGGGCTGGGGCTCTCCCGGGACGCGCTCCGGCAGGTGGGCTGGCGCCCGCTCGCACAGGGCGTCCTCACCTGGGTGGGCGTGGCCGCTGCCTCCGCTGCCTGGGCCCTGCGCGCAACCGGCCGGTGACAGTCAGGCCGCTTTGCACCCGCAGATCGCCGCCCGGCGGGGGATTCCGGGATCACCTGCGGTCATATTTGCTCATTGATTCCAGGCACTTGAAGAAAAAATAAAAAGGACAGGAAACCTGCGGGTGACACCACGGATAATCCCTTCAACGCAGCACTCACCCAATCTCGAAGGAACTTCCGCCATGCGCCTGACCCAGCTCCCCTCCGCCAACCCCGCGCTGACCACGAAGCCGACCGACACCGCGAAGCCGACGGGCAACACGGTCACGCCGGCCCCCACCACGCCGACCAACACGGCCACCCCGACCAACACCGGCGCCATCACGCCGCGGTCCAACCCGGTGGACGTGTCCAAGACCAGCGGCACCGCCAAGCCCACCGAGGTCTCCAAGCCGGCCATCGACACGGCGAAGAGCAACTTCGAGATCAACATCAACATCAACATCAACTTCAACTTCGGTGGCGCACAGGCCACGCAGCCCGGCACGCTGTCCTCCCCCTCCGTGGACCAGTCCGCCGCCCCGGCTGGCAAGGGGCTGGAGAAGAACCCCGAGGGCTTCCCCGAGGGCTCCGTCCGCACCGCGGGCGGCTACACCATCGTCCCCGAGGGCAAGGACGCCGCCTTCAAGGTGTACGGCCCCAACCAGTCCCCCTCCGACGAGCCCATGACCCGCATCTGGGGCGACCCGCACGTGTCCGAGAAGGACGGCACCAAGTGGGACTTCACCAAGGACTCCAACTTCCGCCTGCCGGACGGCACCACCATCTCGGTGGACACCACCTCGCAGACCGGCCAGTCCGTCTCCCAGAAGCTGGACATCGTCAACGGGGATGATCACGTCTCCATCGACGGCATCAACACCAACGCCCCCAAGGCGAGCGACGTGATGCCCGGCGGGCAGGCGTGGCTGGACAAGAACGCGGGCACCCGGGACAACTTCCGCCTCGGTGACACCGGCGCCGCGGACGACGTGAAGTGGTTCAAGGAGAACGCCCAGGGCCAGGTGGAAGGGCTCGTCACCGGCGCCACCCAGGACGCCGAGAAGTCCTACATCCAGACCCTGGACACCACCCAGAAGGACGTGGGCGGCGTGGGCGCGGACCAGGACGCCGCGACCGGCAAGCAGGCCCCGCTCGGCTCTGACCAGTGGAAGGCCCAGTTCGAGCAGATGATCTCCGAGCTCTTCTCCCGCATGTTCAGCCAGGCGCTGTCCGGCCAGGGCTCGGACGAGCTCCGCGCGGCGGACAAGACCGGCGCGGTCAAGGGCGCCGCCAACGCCGGGGCGGCCCAGGGGGCCGAGGACGTGGATGCCGCGGACCGTGCGAACACCCTCCCCGCCGCGGACGACAACGGCATGGGCGGCCTGAACGCCAACGGCGGCGAGAACCCGCTCGGCAGCGCCATGGAGGCCATCCAGATGCTGGCCAAGCTGTTCCAGATGCTCTCCGGCCTCATGGAGAACCTGGGCGGCGCCGGTGGCCAGGTCAACGCCCAGGCCAACAACGGCTAGTTGAACCCCACCTTCACCCCTCGAGGACCTCCCGTCATGGCCCCCACTTCCGGAACCGTCCAGCAGCCCCAGGCGCCCGCCGAGAAGGACAACCTGCTCGCCGCCGCCGCCCGCAAGCTCGGACTCCCTGCGCGCCGCTACTCCGAGTCTGACGTGATGTCCTTCATCCACGGCCACAAGACGCTGGCGGACCTGGAGGGCATCCCCCGGGCCGCCATCCACCGGATGGCCAAGCGCGGCTTCGAGTTCCTCGAGCGCGGCGACCTGCAGAAGGCCACCACCGTGTTCGAGGGGCTCGTGGCCCTGGACCCCTACGACGCCTGGCTCCACACCGCCCTGGGCGTGACGTACCAGCGGGATGACCGGGCGCGGGACGCCGAGCGGCACCTCCGGCGCGCCCTCGCCATCAACCCCTACTCCGCCGATGCGCGCGTCTCCCTCGCGGAGCTGCTCGCCACCCAGGGGGAGATGCAGCTGGCCGCCGACGAGCTGCGCCGGGTGTTGAAGGACCACCCCGGCTCCGAGGCCCCCGCCGTGGTCCGCGCGCGCACCGTTCTCGCGGCGGCCACGAAGGCAGCGTAAAACCAGAGGGGACCATGCGCCCCTCGCTCGCCTTCCTCGCGGCAGTCGCAACAGTGCAAGGCGTCACCGGCGTGGCCGCAGCGGAGGGGGTTCCCCTCAGCCTGCGCGCCACGCCCGGCTTTTCGCTGCCCCTCTCCGAGCCCCAGGCCTCCACCTTCGGCCCCGGCTTCGACCTCCAGGTGGCCGGCGCCCTCGAGCCGCTCACGAACCTGGACGTGGAGGCCCACGCCACCTACGTCCTCCTCTCGCCCGCCTCCAACGGCCCGTACACCCGCCCCGGCACCGCGCTCGGGCTGGGCCTGGGTGCCCGCTACCGCTTCCCCATGGAGGGTTCGAGCGCCGTCCCCTGGGTGGGGCTGGGGCTGGACGCCATGGACTCCACCGGATTCCGCCTGCTGCTCACTCCCGCGGTGGGGCTCCAATTCCCCCTGCCGGATTCCGGGCTGCCCCTGCAGCTCGGCCCCTTCATCCGCTACCACCACCTCTTCGGCCTGAACGCCCCGGCGGGCTACGACAGCCGGGACGCCTCCCTCGTCTCCGCGGGGCTGTGCGTGGAGTGGCGGGACGCCCCGAAGCCGCCGCCTCCTCCCGAGGCGCCCCCACCGCCACCGCCTCCGCCTCCCCCGCCTCCAGACATGGACGGGGACGGCATCCCGGACGCGCAGGACGCCTGCCCCGTGGAGGTGGGCCCGAAGCCCCACGGCTGCCCGGACTCGGACGGGGACGGCATCTCGGACGGCAAGGACCCCTGCCCCAGCGTGGCCGGCCCCCCGGAGAACACCGGCTGCCCGCTGTACCGCGACGTGAAGGTGACGAAGGAGCGCATCGAAATCGCCGAGAAGATCTTCTTCGCCTTCAGCAAGACCACCCTCCTCCCGCGCTCGCAGCCGCTGTTGGACGAAGTTGCACGCTCCATCCAGGACCACCCTGCCCTGTGCATCCGGGTGGAGGGCCACGCGGACGCCACCGGCAGCGAGAAGGTGAACCAGCCGCTGTCCCAGGGGCGCGCGGGCGCGGTGCGCGAGTACCTCGTCTCGCGCGGCATCGCCCCCGGGCGGCTCACCCACGCGGGCTACGGCTCCTCGCTCCCGCGGGACAACAACGCCACCGCGGACGGGCGGGACAACTACCGCCGCGTCGAGTTCGTCGTCATCCCCTGCCCGGAGGCCCCTTAAGATGCGCCGCCTCGCCCTGCCCCTGCTGCTGCTCGCCTCGGGCTGCTTCGAGTCCCTCACCGCCTTCCCGAAGAAGGTGGCCCCGGACGCGGGCACGCCGGACGCCGGTCCGCCGTGCGATGCCGCGCGCCTGTCCACGGACACCGCCCACTGCGGCGCCTGCGGCAACGCCTGTCCTGCCCCGCTCCACGCGGCGGCCGCCTGCCGGGACGGCCACTGCGGCCGCGGCCCCTGCGAGCCCGGCTTCTATGACGTGGACGGCCCCGTCACCCCCGGCTGCGAGAGCACCTGCGTGGGCACCACCTGCACCCTGCCGGGCGGGCAGACCGTGACGCTGTCCATGCCCGCCGTGCATGACCTCGGCCCCGCCGGGGCGGCCTCTGCCACCGGGCTGAAGGCCCCCGAGGGAGACGGCCACCGCCACCCCGCCGCCGTCGGTGCCCCCGAGGGCGCCACCCCTTCCAGCAACGACCACTACCGCCACACCGGCGGCTTCAACGGAGCCACGCCATGACGCGCGCCATCCTGTCCCTGCTGCTCGCCCTGCCGCTGTCCGCCGCGGCCGTGGAGGCCACGGTCCCCTCGAAGCTCGGCTTCGGCGGCCGGCTGCTCGCCACGGACGGCACCCCCGTCAACGGCGTGGTGAACCTCACCTTCTCCCTCTACGACGTGGCCACCGGCGGCACCGCCACGTGGACCGAGTCCCAGACGCTGCTGCTCACGTACGACGGCGCGTACGGGACGCTGCTCGGTGCGGTCAACCCGCTGCCGGACTCGGTGCTGCTCGCGCCCGGGCAGCGCTTCCTGGAGATCACCGTCAACACGGACGCGCCGCTCAGCCCGCGGATGGAGCTGGGCGCAGCCCCCTACGCCACCGTGGCGAAGCACGTGCGCGGCGGCACCGTGGACGCCACGGCCATCACCCTCAATGGCGCGCCGCTGGCCACCGGCTACCGGTCCGTGCGCAGCCTCACCTCCTCCGGCACCTTCACCGTCCCGGCCGGCGTGACGCGGCTCCACGTGCGCGCGTGGGGCGGCGGCGGGGCGGGCGGCACCATCGACTCGGACGTGAACGCGCCCAGGCCCGCGGGTGGCGGCGGGGCGGGGGCCTACGCGGAGGACATCCTCGAGGTGACGCCCAACGCGTCGCTGACCATCACCGTGGGCGGCGCGGGCACCGTCACCACCGCCTGCACTGGCAACAGCGGCGGGAACTCCACCGTGGCGCTGGGCAGCCAGGTGCTCGTCTCCGCAGGGGGCGGCGGCGCGGGCGAGCACGCCTTCGGCGCCACCTGCTGCCAGAACGGCAAGGCCACGCCCAAGGGCGGGGCGGGCGGCGCGGCCTCCGGCGCCATCGCGCTCGAGGGCGAGGCCGGCTGGGACGCGGACCAGGGCGGCGGGGCGGGCCAGAACGCCATGAGCCCGGTGTTCGGCCGCGGCGGCGAGACGGTCTACAACCCCAACGTGGGCTGCACCCCGGGGGACCCGGGCAAGCCGGGGCTCGTGCTGCTCGCCTACTAGCTGCGCGCCGCGGGTAGGATGGGGGCGTGAGCTCGCGCAAGGCGCCCCAGGAGTTCGAAATTCCGGGACAGGAGCCCGGTGAGGAGGCGCCCCGCGCGCCGCCTCCCCCGAGGCCCGCGCCACCTCGCACGCAGACGGCCACCGAGGCGCAGAAGGCCCCCGCCCCACCGCCGCCAGCAGCGGGCCAGCCGCCTCCGCAACGCCGGCCCACGGTGGAGGCCCAGACCGGGTTCGACACCGCCGGCCCACGCCGCCAGACGCGCGACTCCATCTTCGCGGTGGGGGAGATGGAGGACATCTCCAAGGTGGAGGTGATGCTCCAGGGAAAGGTCCGCCCCAAGGCCCCGCCCGAGGTGAAGCGCACGCAGACGACGCAGCAGATGCGCGCGGTGGGCGAGCGGTACACGGCGCAGGTGGCAGACGAGGTGAAGGTGACGGGGCGCCACCTGGCCCCGCTCGCCGCCCCCATCCAGAGCCAGCCCGGGGCGCGCCACCCGGTGCTGACGCTGTCAGTGCTGGAGCAGTTCCGCCCCGCGGACAACCCGCGCTACGCCAAGAACGAGCGCGGCCACCTGTTCATCTGGGACGCCACCACGGCGCTGGGCTGCGGCATCCCGCTCTACAAGGGGGCGGGGCGGCTGTCGCTCGAGGACGTGGTCTCGTGGTTCCGCACGCTCTCCAACGGCCGCGGCTGGGTGCGCGTCAGCTCCATGCGGGCGCTGGAGCTGTGCGGGAAGGGGCACCCGGTCATCGCTCTTCCCAAGGGGAGCAACGTGGAGCCGCGGATTGCGCTGTGCCGCCCGGGCCCGGCAGGGAAAGACGGCACGCCGCTGCTGGTGTCCGCCTGCCGCAGCAAGAAGGGCAACGCGCTGTCCACGCAGGAGGCGCTCGGCGCTCGCGCGGCGGAGTACCACTTCCACTTGTGAGCACCGCGCGCGGGGAACGCGTGCATGGAGCGCAATACGAATGGTCGAAGCAGTGCCACTTGGCGCAATGCTGGCGCCACGTGCTCAGCAGCGGGTGGAGCGCTCTGTCGCCTCGCTGACCTGGACGTCGATACCCAGGCCATCATCGGAGGTGAATGGTCAGACCAGATCGTCCTCTACGCTGACGGTAACGGAGGGGCGATGCGGCCGCCGCTCCCCTGGCCGGGGCGGCGGCCGCTTCTTCTTCCGTCACTGACTACCTGCTTTGAGCCACGTCTCGACGTTCCATCGAGCCCCTTGCTTCCACGCTGGCGCCCATCGCGCGTCCTCGCTCAGCCGCCGGTCCCGTGGGCTCGCACCAACTGCCGGACCCGCTTCGCCTCAGCCATCGACTCCTTCACCAGCGCGTCCCAGTCACCGGGTGGACGCCCACGCCCGAGCATCTTCTGGAAGACCTTGTACGCATCATCGTCCCGCTCATACGCGCGGAGGGAGGATTCGTCATTGACCCACGCGTACACGAGCAACCTCGCCGGGGCGTGGTAGCGGAAGAACAGGCGGAATTGCTGGAAGAACTTCGCGCGGCACCAGTGCGTGTGCGCTGCACCGAGCGTGTGCCCCAGCCGGTACTCCGGGCGGCCGGGATTCCCGGGGGTGGGCGAACACCGTCCAGCCCCGGATGACAACCGCCTCCACGCCGCTCATTCGTCGTCCGGCGCGAGCGGCGCGTCGAGGTCCACCTTCACGCCCTTGACCAGGCCCCGCACCCGCGTGAGCAGGGATCGGTCGACTCCTCGCACCCGACCGGGGTGGCGCTGAAGGTCGCTCGCCAGGAAGTCCAGGAATCGCGCAAGCACGGGGTCGTCCTCCTCACTGGCTCCGCCCGGGAAAGCACCGCCTCGGGTTCAGGAACGGGCGAGCTGCGCGTGCAGCGCATCCGGCGCGAGGTCCGCGCCGTTCGGCCACGCCGGCACGCCGTACTCGTCCAGCGTGACCTGCCGCAGGAAGTGAAGGTCCCGCAGTGGCTCCAGCACCGGTCCCTTCAACACGCCGGACAGGTCCACCTCCCCGGACAGTCCATCTTCGAACCGGAGGAACAACCGGCAGGGCCCCGTCACGGACACATGGATGATGCGATCCATCGCGGCTACTCCAACGGAGGAACACTGACCGGCGCCATGCCGGCCTGAACCCGCTGCCAATTATGCAGCAGCAACTCGCGGTTGGCCACGGCCCACTCCCTCGTCAGCGCGAGGGCTCGAGGAGAGAGGTCGCCTCGAACCACCGTTAGATCGTCCAGCCGAACGAGGGCCTCTCGCCCTGCGTACAACACGTGAAGATGCGCAGGCGGATGGTCCGCGAAGTACATCCGAACGAGGATTCCGTAGAAGCGGCAAATCTCCGGCATGTCTGTCCCCCCCCAGGTGAACACCCTCTCACGCTGGGATGACATTCCCCTCCCACACTCACCCCAGCACGATTCGCAGGCACCACCCCAGGTGCACCACGCAGAAGGCCACGAGCAGGCCGTCCATCACCGCCCTCGGCACCGTCCGGCGCGCGGGCTTCAGCGCCCGGTGCAGCGTGCGCTCTTTCAACCCGCCCGGCACGTGCACCTCGGGCAACCGCTCCAATTCACTCATGGCGCCTCCTCCACCTTCAGCTTCGCCTCGAGCGCTCGCCGTGCCCGGTGCAAGCGCTGCCGGTATGCATCCTCGCTCACCCCCAGCACGGCCGCCCGCTCAGAGGGCGTGAGCGCCTCGTCGAACGACAACAGCAGCACCTCTCGCTCGCGGTCCCCCAGCGACACCACCGCCCGCTCCAACCGCCGCGCCTCCTGCGCCTGCGCAGCCTCCGCCTCGGGGCCGGGCGAGTTGTCCGCAACCGCGGGTGCCACCTCCGCCACGAGCCACCGCGAGACATCCACCCACGCCCACCGCCGGTGCATCCGCCAGTGGTTGCGCGCCGTGCTGAGCAGCCAGGGAAGGAGCGAACGGGACGCGTCCAGCTTCCCGAACTCCCGCGCCGCCGAACACCACGTCTCCTGGAACAGGTCCTCGGCCAGTTGCCGGTCCACGCACAGCCGACGCAGGAAGGCGAACACCCGGTCCGCGTGCGCGTCGAACTGCGCGCGAAAGGCCGTCTCCTGCGCAGGCGTCACGGCTGCGCCCGGGTGGCCTCCCGCCGGGCTCCCACGGAGAGCGCCAGGTACACCAGCGCCAGCAGCGTGAAGCCCAGCGCGAGGTTGTTCGTGGACTCCACCAGGCCGACGAAGACCGTCTCCCACAGCGGGAACTCGGGGTGCGCCTCCCGCACCTGGAAGACGCCTCCGCCCGTGGCCACGATGCCGGTGGTGAAGCCGGACAGGGAGAAGAACAGCACCGCCCGCCCAAGCAACTCGGTGGATGCCCGCAGCCGCCCGTCCGCCGTCACCGCGTAGCGGAGCGCCATCCCCAGCGCCGCCAGGCCAAAGCCCAGCACCGGCCACATCCCCCATCCTCCCTCGATGAACTTCTGGACCATGCACGCCTCCAGCGGAACGCAGGTACCCAGCGCGGGCCCTGCTCCCCTCCTCATGCGCGGCCCGCGAGTCCGTGACAGGGGCTCTGCACCTTCACCACCCCCCGTCCCCCGAGGCCCAGCCGTTCACCCACGCACGCAGGTCCGTGCCGCCATCCCCCGAGCGCAGCGGCGCGCTCGTTCCACCGTCCGCGAGCCGCACCCCGTAACCGCCCATCAGGACGTGCTCCGTCCCGGGGACACGGAAGGTGCCGCCGCTCGCCGAGGAATCGTACTGGGCCTGCACCGCCGCCAGCCGCTGCGCGAAGGCCTGTACCGGGGGATTCACGAAACCGTCCAGCCCCGGACCTGCAAGAAAGTACCACGCAATGACCTTGTCCTCGTCGTAGGACAGGAGCGCCTGGCGGACCTCCGGGAAGGTGGACAGGTTGTGGGCCAGCACGCGGGGAAAGCCGCCGTCGCACTCTCCACAGCCCTCCGGGAGCTGGAGGTTCCACGCCTCTGCCCACTGCTTGAACCGAGGCGTTTCCACCAGCGGCGCCGAGTCCGCCAACACGTGGACCTCCGCGCCGGGGAAGGCGCGCTTCACCCGGGAGAGGTTCAGCTGCGCCCCGTACCCGCCGGCGCTGGCCCCCATCAGCCACACCCGCTTGAGTCCTGGCAGCGTCTCCCGGAGCCGCCC
>Ga0214921_10005721_pt1 | contig 17436 bp, 13 predicted proteins | sample LL1505_MetaG_FD_177992 | JGI IMG/M metagenome (GOLD analysis project Ga0214921, IMG submission 177992) | Freshwater microbial communities from Lake Lanier, Atlanta, Georgia, United States - LL-1505 | ecosystem: Environmental > Aquatic > Freshwater > Lake | place: USA: Georgia | collected...
CGCGGACGCGGGCGGCGCAGCTCCTCGTCGACCAGGTTGCCGAGTGCGGCATCTCACTCACAGTGGCCGAGCTGCCGTACACGACGGACATTGCGCCGCGACTGCGCTATCCGAACGACTTTGACCTGTATCTCGGGGCGTGGCAGTGGAGCCTGGACCCTGACGACTCGGACATCTTCGCTTCGAGTGCCTGTCCGACGGAAGAGGCACCCGCCGGCAAGAACTTTGTCTGCTGGTCCAATTCGCGTGTTGATCAGTTGCTCGCGCAGGGTGCATCGGCTGGAAGCATCAGCTCTCGCGTCGGAATCTACGCCACGATTCAGGCACTGCGACGCAACGAGCGACCGTACCTCCTCCTCTGGGGCGAGCCTACATACGCGCTACTGCGGAACCGCTTCGTCTGGGCGACGCGCGAAGCAGACGTACAAAGCCCGCTATACGCGTGGTCGATCCACACGTGGGATTTGCAAAAGTAGGCGCTGATGCGACGCAGAGTGCTTGCCCTCGCGCAAATCGCTCCGAGGCTCGGTGACCTCGCGTGGAACATTGCCCTTCATGAAGCGAAGTTCGTTGAAAGTCAAGCGGCCGGCGCCGACCTTGTGATCTTCCCCGAGCTCGGCCTCACCGGCTATCAGTTGCAAGATCTTGCGCCAGAGGTTGCGATGCGACGCAACGATCCCCGCCTTCACTCGCTGGCGAAGCTGACGAGCGGCGGCCCTTCGGCGGTCGTCTCATTTGTCGAGTCAACCGACGACCATCGCCTCTTCGCCGCCGCAGCGCTTCTGGAGGGGGGCGAGGTGCGCCATGTGGCACGTAAGTGCTATCTGCCAACATACGGAATCTTTGACGAGCGGCGTTTCCTGGCCGCTGGCGACGCAATTCGCGCAACGCGAGCGACTCTGGGCGGCTCCGCTGTGCAGGGTGACGTGGGACTCGGCATCGGTGTGTGCGAGGACTTCTGGCATCCAACGCTTCCAGCAATCCTTGCGCAGGATGGGGCGGAGCTCTTGATCAGCGTGGCGGCGGGGCCTGCGCGTGGCGCGAGCGTCGACGCCGACCAGGGGCTCGGCTCAGCAGCATCGTGGGGCACCCTCCTTCGTGCCACCGCGGTGCTCACAACCTCGTTCGTTGTCTTCACCAACCGGGTTGGCGTTGACGAATCGTTGATCTTTTGGGGCGGCTCGCGCGTGATCGGGCCCGACGGAGTTGTGATTGCAGAGGCGCCCCTCTTCGAAGAGGCGCTCCTCTTGGCAGAGATCGACCTAGATGAGGTGGCCCGAGCGCGCACCGCACTCCCACTCCTGCGTGACGAGCGTCTGGAGCTGACGCGTCGCGAGTACGACCGGATCATTAGCTCGCGTGCCGGCCTTGAGGAGGCGTAGGACGCCCTATGAGTGGCGTGAGCGGCAGAGTGATCCACGACGAACTCGCAATCGACCCTGAGATGGTCGCGGCCATGTGCCGTGCGTTCATCACCTCGCACGTGGCGAGCACGGGGGCGGAGCGAGTAGTTCTTGGCCTCTCCGGCGGCATCGACTCAGCGCTCGTCGCCTACCTGACCGCTGGGGCGATCGGCGCAGATCGCCTAGTCGTGGTGCTGATGCCAACGGGTTCGTCTTCACCTAGCTCACAGGCTGACGCGGAGACGATCGTGAACGACCTCGGCTGCCGGAGCGAACTCGTCTCAATTGAGGCACCCCTAGCGGCACTCCTCGCGAACCTCCCTGCCGGTGAGAGCGTGACCCCAGTGCGCCGGGGGAACATGGCGGCACGCTTGCGCATGACCACGCTGTATGACCGCTCGGCCCTGCATCGCGGGGTTGTGATCGGCACAGGGAACAAGAGCGAGATCCTGATCGGCTACTCCACGATCTTTGGCGACGCTGCCTCTGCGTTCAATCCGATCGGTGACCTGTACAAGACGCAGGTGCGCGAGCTATCGCGCCACCTTGGCGTGCCAACGCAGATCATTGAGAAGGCACCGAGCGCCGATCTCTGGCCCGGCCAGACCGACGAGAGTGAGGGTGGCTTCGATTACCCGACGCTTGATCGCGTCCTCTACCGCATCGTTGATCGTCGCCTGCCACTCGAGGATGTGATCGCCGAGGGCTTTGATCGCGACTTCGTTGCGCGTGTGAGTGAGATGATTCGTCGATCAGAGTTCAAGCGCCAGATGCCGCCCATCGCGAAAGTGGGGGGACGGAGTAGCGGAAGTGACTATCTCTACCCTCGGCGGCGCCCGAAACTTGGCTGACGAACTGCGTGGCGGTGGCGCAACGCCTGGAGCGTTGCACATCGTTTCTACCCCGATTGGAAACCTTGCCGATCTCACGCCGCGTGCAGCGGCAGTGCTGCGCGAAGTCGGCCTCATTGTTGCGGAAGACACGCGTGTCTCGCGCCCAATGCTCGCAAACGCTGGCGTGCATACAGAGGTAACGGCACTTCCAGGATTTGACGAGTCCGACCGCGTTGCACCCATCATCGCCCGCTTGCAGTCGGGTACCGCTGTTGCGCTGATTAGCGATGCTGGTACACCGCTGGTCAGTGACCCAGGCGGCGCTCTCGTTGCCGCGGCGATCGCTGCAGGAATCCGCGTGATTCCGATCCCTGGCGCATCGGCACTCCTCGCCGCAGTTGTCGCAGCGGGCGTCACTGGCTCACGTTGGTCATTTGAAGGTTTCCTCCCGCGCAGTGGTAGCGATCGAGCCAAAGTACTCGGCGCGATCGCGGCGGATGAGCGCGGCACAGTGATCTTTGAGGCGGGCCCGCGCATTAGCGCGACACTTGGCGATCTGGTGCGGGTGTGCGGCAATAGCCGAGTTGGCGCCGTCTGTCGCGAGCTCACCAAGCTGCATGAGGAGGTTCGTCGCGGCTCTCTCGGCGAACTTGCGGCAGCGGCAAGTGCGGGAGAGATTGATGCACGCGGTGAGTTTGTCATCGTTGTTGGAGCGCAGGAGGCAGCGAAGCTCTTGAGCCTCGATGATCCTGAAGGTCCGTATGCGGCGGCACTTGAACTTGTGGCGCGTGCTGTGGAGACGGGTGAGTCGCGGAGTGCAGCGATTCGGCGTATCGCCACGCTGTGGGGGCTTGAGCGTCGACGCCTCTGGAACCTCGCCCATGGCAGCGCAGCACCAGAGAGCGTCGACGACGAGCGTTAGGCGCGAACGGGGGCGATCTCCTCACCGTACTCGGCCTCACCAAGATCGCTTGGCTCTGACCCTTGCGCCACCGGATCACCCGACTGTGGCTTCGGTCCAAGGAACTCGAGGCGGTTCACGATCACCTCGGTCATCCAACGGCGTGACCCTTCGCTCTCCCACTCGTGGGTTTTGAGTCGGCCATCGATCCCTACGAGTGAGCCGGCCTGCAGATGCGCAGCGGCAATCTCAGCGAGCTTCTCCCAGAAGACGAGCCGATGAAACTCGGTGCGCTCCTCGCCGCCGCGGAAGTCGTGGGTTGCAACGCTCCCCACCGCGACCTTGGAGCCTGACGGGAGCGATTTCAACTCGACGGGCTTGGTGATCCTGCCGGCGAGCATGACCTTGTTCATTGCGCCTCCTGATGCGGCGGCGGCCCGGGTCACGCGACCCGCAGGAGCCGAACGCCTGCTCCGACACCCTCCCACGGCGCGGATACCGCGGGCGTATCGCGCTGGGGGCGCGCTCTTCTGCGACAATCGCCCACGATGCGGTACTACCTGACAACGGCCATTGCGTATGCCAACAACAAGCCTGGCCTGCACACGCTCTATGAGGTCATCGGCGCCGATGCCATCGCACGATGGCGCCGCATGAGCGGCGACGAGGTCCGCTTCTTAACCGGTACCGATGAGTACTCGGTCAATATCGCCGCCCGCGCCGCAGAGGAGGGGATGAGCCCGAAGGCCTTCGTCGACACGAAAGTCGCCCTCTTCCAAGCCAGCGAGGCGAAGCTACTCATTAGTCCCGATCGTTTCATCCGGACCACCGACGCGGACCACACCCTCGCCGCGCAGGAGATGGTGCGCCGCTCGTTTGCAGCTGGAGATATCTACGTTGGCAGCTACGAAGGCTGGTATTGCCCCAATGAAGGGTTCCGCAATGCGGACGACGTCGTTAACGAGGGCGACACGACGGTCTGCCCGAACCATCCAGGGATCCCGCTGCAGTGGCTCACCGAGCGCAACTGGTTCTTTAAGCTGAGTGCCTACCAGGAGCAACTTGAGGCTTGGCTGACGCAGGATCCATCGCCCGTGCAGCCCGAATACCGTCGCAACGAGATGCTGGGTTTCGTGCGCCAAGGGCTGGATGACTTCTCGATCAGCCGTGAAGGTGCTTCGTGGGGAATCCCATTCCCGATTCACGAAGATGGGAGTAGTGCGCTCACCGCAACGGGGGAGGGTGATCCGAAGGCTGGCACCATCTACGTCTGGTACGACGCGCTGATCAACTACCTCACCGGCGCCGGATTCCCTGCAGATCCTGCTGGAGCGCCGTGGTGGCCCGCCGATCTGCACATCATCGGCAAGGACATCAATCGATTTCACTCCGTCTTCTGGCCCGCTATGTTGTGGAGCGCCGGACTTGAAGCGCCGAAAAAGATCTGGGTGCACGGGTGGCTTCTCTCCAGCGGCGAGCGCATGAGCAAGAGCCGCGGCAACTTCCTCGACCCAGATGATGCAGTTGCTGCACTCGGCGCTGACGGGGCGCGCTTCGTTGCGCTGCGCGAGGTCCCGTTTGATCGAGACGGCGATGTGAGCTGGGACTCGATCATTCGTCGCTACAACTCCGAACTCGCCAACGACTTCGGCAACTTGGTGAACCGCGCCACAACACTCGCGAGCCGTGCCTTCACTGAGGGACCGCTCCCGCGACCTGCCGCTGCATCGCCCCTCGGTGCCGCCTGGGAAGAGACGCGACGCGAGGCGATCGCAGCGCTCGAGCGTAACGCGCTTCATGAGTGGCTCGGCGCCCTCTGGGGGTTCGTCGGCGCGGCAAACAAGTTCGTCGACACCGAAAAGCCGTGGGAGCTCGCCAAGGCGACGAAGCTTGGTGATGCCGTTGCAGAGGAGAAGCTCCGCGGCGTGCTTGGTGATCTGCTTGAGTCATGCCGACTGATCTCACTCTATGCAGCGCCGGCGATGCCAACGATCTCCGCAAAGATCTGGACGCTACTCGGTCGCAGTTGGCCGTACGACGCGAACGGGCACAACGGTCCGTCGCTCGACCAGATCGGCGCATGGGGGGCACTCGGCGCGGCCGGGCCACTCGGCGCACCCGAGCCACTCTTCCCGCGACTAGAGGCGGATGCGCTTGATGCCGTTGCTGACTGACGCGCACGGGCACCTGCAGGCCGATCGCTTCAACGACGACTACCAGCAGGTTGCGCAGCGCGCGCGCGACGCAGGGATGGTCCGACTCTTGGTTCCGTCGTATGGCATTGAAAGCTCTGAAGGAGCCTTTCGAGTCGCTCCAGATCTCCCATGGGCAGATCTTGCGATTGGCATTCATCCGTACGCTGCCGTCACCGATGCGCCGGGGCGTGATGCGCTGCTGCAGCGAGCGACCGACCCTCGGGTGGCCGCGATTGGCGAGACGGGGATTGACACCAAGCGTGACTTTGCACCAATTGCGGCGCAGATTGAAAACTTAGAGGCCCACATTGAGATTGCGGCCGCACTTGGGAAACCGCTGATCCTGCACTGCCGTTCGCTGGGTGAAGGTGACGAGGCGCAGCGAGAGCTGCTGGCAACCCTCAAGCGTTCGGCGATCGGCGCGCCGGGTGGTGCGAAGGCGTTTGAGGGTCGCATCCCGTTCATCTTGCACAGCGCCTCGGGGAGCGCGGGCTATGTTGAAGAGGCACTCGCACTCGGTGGGGCGGTCTCCATCTCTGGGCTGGCCTTCCGTCCGGAAGAGTCGGCAACGGGGGAGTGGCTCCGGCTGATCCCCGGAGATCGCCTGCTGACCGAAACCGACGCACCCTGGCTGACCATGCCGGGTGCGCCAGACCCGCGCCGCAACGAGCCAGCAAACGTAGCCCTCACCCTTGCCTGGATCGCCGAGCGTCGCGGCGAGGCGGTTGAGCCGCTCGCCCGCACCATTGCCGAGAACTACGACCGGATCTTCCCCCGGGACGCCACGCTCCCGCCACGCTTGGAGTTGGCACTCTAAGCCCTAGAGTGCTAACATCCCGGCACGTGCCTCGTTCGCGTAGGCACAAAGGTGCAGGGGCGGCGATCCCGCCCACAAGGAGGTTCTACCAATGGCCAAGAAGGCAGCACTTCGACCCCTCGGCGACCGCGTGGTCGTCAAGCCAGTCCCGCGCGATGAGAAGACCGCCAGCGGCATCATCCTGCCCGACACGGCGCAGGAGAAGCCACAGGAGGGCGAGGTCGTCGCTGTTGGGCCAGGCCGGATTCTTGACGACGGGAAGCGCGAAGCGATTGACGTGAAGGTGGGCGATCGCGTCCTGCACGCCAAGTACGCCGGCACCGAGTTCAAGATCGATGGCGATGAGTTCCTCATCGTTGGCGCCAAGGACATCTTGGCCGTCGTCGACTGATCTCACGAACACCTTAGTGATTCAACCCAAGTAGAGAAGGAGAGACCCAATGGCAAAGCAGGTGGTATTCGACGAGGCGGCACGACGAGCGCTTAAGCGCGGCATCGACAAGCTCGCCGACACGGTGAAGGTGACGATCGGCCCGAAGGGCCGCAACGTGGTGCTCGACAAGAAGTTTGGCGCGCCAACCATCACCAACGACGGTGTGACGATCGCCCGTGACATTGAGCTCGAGGATCACTTCGAGAATATGGGCGCGCAGCTCCTGAAGGAAGTTGCAACGAAGACGGACGATGTCGCCGGTGACGGCACCACGACCGCCGTTGTGCTCGGCCAGGCGCTCGTCACCGAAGGCCTCCGCAACGTTGCCGCGGGTGCAAACCCAATGGTGATCAAGCGCGGCCTCGACAAGGCGGTCGCCGCAGTTGTCGCCGAGATCAAGGCGCAGTCCCGCAAGGTTGAGACGCGCGAGCAGATCGCTGCCGTCGCCTCGATCTCTGCCGCTGATCCAAGCGTTGGCGAGCTGATCGCCGAAGTGATGGAGAAGGTCGGCAAGGACGGCGTGATCACCGTGGAAGAGGGGCAGTCACTCGGACTCGACAAGGAGTACACCGAGGGGATGCAGTTCGACCGCGGCTACATCTCGGCCTACTTCGTGACGAACTCGGATCGCATGGAGGCACAGCTCGACAACCCAGCGATCCTCATTACCGACAAGAAGATTTCGGCCGTAGCCGATGCACTCCCAGCGCTCGAGAAGGCGGTCGGCACCGGCCGACCACTCCTGATCATCGCTGAGGATGTTGACGGTGAGGCACTCGCCACGCTCGTGGTGAACAAGATCCGCGGCACCGTGCAGGTGCTTGCGGTGAAGGCGCCGGGCTTCGGCGACCGACGCAAGGAGATGCTCCGCGACATCGCGGTGCTGACCGGCGGAACGGTGATCTCGGAAGAGGTCGGCCGCAAGCTCGACAGCGTGACCGCCGAGGACCTCGGCACGGCACGACGCGTCGTATCGACCAAGGACAACTCGACTATCGTCGATGGCGCGGGGAAGCCTGCCGAGATCAAGGCGCGCATGGCGCAGATCAAGGCGCAGGTCGAGGAGACCACGTCGGACTATGACAAGGAGAAGCTCCAGGAGCGCCTCGCCAAGCTTTCGGGCGGCGTTGCTGTGATCAAGGTTGGCGCGGCCACCGAGGTCGAGCTCAAGGAGAAGAAGCACCGCATCGAAGATGCTCTTTCGACGACCCGCGCGGCCGTGGAAGAGGGGATCGTCGCCGGCGGTGGCACCACGCTGCTTCAGTCGCGTGGCGCACTCGACAAGATCAAGCTTGAGGGCGATGAGCAGGTCGGGGTGGACATCGTCCGCCGCGCGCTTGAGGCCCCAGCCCGTCAGATCGCAGAGAACGCCGGCGCCCGTGGCGACGTCGTGATTGAGGCAATCCTGAAGGCGAAGAAGGGGACCGGCTTTGACGCGTCGACCGACACGATGGTCGACATGTTCGAGAAGGGGATCGTCGACGCCGCAAAGGTGACGCGCTCTGCCCTGCAGAATGCCGCATCGGTTGCTGCGATGGTGCTCACGACCGAGGCGGTCGTCAGCGACATTCCTGAGAAGAAGGAAGCCGCAGCCCCAGGTGGCCACAGCCACGGCGGCGAGATGGACTTCTAGTACCTACTTCGCACCTGGAGAAGAGGACTCTCGGCGGGGCCGAGGGTCCTCTTCGTTTTTCGTGGGCGGAGGGTGGCGGGCGGTAGAATACAGTGGTGAGCCTCCCCCTCGATCCCACGGGTGAACCATCGCCGGCGGAGCGTTCCACCCCGGCACGTGCGCCGCTCTCTGGAGCCGCGATCAGCGCTGTTGAGGAACGCATCCTCGCCCCCCTGAACGACGCCCAGCGACGCGCCGTCACGACCACAGCGGGCCCACTCCTGGTGCTCGCCGGTGCCGGCTCAGGGAAGACGCGGGTGATCACACATCGCATCGCCTGGCTGATTCAGCACGAGGGGGTCGCCCCGTGGAAGATCCTCGCGGTGACCTTCACGAACAAGGCCGCGGCGGAGATGCGCGATCGCCTGCACGAGATGATCGGCGAGTCGGCACGCGATGTGGCGATGGGCACCTTCCACAGCCTCTGCGCCCGCATGTTGCGCCGTGACGGCGAAGCGATCGGTCTACCGAAGGGTTTCACCATCTATGACGCCGATGATCAGGCGCGCGTGATCAAGGGGTTCCTGAAAGAGGATGACCTCCCCGCAACCGGTGAGACGAAGCCGAGCCTGATCCTCGGCGCAATCAGCCGCGCTAAGAACGATGGCCTTACCGCCGAGCAAATGGAAGACCGCGCGATCACGCATCACGAGCGCCTCGTCGCTCGGTTTGCCCGTCGCTATGCCGCCGAGCTGAAGCGCCTCGACGCCCTCGACTTCGACGACCTCCTCCTCGAGGGGCTACGCCTTCTGCAAGAGGCACCCGCCGTCGCCGATCGCTACCGAGCGAAGTGGGAGTACCTCCACGTCGATGAGTATCAGGACACGAACCGCATCCAATACAACTGGGTCCGTGAGCTCGCTGCCAAACACGGCAACCTCTGCGTGGTAGGTGATGACGATCAGTCTATCTACAGCTGGCGTGGTGCAGACATTCGCAACATTCTCGACTTTGAGCGCGACTGGCCAACCGCCGAAGTGGTGCCACTCGAACAGAACTACCGCTCGACGCAAACGATCCTTGATGCTGCACACGGCGTCGTCTCGAACAATCAGGGGCGCAAGAAGAAGAAGCTCTGGACTGAACTTGAGGGTGGCGATCAGATCACCGTTTACGGAGCATTTGACCCTGAAGATGAGGCGGCTTGGATCGTGCGACGCGTCGAAGAGGCCTCCGCCGTGGTGAGCGGACGTCGCGCGGATGCACCAGCGCCCGTCAGCCTGAATGAGATTGCCATCTTGTACCGCACGAACGCACAGTCGCGCGCGATTGAAGAGGCACTGTTGCGCTCGAGTGTTCCGTATCAGCTGATCGGCGGCACACGCTTCTATCAACGTCGTGAGGTCAAGGACGCGCTCGCCTGGCTCCGCGTGCTGCGCAGCGACACGGACCGTATCTCGTACGAGCGGATCCTAAACGTGCCACCACGCGGCATTGGCGACAAGACGATCGAACTACTGCGCTCAGCTGCAGCGCCGAGCGTCAGTGCGCCCGAGGGAACACCGTACGGGCACGTGATTGCCGCCGCTGGTCGTGGAGAAGTGGCCGGCGTGAATACCCGTGCGCGAAACTCGCTTGCGGGGATCGCCGATGTGATCAGCCGGCTGCGGGACCGCATTGCCGCAGTCACGCTCCCCGAGCTGCTTGATGGCGTCTACTCCGAATCCGGCCTGCGGGCGCATCTTGCATCGGAGGGCGTTGAGGGTGAGGAACGTTGGGCGAACCTTCTCGAACTCCGCGGCATCTCCGGTCGATTCATGGAACTCGCTCCGCTTGACGCTCTCGACCGATTCGTGGAAGACACCGCGCTCGTGGCTGACCAGGATGCATTTGATGCCGACGCCGAGCGCGTGACACTGATTACCCTGCACGCTGCAAAGGGGCTGGAGTGGCCGACCGTCTTTATCTCCGGGTTGACTGAAGGGCTGTTCCCACACAGTCGCTCCCTTATGGACCAGGAGCAGATGGAGGAGGAGCGTCGCCTCTGCTATGTCGGCATCACCCGCGCGAAGCGACGTCTTAGCCTCTCGTACGCCCTTCGCCGTGGCTGGGGTGATGGCGACGGGGCGCCATCCCGGTTCCTCGCTGAGATCCCAGAGGAGCTGCTCGACGTGGCGAACGACGACGATCCGCGCGCCGATGGCGAGACGCGATTCGGTCGCGGCTTCCGCTCAGCCCGAGCTGGATTCGCTGGTGGCGAGTCATGGCGCGAGGGGAGCGGCACACCAGGTGCGCCTAGCGGTGCATTCCGTCCTGGGCGCGACCTTGAGGCGCGGCGGCGTGCCTACGGCGCTGGAGCGCGCTCTGGCTCACTCCGAGTGCCAGATACCGATGGGATTGACGAGGCCCCCGATGACGACGAGTTCATTGGTGAGGCACCAGAGCTTCTACAGCCGGTTGGTCGAATTCCCCCGTGGGCGGCGTCGGGCCGTGGTACAGCAAGCGCTCCACCGCAGGCCTCGGGCACACCAGTACTCCCGCCACTGCGACCACGTGTTACTGCGCCAGTCCGCGTGCGGATCCCAGGCGAGCGCTACTTCCGTGATGGTGACCGCGTCCTGCACGCCAGCTTCGGCGAAGGGATTGTGGTCACGTCGAAGCTCACCCGCCACGACGAGGAGGTCACAATCGCCTTTGCCGGGTCGGGGGTGAAGACGCTCGCGGCGAGCATCGCCAACCTGGAGGTTCAGGGATGAGCGCCAAGTCTCTCGCGCCTGCAGCGCGCTACCGCGAACTCGTTGCAGCCATTACCGAGGCGGACCGTCGCTATTACGTTGACGATGCCCCAACGCTCACCGATGCGGAATACGACGCGCTGCGCGTCGAACTCAACGCCCTCGAGGCGGCACACCCTGAGTTCGTCACGCCAGATTCACCTTCGCAGCGTGTTGGGGCGAGTGCCGACGATCGGGCAGAGCGGGCGGTCAAGCTGACCGAGGTGCGTCACGAGCGCCCGATGTTGAGCCTCTCGAACGCCTTCTCGCCCGAAGAGGTCGCCGACTTTGCTGCCAGCGCGGCGAAGGGTCTTGGTGGACGTGAGCCAGAACTGGTCGCTGAGCTGAAGATTGATGGGCTCGCGATCAGCCTCATCTATGAGCGTGGCACCCTCGTCCGTGCCGCAACGCGTGGAGACGGCAGCACAGGTGAAGATGTCACGGCGAACGTGCGCACGATTCGGGCGATTCCCGCAACGCTCAATAAGCTGGTCAGCTGCGAGGTGCGCGGTGAGATCTACATGCCCAAGTCGTCGTTTGCGGCCCTGAATGCGGAGCGAGCGGCCGCAGACCTTCCGCTGTACGCGAACCCACGCAACTCCGCCGCTGGGTCACTGCGGCAGAAAGATGCCGCGATCACGGCGCAGCGCAACCTATCGTTTTTCGCCTATCAGCTCTTTGAGGAGCCAGCGCCCTCTGCGCAGAGTGCGGCGCTCCACCGACTCCATGAGCTTGGACTCCCCACCGAGCAGAACGCACGTGCAGGTCTCACGGGAGCGAGTGCTGCTTCGTTCCTCGCCGAGTGGGTCGAGAAGCGTCGCACCCTGCAGTACGAGACCGATGGCGCGGTGCTGAAGGTTGATTCCGTTGCCGACCAGGAGCAGCTCGGCTATATCGCACGCTCACCGAAGTGGGCGATCGCCTACAAGTTTCCACCGGAGCAGGTGACGACAAAGCTGCTCGGCATTAGCGTCGAGGTTGGTCGTACCGGCTATCTCACCCCCGTGGCAGAGATGGAGCCGGTACTCGTTGCTGGTTCAACCGTGCGACGCGCCACGCTGCACAACATTGATGAGATTCACCGTAAGGATGTTCGCGTGGGAGACATCGTGGTGCTGCAGAAGGCGGGTGATGTGATTCCTGAGGTGGTGCGTGGGCTTGCTGAGCGCCGCACCTCGCCGCTCCCCGAGTTCACCATGCCAACGCGCTGCCCATCATGCAGCGCTGCGGTGGTGCGAGACGAGGTGCGCCATCGCTGTCCGAACTCCGCCTGCCCGGCGCAGAACTTCGAGACGCTGCGCTACGCGGTTGGTCGTGGCGCACTTGACCTTGAGGGCGTCGGTGAGAAGTTGCTCGCACAGCTCGTGGAGCGTGGCGTGGTCCGCCGCGTCGGTGACCTCTATCGACTGACCGCTGAGCAGCTCGACGGGCTCGACCGTATGGGGAGCCTGAGTGACGGGTCTCGCCGCGAGGGGCCGAATCGAATCAGCAACGTGCTCGGCATGATTGAGGCGCGACGAGAGCGAGAGTTGTGGCGCGTACTTGTTGCGCTCGGCATTCGACATGTGGGTGAAGCAACGGCGAAGGATGTGGCGGCTGAGCTGCAACGTCGCGTTCCTCCGACCAGTGGAGCCGCGTGGGGCCGCGCCGTGCTCGCTGACCTGCGCTCAATGACTGCCGACGAGCTCACCGCTGTCGCAGGGGTGGGGGAGGTTGTCGCGGAGAGCATTGTCTCCGCTTTCTCCACTGGCCTGGCGGGCGAATCACTCGAGGATCTCTTTGACGCGGGGCTCATCGCCCTCCCCGCTGCCGCCGCGCCGGCTGTGACGGGTGGCCCGCTCGCTGGGATGGTGGTGGTGGTAACGGGAACACTCACGGCAACGGGCTGGAGCCGACGCGAGGCGCAGGATCGCATCGCTGCGGCGGGGGGCACGGTCGCCGATGCGGTGACAGCAAAGACGACGCTGCTCGTAGCGGGGGAGAAGGCGGGCTCCAAGCGCGCCGCCGCCGAGAAGCTTGGCATTCAGATCGTTGACGAGGCGGGATTCGTCGCACTCCTGGAGGGTTGAGCCGTCGGGCGGGTAGGATTCCCGCATGAGTGATCTGACCCGTGCCGAAGTAGAACGCGTCGCCGCACTGGCACGCCTCGGCCTTACCAGCGACGAGTTGGGGAAGCTCCAGGGCGACCTGAACCTGATCCTTGAGCAGTGGGCCCACCTCGCCGATGTTGACACCTCGAGCGTGCCGCCGAGCGCACAGACGATCGTCCAGGCGATGCCGCTGCGTGACGACGTCGCTGAGCCCTCTCTCCCCGTTGACGACGCCCTTCAGAACGCACCGGCCCGAAGCGGCGACTTTGTGCGCGTGCAGGCGATCCTCTCTGAGGAGGCCGACGGATGAGCGGGGAGAGCCTACGCCGCGCAACCGCAACAGAGCTGCGTGCCGCTCTCCAATCGGGGGCCGCAACCTCGCGCGCCGTCACCGACGAACTCTTGGCCGTCATTGAGCGAGAGGATGGGGTCCTTGGCGCATGGCTGCACCTGCGACACGAAGAGGCGCGCGCTGAGGCCGATCGCGCCGATGCGCGCTACGCCGCCGCACGTGCGGCTGGCCCTGCGGCGCTTAGCGAACTCCCACCACTGCTCGGTGTCCCCGTTGCACTGAAAGACCTGGTCAACCTCACTGGAACACCGACGACGGCAGGGTCGCGCATCCTTGAGGGGTACATCAGCCCTTACGACGCAACGATTGCTACACGCCTGAAAGAGGCGGGCGCGGTGATTCTTGGCAAGACCAACATGGACGAGTTCGCCATGGGCTCATCAACGGAGTTCTCGGCGTACAAGAAGACGGTGAACCCGTGGGGTATTGATCGAGTGCCAGGCGGATCGTCGGGAGGATCCTCGGCCGCAGTTGCCGCCTTCCACGCGCCGCTCTCCATCGGCACCGACACAGGCGGCTCGATTCGACAGCCGGCAAGCCTGACGGGCATTGTGGGAATCAAGCCAACGTATGGGCGAGTCTCGCGCTACGGCATTGTCGCGTTTGCATCGTCGCTTGATCAGGTCGGGCCATTCGCACGATCGGCTCAGGATGCAGCGCTCCTGCTGCACGCGATCGCTGGTGCGGATCCACGTGACGCCACCAGCTCGCGTAGTCCACTAGACGCGACGCTCTTGAACCTTCCGAGCGGCGACGCCGCCGCCTCCGCTATTCGTGGGAAGCGATTCGCCCTTCCGAAGGAGTACTTCGTCGCCGGTATGGAGGCTGGCGTGGAGCGCGCCGTGCGGGATGCTGTTGCCGCACTCGAAGCTGCGGGCGGCATCGTGGAAGAGGTGAGCCTGCCAACCACCGAGCATGCGCTCGCGACCTATTATATCGTTGCACCAGCTGAGGCCTCGGCAAACCTCGCCCGCTACGACGGCATTCGCTATGGCGCGTCGAAGCACGGCGGTGGAGACCTGCTAAACGGATACCTCGAGACGCGCGGCCGTGGGTTTGGCCCAGAGGTGCGACGCCGCATCATGCTTGGCACCTACGCACTCTCCGCCGGGTACTACGATGCTTACTACGTGAAGGCGCAGAAGGTACGCACCTTGATCGCGCGCGATTTTGATCGGATCTGGGCTGCGGGCTTTGACGCCATCGTTGCTCCGACGAGCCCACAGGTTGCCTGGAAGTTCGGCGCCAAGATGAGCGACCCCGTTTCGATGTATCTCGCCGATGCCTGCACCTTGCCAGCGAACATGGCGGGCCTCCCAGGGGTGAGCATCCCGTGCGGCCTCTCCGAGAACCTTCCGGTTGGCCTGCAGCTCATTGGCAAGCCATGGTCAGAGGCCGAACTCCTCAGCATCTCTGCTGGGTACGAGGCGCTCACCGCCACTGCAGCATGGCGAGCAGTTGCGCCGCATGACCTGGCGAAGCTCGGTGGGGGTGCAGCGTGAGCGATTTTGCGAAGCGTGCACTTGCCGATCGCGTCCACGCGGTGCCGCCCTCTGGCATCCGACGCTTCTTCGACATCGCCGCAACGATGAGCGACGTGATCAGCCTCGGCGTGGGGGAGCCCGACTTTGACACCCCAGCACACATTGTCGAGGCGGCGGTCACGAGCCTGCGCGCCGGACGCACCCACTACACCTCGAACTACGGCACGATCGAACTGCGCCGCGCCATCGCCGCGAAGATCCAGGAGCGCTCAGGAGTGAGCTACGACCCAGAAAACGAGATCATCGTGACGATCGGCGCCTCCGAGGCGGTTGATCTTGCCGTTCGTGGAGTCATCGGTGCGGGCGATCGCATCGTGCTGCCAGAGCCGTCGTATGTGGCATACCTTCCTGCGGTCGTCTTTGCGGGCGGCACCGCCGTTCCAGTAGCGACAAGCGCGAGCGATAACTGGCGCCTCCACGCTGAGACCGTTGATGCAGCCGCAGTGGGCGCCAAGGCCCTCTTCCTCGGCTACCCATCGAATCCCACGGGGGCAACCCTCGACGAGCCGACGCGCGAGGCGCTCGCCAAGATCGCCGTCGCACGCGACCTGGTCGTGATTAGCGACGAGATCTACGACCGACTCGTCTACGAAGGGCCAGCGCATCGCGCCATGTCGGCCTACCCCGGGATGCGTGAGCGCACGATCCTGATCGGCGGCTTCTCGAAGTCGTACGCGATGACGGGGTGGCGCGTCGGCTTCCTCTGCGCCCCGAAGGAGATCGTCGCGGGGCTCGTCAAGATTCACCAGTACGCGATCATGAGCGCCCCAACAATTGCGCAGGATGCCGCCCTCGAGGCGCTCACCAACGGCGAACCATCACTCGAAGAGATGCGCGCCGCCTACGCGCGACGTCGCACCATCGTGCTCGATGGACTCGCCGCCCTCAACCTGCCAACCGGCGCACCGCAGGGCGCCTTCTACGCCTTCCCCGACATTCGCTCCACCGGCCTCACCGATGAGGTCTTCGCCGAGCGCCTCCTCACAGAAGAGCGCGTTGCCGTGATTCCAGGCTCCTCATTCGGCGCGAGCGGCGTCGGTCATGTGCGCATCTGCTACGCCACCTCGGAAGAGAACCTACGCGAAGCGCTCGTACGCATCGGTCGGTTCGTTGCCAAGGTACGTGGGGTGGCGGCATGACCTGGCATGCGGTGATCGGCATTGAGGTGCACGTGCAACTGCGCACCGTCACGAAGATGTTCTGCCCATGTGCCATTCCGGCAGAGGGCGATCTGCCGAACAGCAAGACTTGCCCAACCTGCCTCGGTCTCCCGGGCGCACTCCCTGTGCCGAACAAGGCTGCAATCGAGAAAGTCCTCGCAGTCGGCGCCGCGATTGGTGCCGCCGCCCCAGCAACCACGATCTGGGACCGCAAGAACTACTTCTACCCAGACCTCCCGAAGGGATACCAGATCAGCCAGCTTGACTTCGCACTCGCCGAGCATGGAACCATTGAGGTAACAACGAGCGCCGGCACGAGCCGCGTACGCATTCGTCGCGCCCATCTTGAGGAGGACACAGCGCGCCTCCGCCACGAGAAGGGGAGTGACGGGAAGCGCTCCAGCCTCATCGACTACAACCGCTCTGGTGTCGCGCTGCTCGAGATCGTGACAGAGCCCGATATTCGCGACGCCGAGACGGCCCGCCGCTACGCCGAAGAGCTGCGCCTCCTGCTCCGTACGATTGGCGCCGCCGATGCCGAGATGGAGAACGGGCAGATGCGCGTTGAGGCAAACGTGTCGATTCGGGCAAGTGAGGATGCACCGTTCGGAACCCGCACCGAAGTGAAGAACATGAACTCCTTCCGCTCCGTTGAGAAGGCGATCGCCTTTGAGATTGCGCGCCAGGCTGAAATCCTTGAGGCGGGCGGCTCGATCACCCAAGAGACACGCGGTTGGGATGAGTCGAGTGAAACCACCTACACGATGCGTGCGAAAGAGAACTCGCACGACTATCGCTACTTCCCTGAGCCCGATCTGCCACCGCTCACCATCGAGCCAGCGTGGTTGGCCGGCATCGTTGCGAGCATCCCTGAGATCCCTTCTGCGCGCCGAGCACGCTATGTAGAGCAGCTCGCACTCTCTGAATACGATGCCGCCGTCTTGGTCGGTGAGCCTCGCGCCGCGGCACTCTTCGAAGCGGCACGCGCTGCAGATGCGACGATTGATGCAAAGACGCTCGCCAACTGGGTGACGGGCGAGTATCTCCGTGCCGCCAATGAGGGGGCTGCGGAGCCGGATCCGGTCCAGTTCGCCGCGTTGATTGGCGCGGTCTCACGCAAAGAGATCAACGGCACGACAGGGAAAGAGCTCTTCGCCGAGCTCCTCGGCGGCAGCTTCGATGTGCGCGCGGCGATTAGCGAGCGCGGCCTCGGGCAGATTAGTGACGATAGCGCACTCAAGAAACTCGCCAGCGAGGTGCTTGCGGCGAATCCGCAGGCGCTCGCCGACTGGAAGGCGGGGAAGCAGCAGGCGATCGGCTTC
>Ga0214921_10005722_pt1 | contig 17436 bp, 11 predicted proteins | sample LL1505_MetaG_FD_177992 | JGI IMG/M metagenome (GOLD analysis project Ga0214921, IMG submission 177992) | Freshwater microbial communities from Lake Lanier, Atlanta, Georgia, United States - LL-1505 | ecosystem: Environmental > Aquatic > Freshwater > Lake | place: USA: Georgia | collected...
AGTGCTGGTACTAATGGTTTACAAGGTGTACAAGGTAATGTAGGAGCACAAGGTAATGCTGGTTCTAATGGATTTCAAGGTGCTCAAGGTAATGTAGGATCACAAGGAAGTGCTGGTACTAATGGCTTACAAGGTGTACAAGGTAATGTAGGAGCACAAGGAAGTGCTGGTACTAATGGATTTCAAGGTGCTCAAGGTAATGTAGGAGCACAAGGTAATACTGGTACTAATGTATTTCAAGGTGCGCAAGGTAATGTAGGAGCACAAGGAAGTGCTGGTACTAATGGATTTCAAGGTGCTCAAGGTAATGTAGGAGCACAAGGTAATGCTGGTACTAATGGATTACAAGGTGCTCAAGGTAATGTAGGATCACAAGGTAGTGCTGGTTCTAATGGTTTACAAGGTGCTCAAGGTAATGTAGGTGCTCAAGGTAATGTAGGAGCACAAGGTAGTGCTGGTTCTAATGGTTTACAAGGTGCTCAAGGTAATGTAGGAGCACAAGGAAGTGCTGGTACTAATGGATTTCAAGGTGCTCAAGGTAATGTAGGAGCACAAGGTAATGCTGGTACTAATGGATTACAAGGTGTACAAGGTAATTTAGGAGCACAAGGTAATGCTGGTACTAATGGATTACAAGGTGTTCAAGGAAGTAATGGATTACAAGGTGCTCAAGGAAGTGTAGGAGCACAAGGAAGTGCTGGTACTAATGGATTACAAGGTGTACAAGGTAATAGTGGTCTTCAAGGTATTAAAGGTGATGTAGGTAAAGGTTTTATTATTTTTGCTAATATAAATACTTTTGATGATATAAATTCTTTATCTACATCCACTTCTAACATTGGAGAATTTGTATTGGTAAAAGGTGGAGATTTATATGTTTACATGGGACAAAATAATGGTTCTACTGGTTTTAATTATGATTTTTCTTATGCAGGAGATGTAACTGATGAAAGTAAACTTATAGGATTACAAGGCAATCAAGGTTCTCAAGGCAATCAAGGGTACCAAGGATTAGTAGGTTCTACTGGTGCACAAGGTAATCAAGGAACTCAGGGTTTACAAGGAATAACAGGAACTACAGGTGCTCAAGGTAATCAGGGAAATCAAGGATTAGTAGGTTCTACTGGTGCACAAGGTAATCAAGGTTTCCAGGGTTTACAAGGAATAACTGGTAATCAAGGAAGTGTAGGAACACAAGGAAGTGCTGGTACTAATGGTTTACAAGGTGCACAAGGTAATGCTGGTACTAATGGATTTCAAGGTGCTCAAGGTAATATAGGAGCACAAGGAAGTGCTGGTACTAATGGATTACAAGGTGTACAAGGTAATGTAGGAGCACAAGGTAATAATGGATTACAAGGTGTTCAAGGAAGTAATGGATTACAAGGTGTTCAAGGAAGTGTAGGAACACAAGGAAGTGCTGGTACTAATGGATTACAAGGTGCTCAAGGTAGTGTAGGAGCACAAGGTAATGCTGGTACTAATGGATTACAAGGTGCTCAAGGAAGTGTAGGAGCACAAGGAAGTGCTGGTACTAATGGTTTACAAGGTGTACAAGGTAATGTAGGAGCACAAGGTAATAATGGATTACAAGGTGTTCAAGGAAGTGTAGGAACACAAGGAAGTGCTGGTACTAATGGTTTACAAGGTGCTCAAGGTAGTGTAGGAGCACAAGGTAATGCTGGTACTAATGGATTACAAGGTGCTCAAGGAAGTGCTGGTACTAATGGTTTACAAGGTGCTCAAGGTAGTGTAGGAGCACAAGGTAATGCTGGTACTAATGGATTACAAGGTGCTCAAGGAAGTGCTGGTACTAATGGATTACAAGGTGCTCAAGGAAGTGCTGGTACTAATGGTTTACAAGGTGCTCAAGGTAATGTAGGTGTTCAAGGTAATGCTGGTTCTAATGGTTTACAAGGTGCTCAAGGCAGTGTAGGAGCACAAGGAAGTACTGGTACTAATGGATTTCAAGGTTCTCAAGGAAGTGTAGGATCACAAGGTAATGCTGGTACTAATGGTTTACAAGGTGCTCAAGGTAATGTAGGTGTTCAAGGTAATGCTGGTACTAATGGATTTCAAGGTGTTCAAGGTAATAATGGTCTTCAAGGTACTAAAGGTGATGTTGGAAAAGGTTTTGTTATTTTTGCTAATATAAATACATTCGAACAAATAAATTCATTATCAACTTCAAATTCAAACATTGGAGAATTTGTATTAGTAAAAGGTGGAGATTTATATGTTTACATGGGACAAAATAATGGTTCTACTGGTTTTAATTATGATTTTTCTTATGCAGGAGATGTTACTGATGAAAGTAAACTTATAGGATTACAAGGCAATCAAGGATTAGTAGGTTCTAATGGTGCACAAGGCAATCAAGGTATTGTAGGAACACAAGGAAGTGCTGGTTCTAATGGTTTACAAGGTGCTCAAGGTAATCAAGGATTCCAAGGATTAGTAGGTTCTAATGGTGCTCAAGGTAATCAAGGATTCCAAGGGTTCCAAGGGTTCCAAGGTTTACAAGGAATAACTGGTTCTACTGGTTATCAAGGCAATCAAGGTAATGTAGGAGCACAAGGAAGTGCTGGTTCTAATGGTTTACAAGGTGCTCAAGGTAATCAAGGATTCCAAGGATTAGTAGGTTCTACTGGTTTTCAAGGAAATCAGGGAAGTGCTGGTTCTAATGGGTTACAAGGTAATCAGGGAAGTGTAGGAGCACAAGGAATAACATATTTATCAGGTAAAACCTATTATTTGAATTACTGTTGTACAGGTTCTGATAATATTTCAAAAGAATTATCATTAAATGCTGATGCTTCAACTGGATATATATTTTTATCAACCCTAAATTCAAATTCAACAGGAACAATCACATCTTTTATAACAGATTTTGGAGAACCTAATACACCATTTATACAAGAAGGATTTTGGAAGTTAAACTTATATTGTAATGCAGAACCCCTAACAGATAAAGCAACTATTAAATATCATTTGTATAAAGTAGATACAACAGGAACAGAAAATTTATTAACATCTTCTAATGTGTCCCCTGTTACAGCATTATATCCAAGTTTATCAATAATAAATGTTGAAAATTTTGTTCCTCTATCTCAAATATCAACATCTGATAGAATTAAAATAAAATTAGAAGGTATAAATCAAGATAATAAAACAGTAAATATTAGAACTTATTATCAAAATAATTTTTACAGTCATTTAAATACTACATTAGGAATAAATGGAATAACAGGAACTCAAGGTCCTATAGGGTTCCAAGGTATAATAGGTCTTCAGGGAAGTGTAGGAGCGCAAGGTAGTGCTGGTTCTAATGGATTACAAGGATTAGTAGGTTCTACTGGTTCTCAAGGAAATCAGGGAAATCAAGGGTTCCAAGGATTAGTAGGTTCTACTGGTTCTCAAGGAAATCAAGGGTTTCAAGGATTAGTAGGATCTACAGGTGCTCAAGGTAATCAGGGGAATCAAGGATTACAAGGATTAGTAGGTTCTACTGGTTCTCAAGGAAATCAAGGGTTTCAAGGATTAGTAGGATCTACTGGTTCTCAAGGTAATCAAGGGTTCCAAGGATTAGTAGGTTCTACTGGTTCTCAAGGAAATCAAGGGTTTCAAGGATTAGTAGGATCTACAGGTGCTCAAGGTAATCAGGGGAATCAAGGATTACAAGGATTAGTAGGTTCTACTGGTTCTCAAGGAAATCAAGGATTACAAGGATTAGTAGGATCTACAGGTGCTCAAGGAAATCAAGGGTTTCAAGGATTAGTAGGATCTACAGGTGCTCAAGGTAATCAGGGTAATCAAGGGTTTCAAGGATTAGTAGGTTCTACTGGTTCTCAAGGTAATCAGGGTAATCAAGGGTTTCAAGGATTAGTAGGATCTACAGGTGCTCAAGGGTTTCAAGGATTAGTAGGTTCTACAGGTGCTCAAGGTAATCAGGGAAATCAAGGATTTCAAGGGTTTCAAGGATTAGTAGGATCTACTGGTTCTCAAGGTAATCAAGGGTTCCAAGGATTAGTAGGATCTACAGGTGCTCAAGGAAATCAAGGGTTTCAAGGATTAGTAGGATCTACAGGTGCTCAAGGTAATCAGGGGTATCAAGGGTTTCAAGGATTAGTAGGATCTACAGGTGCTCAAGGTAATCAGGGGTATCAAGGGTTTCAAGGATTAGTAGGTTTACAAGGATTAGTAGGATTTACAGGTGCTCAAGGAAATCAAGGATTACAAGGATTAGTAGGTTCTACTGGTGCTCAAGGTAATCAAGGGTTTCAAGGATTAGTAGGTTCTACTGGTTCTCAAGGTAATCAAGGGTTCCAAGGATTAGTAGGATCTACAGGTGCTCAAGGAAATCAAGGGTTTCAAGGATTAGTAGGATCTACAGGTGCTCAAGGTAATCAAGGGTTTCAAGGATTAGTAGGATGTACAGGTGCTCAAGGAAATCAAGGGTTTCAAGGATTAGTAGGATCTACTGGTTCTCAAGGTAATCAGGGTAATCAAGGGTTTCAAGGATTAGTAGGTTCTACTGGTTCTCAAGGTAATCAAGGGTTCCAAGGATTAGTAGGATCTACAGGTGCTCAAGGTAATCAAGGGTTTCAAGGATTAGTAGGATCTACTGGTTCTCAAGGTAATCAAGGATTACAAGGGTTCCAAGGATTAGTAGGATCTACAGGTGCACAAGGTAATCAGGGGAATCAAGGGTTTCAAGGATGGCAAGGATTACTAGGATCTACAGGTGCACAAGGTAATCAGGGGAATCAAGGGTTTCAAGGATGGCAAGGATTAGTAGGATCTACAGGTGCACAAGGTAATCAGGGGAATCAAGGGTTTCAAGGATGGCAAGGATTAGTAGGATCTACAGGTGCACAAGGTAATCAGGGGAATCAAGGGTTTCAAGGATGGCAAGGATTACTAGGATCTACAGGTGCACAAGGTAATCAGGGGAATCAAGGGTTTCAAGGATGGCAAGGATTACTAGGATCTACAGGTGCACAAGGTAATCAGGGAAATCAAGGTAATCAGGGATTAGTTGGTTCTACAGGTACTCAAGGTTTTCAAGGAAATCAAGGTAATCAGGGATTAGTTGGTTCTACAGGTACTCAAGGTTTTCAAGGAAGACAAGGGTTTCAAGGATTAATGGGTAATCAAGGAAATCAAGGGTTTCAAGGATTAATGGGTAATCAAGGAAATCAAGGATTGATAGGTTCTATTGGTGCTCAAGGAAATCAAGGATTGATAGGTTCTATTGGTGCTCAAGGAAATCAGGGATTCCAAGGATTATCTTCGGGAGATATACAAACTTTAACATACTCTCTTACAGGTTCTTTAGATACATCATTTTCAATTAATATATCACCATTTACTGGAACTTATGGAATATTCGGTTCAAGATTATCTAATGCTGTTATAAATAGTAATATTTATATTGATATTGATAATAATAATGATATTTTAATATCTGGAGGTTATAGTAGCACTCCTACATTTTATAATAGTGACAATACTGTTTTTAATAGTGTAAGTAGTTCTGGTGGAAATGATGCGTTTATTTCAAAATATGGTTCAACTGGAATGGGTATTTGGTTTTCTAGAATATCTGGCGTATCTAATGAGTGGTATAATTGTGTAACTCATGATGTAAGTAATAATGTATTAACAGGAGGACTTTTAGCTTCTACTACTATAACATTATACAATGGTAATGGTACTTTTTATAATAACATTACTACTTCTAATGGTGATGGCTTAATTGTTAAATATGATCAAAATGGTAATATATTATGGAACGCAAAAATTTCTTCAAGTGGTGTTGATTCAGCATTTGATATAATTACAGATTCAGGAAATAACATATATGTTTCAGGATTTTACGTAGGTTCAGTTTCTATACTTAATAGCAATGGAACTACTTTTACTACTTTGTCCTCAATAGGTAATAATGATATATTTTTGGTAAAATATAATTCAAGTGGAACATGTTTATGGGCAACTAGAATAGGAGGAACTTTATCTGATGGTACTTATAGTAGCGTCAATTTGGATTCATCAGAAAATATATATATTAGTGGAAATTATAGTTCAAGCTCGCTTACTATATATAATAGTAATGGGAGCATTTTTTCAACTATAACTGGCAGTGGTTTTTTTATAGCAAAATATAATTCTTCAGGAACTTGTCTAAGTGCTAATAGGGTAACTGATATTAATATAAGTAATTGTTGTGTTGATATAAATCAAAACAATTTTTATATTTCAGGTTTGACATCTAATACTAGTATAACAATTTATAATAGCAATGGAAGTATATTCAAAACTTTTTCGGATGAATTATATATTAAAAAATCTTTCATAATTAAATTAGATTCAAATATAAATGGAATATGGTTTACTAGAATTTCAGGAAAATTTTCTTCATATTCTGGAGTAAGAAATGGGAAGGTTGATAATAGTGGAAATTATTATATTACAGGTATTAGTTCAGATACTGAATTAACTGTTTATAATAGCGATGAATCTATTTTTAATTATATACAAATTAACAATTCCTTTTTTATAAAATATGATACAAATGGTTTTGTTAAATGGATGGCAAAAGGCGATGAAACAATTACATCACAACTTTCATCAATCGTAACAGATTCAAATAATATATATTTAGTAACTACTAGCGATGGTGGTAATTATTACAATAGTGATGGTAGTATTATAAAATCTTTTTCACCAGGACTTAATTTAATTAAATATGCTTCATCTAATAACTATATGGTTCCTACTAAAGTTTTAGTAGATCTTAATAATATTTCTCAAAATAATGGTAAAAATATAACAGTATTAAACGATTCTAAAGGAATATATTACGGAATATTACAATTTAAAACACAGTCTGGAAACGTTTATGATACATATAAATTTTTATATTCAATTTCTTGTGTATTTTTTAACGGAAAATGGTTAGCTTTAAATGTTAACTAAATATATACATCTTATAATGTATATATTTACTCCAATAATTTCATCAATCCATCATAATCATCCTCATACTGCTCCAACCATAATTTCATTTTTGCGGGTGATACTTTTCTATCTTGTATATACTCCATTTCTTTCTCACTTACTTCTATATCGTAAAATTTTTCTACCATTTTCTTTATATCTTCTTTCCTGCAAAAATCAAACTTTATAGGAGTCAATCTCAATTCCCTATATAGTGCAGGATCTAAATTGTCAATATTATTGGTTGTTGCAATCATAATCATACCTTCATAATTTCCAATACCATCTAATCTAGATAAAAACGTTCCTAAATTAAACTCATCGTCCATGCTACTTTTAATATTGGTTGTAGTATTTACCTCTACTTTATCATCTTCTTTTAGTTTCTTAAAAGCTCTATCTATCTCGTCAAAGAGTATAATGACTTTATCTTTTTTCAGTTTGGTTATTTTCATGTTGATTATATCCTCTATTTCTCTATTTTTCTTAATTCTTGTTAATGGTACTTCTATAATATGACGATTATCAAAATTTGCCATCGCCATAACTGTCGATGTCTTTCCACAACCTGGTTCTCCATAAAACAAATATCCTTTTTTCCTCTTTAGTCCAGTTCTTTTATAATAATCTACATCTTTCAATCTTAGAATATCTTTTTTTAATTTTTCCGAATGTTCGTTAATAATATGATCAAATGTTTCTAAACTCGGTTTCTTATTATCACTGAGTTTGTATTTTTTGAAACCTTCATCTTCTCCTCCGTAAATATAGTGGAATAGACTTTCATTATTTTTTTTATTAAGATCTTTTTTATAAGCTTTCATAATATGCTGAATATATTCATTCAAATTTACTGAACTACTGCTCAACTCATACTTTAATTGATATAACGTAAATTTATCCTGTTTTTCAACCATTTCAGATGCAGTAAGATATACACCATTACCAATATATATATTTTTACATTTCACAACAATAGTTATAAATTCATCTTCCCACTGGTCGTAATACATAGATTTTTCACATTTAATATTTAGTTTATTTAATACTATATGATTTAGTGCAAATATTGTTCTAGACGTTACTCCAAAATTATCATCTCGTCTTTCAGAAGATACGAGTTTTGTTGATTCGAGTTTGATAATATTAGTCCTAATACAAAATTGTTTTAGATAAATAACAACATTTTTAAGGTATTCTTGACTGCGTGAGATTGTATAAGATAATAGTGGAATTAATATTATATAACTAAATATTTCGTAGAAGGTGAGAGTCTCATTTCTTCTTATTTTTTCTAAAAGATAATACGTGGTAGTATCCATATTGATTAATATATAAATGAAATATGTTTAGATTATAATAATATTTTATTAAAGATGGGTGTAAACGGACTTAACGAATTTATTAAAAACAAATATCCCCTTACAATCAACTATGGACATATTTCTTATTTTTCTTTTAAAAGAATTTCCCTTGATGTGAGTCCATTTATTTACAGATTTATGAATGTGTATGGAAAAGAGGATAATAAGTGGTTACGGTGTTTTATTAATCTTGTGATACTTTTTAAGAAGAATTATGTGAGAGTTATTCCCATATTTGATGGCGAATGTCCAGTTGAAAAAAAGAGAGAACAACAAGATAGAAAAATTGTCAAAGACAAAAAGATAGAGGATATCAAAACTCTAGAAGAAGATATGGTAGATTATCAAGTATCAGGTGTAATTACAGACCGTTTAAGAAAAATCAATCAAAACTTTTCTCCTCCTAAAAAGAAAGCATCTTTACTACATTCTTTATCTAATGAAAGTAAAGATGAAATTAATGTAGAAAAAGTAATGGAGTATATCCAAAAACAAAACAATCATATTGTGAATATAAATAAAGATGATATTCAAAACATAAAAAATGTGTTTGATGCTTTTGGTGTTCCTTACTTAGTAGCAACTTTTGAAAGTGAACAACTTTGTTGCGCTCTTGTAAATGCAGGAATTTGTGATGCTGTTTTGTCTCCAGATAGTGATTGTATAGCTTATAATCCAAAATTTATAATAAATCATCTAGATACAACTGATGGAACTATTAAATGGATTGATACAGATGTTTTAAGGGGAGAACTTAATTTCTCAAAACAAGAATTACAGGATTTTTGTATTTTATTAGGATGTGACTATAACCGAACTTGTAAATTGAAAAACGTAGGTCCAGTAAAAGCATTTGGACTAATGCAAAAATTTAAGAGTATAGAGAGTATTGAAAACTTTGATGTAAAAAATATAAAATATGAAGAATGTAGAAAAATATTTAGTTATACACTTGAAGAGAATATTTTAAAACAACTAAAAGATATTGAAAACAAGGTGAATTTCAATATACAAGATATTAAAATTTTTTGTGAAAAATATGGGTTATTTGTAAACTATAAACTATTACATGAAATTAACAAAGCACCTCTAGTTTTTGAAGATTAAGTTTGTTCCGGATAAACTCTAAAATTTATGTTTATATATCTACCCAAGATATATAACAGTTCTGATAATTTATCTAGATATTGGTTATTGTCTGAAATTCGCTTGCAAACTGCCATTGCTAAATGTGCTGGTCCGTATAGTCTTTTCTTTTCACTTAATATTTTATCGTCAATTTTTGAAGTGTAAGATAATACTAAATTTTCTAAAAATTCCATATTTAAATCATTTGCTTCAAGATGTTTTTGAATAGAAGAAATATCATTATTAACTTTCATTATATTCAGTATATCTTGTGAAGTAAAATCACTATATCTTTTGCAAATAGACATACAGTCTAGTAAGTCTATAGTTATAAGAGACATAGTTGCAGATATTTCCTCCATATTTAAAAAATAATTTTTATTTTTAAATTCTTATAGTAAATGAACGGTTCAGAAGCCATCCCTAAAAACAAAACCTTCAAGATTATAGGTGAAGCATTATTGTATGCAAGTATTGTATCTTCTATTGGTAGTGTAGAAATGAGTTCCAAGTTTAGTGTTATGAATTTTTCTAAAGACCAACAAACACTTCAAAGAGCATCAGATGCTCTTTCAAGTTTCCTTATTGTCGCTCTTTTTTGGAGTATTGGAAACATATTTATCCTTTATTCCAAGTATGATATGCAAGGTTTAATATGGGGTGTAATTTTAAATGCTGTTGCTATTCTTTGGATCATATTAAGTTATATACATGCTTTTAATGTAGCTGCCAAAGAAAATGGATTGGAAAAACCAAAATTATTTGTTAATTGGTTATAAAAATTTAAAAATTTTATATCTACTTATAAATAAAGATGAGTAGTCCAAACTTCAAAGAAAATGATTTAGTATCTGCTGATATTTTTAACAGCGACTTAACTTTAAAAAGTGAAATGGTTAACAGTATGAAAAGAAACGGTAAAAAAGGTCTCTTACTTTTTGTATATGCGGAATGGTGTGGTGCTTGTATGCGCTTCAAACCCACATTTTTAGATTTCATGAAGAAACATTCTAGACTCGAAGTCAAAGCCTTACCTTATCACAACGAGGAAATTGCTAATAAAATGAATGCTCTTGTAGATAGTCAATCCTCACCTGCGTTTAAGATTGCTTGGTTTCCTACTGTAATAAGTTTTGACCAAGACGGAAATTTCTTCTCTTATTATGGTAATAGTGATAATGGAAAATATAGAACAGTAGAAGATTTGGAGGAGTATTGTAGTCAAGTAGGAAACTATAATGTTGATTTTAGTATACTTAAGATTTAAAAAGAGAGGTATTTTTAAATATTTTTAAATATTTAAAAATATTATATATATGTAAATGTCTTCAGATAATTGTATATTTTCAAGATGTTTTGAATTAATAGATTTACCACCTTTAAACGCTTATTCTGGAACACGACGAGGTTATTTTTTAACGCTTACATCTTTAGATGATATACCTAATTTTATACTATATCTTAATAATAATGGTCGTCTTTATAACCCTGAAGAAAAAAAAAAAGAGATGTATCAAAATTTGCAAGTAAATATGGATAACTGTTTCAAAAATAATTTTAGAAATCATAATTTTATAAATGAAGAAAATACTTTGAATAAAAATGATCAATATGGTAATAATTTATACAAAAAGATTTATTGTTTTCTATTAGACGAAAATTTACACATATTATCATCACTTTCAGTTCATTTTTTTAGACAAAATATAAATGATAAGTATTATGCTAAAATTTATGATGTTTGCGCTGCACCAAATCAAACAGGAACAAAAATATTAATGTTGCAAACTCTAAATAGAATTAAACCCATTTCAGAATTTATATGGTTGAATGTTTTAATAGATAATCATAAAGCATATAATTTATATCTTGATATTGGATTTGAGTTTGTATATAGCACGGTTTTTTTTAAATATGAGAACGGTATAAGAATGAAGGATAACTTACAAGATATGATTTATTATGAAAAAAATCAGATAAGTTCAAGAGGAAATGTTTTTTTACAAGAGAAAAGAAGTATTATACTTAATAATATGTGGGGTATTAAAATGTTTGAAAATTATATTTCAAAGACAGGTGAGACCTATGACACAGCAATAGAAATGGAACCAATTAATTTTCCAGATGATGATAGAAAAACAGCAATATATAGATATATGGAAAATGTTAACCATTTTTTAAATCCTATAGTAGAAGAAAAATCAGATGACATTCAAGTTGAAGGATATGAGAGACATAATGCAAAGCGAAGGACTGTGCAACCTTTTATTACACTTATAAAAGATGGTAGACCCCTTTTTATATTTATAAATTCACTAGTAAATAATACTAATAATTTTAATCTAGTTAAAGAAAGATATAGAGAAAAACTAGAAAAAATATTACTTAATTTTTCAAATATAAGTTATGATGATTTAAGTATATTATTGAGAACACAATTCCCTATTGAAATGGATGTTCAAATAAGATACAATGATATGTATAACCCAGAAAATTTAAAGTTAAATTTGTTTGCTGTTGTTAAAGATATATATATTGACACTTATGATACTTTAGAGCATTTCCCTATTCCAGCAAATTCAAATGTGTATGATATAAATTTAAATTCTTTGGACCAAGTTAATTTGTTAGATAAACATATAAAAATTGCATTAACAAAAGGTATAAGAAAAATTTGTGTAAGAATAGATAAGAGTATTCCTATTACCTCTAATATTCTTGAAATTTTGTATTTAAAATATAATCTACTACCATCTTTTAGCGCTTCACCTTATAAAGCATATACATTTGTGTATAATGTGCACAGATTTAATAACATAAATAATACAGACTGGGATCTTGATAGTTTTAATTTAAATAATTTACATATGCTACCTAATATTACGACAAGCAAACAAATAGAACTAATGCAAAAAATAACAGGATGTGGTCTCGATTTTCCATTAGAACAATACTATGGAGAGTATGTACATTATCTAAATTTCACCACACCAAGTCCTTATAAATATTATTATGGTGATAGTCAATGTATAATATTTTCATTTTTTGGATTCTTACTCAATAAATGTAATGCAAAATTAATGGAAAAAATTTTAGAACGTATTGGATTTGCTAGTAATTTAGACTTTTATACATTGACAAGACTGACTCCATTCTTGACTATAAATTTTGCTGATTATGATAACATTGAAACACTATTCTTGTATAACATGAATATTTTTTGTCATACAAGAACAGTAAATTTTATATCTTCACTTTCCCACGGATATATGACAGATATAAATCAAAATAATGTCCTTGACCTAGATAGAGGTCAAAAACTAATTATGTTTACTAATCCTAACGAATATTTCTACATGAGTTTACTTAATAACAGTTTTATTGAATTGATTATGTCTGAAACTAGAATTCAAAGACTTTTTGATTGTATTGACATTTTGAGTAATTTATCTATAGGACTTACACAAGAATTTAGAAATCAATATCGAGATATTATTGATATCCTTATTAATAACGTATCATTACAAACCAATGATGTTATAATTTACACTAATAAGTACTATGAAACTCGTTTATTATATAATAATGAAGAAGTAAAGTGGGTGAATTTCCCCACAACTCTCTATGATACACCTAGATACAATGGAACTTTTACAATAGTTCGAAATACAGGTGGTGTACATATATTTAGATTAATAGGACCTATAAATCAGAATGAAATTAATTCTGATTTTTCATTAAATGGACTATTTATAAATTTTAACAGTGATATTAATACTGGAAATAATAAAGTCATCTCTTTTAATTTTTCGACAAGAGAGGTAACTTGCAGTGAACCTATTCCAGCGGATGCAAACAATGTTATAATTGGTAATTTAACACACGCTATAATAGAACCATTACATTTTTATAAACAAATTATTGAAAGTTTTAATTTACCTAACAGATCTAGAACAATTAAATATTTAGAAGAAATTGATAACGACTTATCATTTGATGTTGTAATATCCAAAAATTATGAAGTTAATAATGAATTTATGAGAATAAAAGAATTAGAAATTAGAAATGTATTAAATACTCATGAATTTTCAACAATATCAGGAATAAGTGACATACAAACATTTAATAGACTATGTGCAAAAATAGTAATACAAAAGATTATTACTAATTTCCCTGCTGGAGAACCACAAAATACGATACCTCTTTTTATTAGAACAAATAATTTAGGTGAAATTCCTGGGTTTATAATGTCAGGTAATTCTTATGTAAAACAATATACAGCGCAAGATAAAACTGTAAATCTTAGCGAACTTATATCTCGTAAATTAAAATATAATTCATTTGTATGTTGCAGAGCAATAAATAATTATGCTGGTCCTATAAATAAATTACAAGGAGAAATTAGATTAAGAGAAATTTTACAACTTAGAAGACTTATACCTCTTAATCCTTAAACTTAGTGTATAAAATCATTATAATTACTACTAGGTAAAATGTTCCACTTCCAAAATGTTTTGTTTTATGTATCCAATTAGGATCAGGACAAAATTGTTTTGATATATTCATAAATGGTTCGTCCTCGTGTTTTTCCTCTTTTATTTTTTGTTGACATCCAAAATGTACTGTCATAAATACTAACAGTATACCTAAAATAATGCTATTAATCATTGCCATCTTTTTATCTTTCTTATACATGCAGTATAACAATACAAGGATTTTTAAAATATCTGAATAGTGGTCAAAGTAATCTCCAAATTTACTTGTCATATTATATTTTCTAGCATAATGTCCATCAACACAGTCTAAATAATAGGACATTGCGAAACAAAAAATACTTAAATAAAATTTATTTACACAGTAAAAATAAGACCCAATTAAAGCAAATATAAGAGATATAAATGTGATTTGGTTTGGAGTCATATTTAATTTTCTATAAAATGGCATCGTATACTCTACAAAATCAAGTAAATGATTGTCTATAAAATTCTCATGAATTCTATTTATCTTTCTCATTATTATTTATATAATAAATAATAATAAAATTTATTTTAGTTATTAATGGATTGAATGTATCTTAATCTATTAAGTCTTCCTTTAATAAATTTTTTCAAGTTTGTATAAGTTGGATTTTTTAAAGTATTTTCTATCAATTCAAAATATTCTCTTATGGTATGATTTTTTATAGAACCCATAATCCTCGTGAACTATATCTTTTAAATTTTTTAAATTATAAGTATATAGATATATATTAATATAACTCATTCCTTTAAATATTCTAGTGTCTTTTTCATACTCTGTATATAAAGTATTAAATCTAATGTCTCTTATTTTTTTATATTTTTTGTACCAAGTTTGTATTTTTTTAGCATGATTTTCATAAAGTAAATTAAAAGATGAACTTAGTTTTAGACATTCGCTTACTTTTAAATAATTTCTTCCTATATGAAGGATAATATCTTCAGACATTTTTAATATTAAAATATGTTAATTTTAATATTAAAATCATTTATTTAATCTACTTCCTCTACAACTGGACCCTTCTTCTCTTCTTTTTCATTATTTTGTTCTGAAGGTGTTTCACTCTCTTGCATAAGTGGAGAAACCTTCTCTGTAGTCTGTTTCAATCTCTCCATAATCTCATCCTTAGTTCTTGTCTCATCAGAAATCCAAACCAATTCTTCGGTTACAATACTATCAATTTCCTTATTGTTCTTCTCCTTCAATGAATAAAGATAATTTTCATACATATTCTTACTCTCAATTCTCTCCTTAACCTTATTATCTTCATCCTTGTATTTCTCTGCATCCTTAACCATACGCTCAATTTCTTCTTGAGATAATCTTCCCTTATCATTCTTAATTGAAATCTTTTCTGACTTTCCTCCTGACTTCTCCACCGCATTAACTGTAAGAATACCATCTGCATTAAGGTCATAAGAAATCTCAATTTGTGGTTTTCCTCTGGGCATAGGAGGAATTCCTGACAAAGTAAATTCTCCCAACAAATTACAATCTCTTGTCAATTGTCTTTCACCTTCATAAACCTTCACTGTAATTGCAGGTTGGTTATCTGAATAAGTGGAGAAAGTATTGGTCTTCTTACAAGGAATTGCAGTATTTCTAGGAATCATAACAGTCATTACTTGACCTGCTGTTTCAATACCAAGGGACAAAGGAGTTACATCCAACAACAAGATATCAGTATTCTCATCACCGGTATCGGTAAGAATAGCTCCTTGAACAGCAGCACCAAATGCAACTGCTTCGTCAGGATTAATAGATTTGTTAAGTTCCTTTCCATTAAAGAAATCCATAAGCAATTTTTGGATTCTAGGAATACGTGTTGAACCACCTACCAATACAATTTCATCAATCTCGCTCTTTGATACTTTAGAATCTGTCAATACCTTTTCAACAGGGTTCATACATCTCTGGAAAATACTATTACACAATTCATCAAATCTTGCTCTTGTAAGCACTCCTGAAAAATCAATACCATCATACAAACAATCACATTCAACAGTCGCTTGTGCTGAGTTACTCAAAATTCTCTTTGCCTTTTCACAAGCGGTTCTAAGGCGTCTGATTGCCTTTTGGTTATCGCTAATATCCTTCTTATGCTTACGCTTAAACTCCTCCATAAAGTGCTTAAGCAATACGTTATCAATATCTTCACCACCCAAGTGCACATCACCAGCAGTGGCTTTTACTTCAAATACACCATCACTAATTTCCAACAAAGTTACGTCTAATGTTCCCACATTTGTTATCGTCAGGGAGTTTAACCCTGACTTCTTACACTTTCGTGTAAGGTCAGACTATATCTTATAGAGATTTTTTCTTTTAGTTTATTAAGGTTAGTTGGGAAAACAATTTCAAATGTATAGTTATTATTTTTACACCACTCATAAGTTGCATCATTTTTCGCTTTGAATTTTCCTTCTAATACATTTTTTTTATGGTAATGATGGTTATCCTTGAACTCTATCACCATGTCTCCTATTTGAAAATCTACGAAATATTTATGTTCTCCGTCTTTCCATTTATAAGGAATTACTGGACCATTTTTTATAGGTATGCCTTTCTCTTTACACCATAAAATAAATCTTTTTTCATAATTTGAGTTATATTTCACAGTTTCATTGAACACTTTAAGAGTTTTTACTTTGTATGTTTTATTACAAAATGTGCAGTTTTTACACATAATCTTTATCCTATTTTTCTGGATATAAAGATCTATGTTTATAAAATGCTCTCCACAGTTTTCACACTCAAATTTAACATAATGTATAGGACATACAATATTCTCTTTTAGATTTATTATCATGGGGTTATATTTCGTCTGATTGTTAATTCGAAAGTTATACATATATTTCCAATCTTCGTTCAATATATTTGCTCCATTATTAACACTGATTATTTTATGTTTTATACATTCGAATTCTTCGTTTGTTATATACTTGAGATTATATTTTTCTTTAAATTCTTCATCTTCATTATCCCAGTCTTGTAATGATTTGTCAATTTTGTCTTGAAGAGTTATTTCTTTTTTCAGTTTACCTTCTTCTAATGTTTTTCTGAGAGTTTCAGTTTGTTTAAGTATTTTCTCTTCTTGATAATTACGACAATTATGACACCCATTTTTATTAATCTTTCTCATGTATAAATTCAGTGTAATAATACTTGATAAGGAACAAGTATCACAAGTGTATTGAACGCAATAAGAATTATTTCGAGATATTTCTTTATCATCGATAACCATTTTTTTAATAGGAATTTTTGTATTAGAAAATTTGTTAGCGATTTCCTTTATGCAGTAGTTCTTAACTTCATTTGAAGTTTTTTTATCAAAAATTTTTTCAATCATTTTGTATATAATAACTAACCCTAAAAATTTAAATCTCTATTCTGGTTTTCGTGGACTTGCGTCTAGTCGTTGAAC
>Ga0214921_10005723_pt1 | contig 17436 bp, 17 predicted proteins | sample LL1505_MetaG_FD_177992 | JGI IMG/M metagenome (GOLD analysis project Ga0214921, IMG submission 177992) | Freshwater microbial communities from Lake Lanier, Atlanta, Georgia, United States - LL-1505 | ecosystem: Environmental > Aquatic > Freshwater > Lake | place: USA: Georgia | collected...
ATACATTTTTCTTTGTTCTATTATATTCTTTTGTTGTTAACTGAAGATTATCTAAATCCCATATTATACATGCTGGTGTTTCTTTTACAAACCAGCTTACTGGTATCTTATGGTCTATTTCTTGATTATTAGTTAATGTTCCTATTTTATTTAAGAAATCATTATATGTGTATCCTAAAATAGCTTCTGTTTTATCGTTTTTTGTTTGGTTTTTTAGATAATGATTTATTTGTGATTTTAAATTCTCTATTATCCTAAATTTATTATCGTTTTTTCTTTTATTTTTAGCATATTCATTTTGGTACTGTCTATAATAATCTTTATTATCCTCTACCCATTCTTTTATATATTGTTGCTGTCTGTTTTTTATTTCTGGATTGCTTCTATATTCTTTTAGTTTGGGTGTTATTATATTTTTATTGTTATGATAATAGTTGTTTGTTTGTTGTTTTATACGTTCACTATCATCAGCATATAATTTTTTATTAGTGTTGCTTACACATTGCTTACACCATACATGATATCCATCAGTTTTATTTTTATTTTTATTAAATTGATCTAATGGTTTTTCAATGTTACATTTGTTACATATTTTCATATAATATCGTTTATAATAAATATATGAAAGGTGCAGAACAGCTTATATTTTCTCCAAACCATGATATGACTTACCCTGCTTAACATTTATAGGGTAGTGTATCATATCTTTGATATCGGTTAACAATTGGGTACCATCTTCTTTACTATAATCAAATAAAAACGCATCATAAGTATACAATACTAATTTTGTTTTCTTATCTCTCAAGTATCTTAATATGTTGTCTAACATCGCTACGTTGTTAGATGTTTCGTGACTCTGAATAATATAATTCAACAATTTAGATTGTGTCATTTCAGCATCACGTGTAAATATTCTATTTCGTGTTGCGTATTGTCCACCATATTGATATTCATCCCATATACCATCAGTTAATGTTACTATATCTCTGAAAAATGGTTGATTACGATAATCTTTCCATACACCGCCATATAATTGTTTGAATGTTAATTCCTTAGCTTCTTGTGTTGTTACACCTAACAATTCACCTAGCGTTTCGTATGTATTTTTATCACCAAAATTAAAATCAATCATATCACCTAATATACGTGGGTGATAACCCTGAATATCAAATTCAACAAATTTATCATTAGTTGGTCTGTAGCACAAGCGTTCGCCATTATTTTTATCTAATGCAGCAAAATTAATACTGTTGTACGTGTTTGATGGTCTACCAGTTAATGTGTATAAGTTATATTGGCTGTATATTCTACCTTTGCTAAGGTTAAGCTGTGGGTATAGTAAATCTTTACCATAAGCATCAATAAAGCATTGTTTATCTACCTTAATACCATTTGATTCTATAGCGTGAAACACGCGCGTTAAAGGGCCGTTATTAAACGCATAAACAACGTTATCTGAGCGGAATTTCTGTATTATTGGAAGTACTACATCAAATGCGTTTTCGCATTCTTCATAGTGTTTACTAATTGGAATTAGTTTATTTGTTATTGGAGACGCTGTGTGATGTCTGTAATAGAATGTATGACATGATGTGAATGCTCCTGTTAAATCTGGGTATTGAATGAAGTTGATGTCATATAACTTATCATGGTATGGGAAGTGATACAGCGCTTCCTTTTTATTCAATACGAATAATCTATCAGTATTTCCTAATAACCATTCAAATACATCTTGTTGTAATAATGCAAATGATTCGTTGTGATCTAAACACAGCACATATCCTTTATGTTGTGTTATATCACGAACATAAATTAAACTTAGTGGACTTAGTTTAGGATGGTAGTTGTCGTTTTGTTGAATAAACTGAACGAAGCAATCATTAAACGGACCTAGTTGTTGTAATTGATCTTGTCTTTCTATAATGTAAAACATAATTCATAACCTTTGAGATTGAAGATACGAAAGGGATTTTAGCCCAACAAGAAAATTTTTAAACCAGGCATTTCTCTATCTGCTTCGTCTATGGATTTTGGTTTGCCCTGATAAGTACCAACATAAGTAGTTTGGTAAATAGGGTCACTTTGAAGAGTTTGATATGATTCTTCACTGATTGCTCTTATAATGATTGGATTTTCGTTTTTCTTTTTATAGTAAAAGGCAAGTGGTACTACTCCATCATTATTAGTAACAAAAGAAATATTTGATTTGGGTAATGAATGGATTTTCCCATCATTTATCTTTATCCCGGATATAGCGGCATATTGAGCTGTTTTAGGATTAAGTAGTAATTTGTTAACATCATCCGATCCTTTCTTTATTAGTACAGGTGATTTTATATTGAATTCTTTTCCAGCATATGTCACATCATTATATTCATAATAATATCCTTGATAATTTTTATATGTTTCTTCAACTAAATATTCCCCACCAGTGGTATATTTACTTGTTACTATTTGATTTTGTGGTACTCTTAATCCCATAATTATAATCCTTTACGTATAGCTTGTTTATATAGATTATCTCCAAGTTTTGTAGTATCCGAACTATTATTTCCTACCCAGTTTTTAGCATATCCTGATCCAAAATAAGATGAATCACTTGAATTTGTAGGTACCATTTTTCTTCCACTAGATGTTGTTTCTTTTCTACTAGCCATAACTGCTACAAGATGATCAATACATCTTTGCCAAGTTTCGTATGTAGCAAATGCTCTACAATTACCCCCACTATCTATTAAACTAGTTGTACCTTTTACATAATTAGTATCAGTAGCAATAAATCCACCTCCATCTGTTTGAAGACCTATATAATTATTATTTACTCCTTTTGCTCCATGGGCAGATTCAATTACAAAAATAGCGTATGCTGCTCTTCTTACAGATAAATCAGTAACTGTATTTTTAAGATAAGTAGCTACTTCAGTTTCATTTACTGATGTGCGTTTATACCCTTCATACACAAGATTTTTCCATTTTCCTTTTCTATTAGTAACGTCTCCACAAGAACCCCCTGTTCCACCTCCACCTCCAGCTTGTATTTCATTTGATACTATAGCTGCTGTTATTGTTGTTAAATCTGACAAATTTAAACTAGAAAAAGCTATATTTGAAACTGGGTCTTCTAGCACCATATTTAATGTTTCTATTTTAGTAACCCAATCTCCATTAGATATAGAATGACCAATTCTATTAATAGCTTGCCCCATTTGAACTCCAGCTCCATCTCCTCTATATCCTCTAGGAATGATATTTGGTGGTAATTTAAACATATGACCTATTATTAAACCTCCTATACCATCTATCTCACAAGTAAATTTAGTTGGGATTATATTTCTATTACTGCCTGGTGATTTACAAATTGTTTGGAAATATGCTATTACATCATGTAATGAATTTTTAGCATTAGCTGTTAATGTACTATAATCTGTTTTTGTATCTTTTGATTTTAAAGAAGCAAATAAATTAACTATTTGAGCTACACCGTTTGTTATAGTTGGTTTGTTGTTTTCAACGGATCCTGTTGGACTATTAATTCCATCAACTTTTTCAGGAATAATTCTATCTGTTAAATTTCTATTAAAATCAATCATAGTGTTATTTTGCATACCTAATTGACCACCTTTAGCTTGAGCTCCAATAGCTATTGCTGATGATTGATTTGGGAAGATTTGTGATTGAAAAGAATATGATCTAACGACTGAGTCTAGATTATGTACTTCTAGTTGAAATAAATTATCATAGCTAGCTTTTTTAGGTTCTGTATAGCTAACATCAATTATTCTAGCTACATTATTAGAAATAGGATCAACATGTATTTCAAAATTATTAATATTTCCTATAGCAACTTGAATATCCGATATTATCTTTTTTAGATAATTATATAAATTAATTTCATTTTTTTGTCTAGGATCACTAGACTCTAAACTACTATCTAATGCTTTTAAATATAAATAATCAACATTAACATATATATTTTTTATATATCCAATTTCATCAAATCCCTTTTCATTACCATAAAAATAACTATTTGGAATTTCTTTTAATATTTGTAAATTATCAAGAGCAGGAGCTGCTTTTTTTTCTATAGTGGCTTCACTTTCTGCTGTTGATACTGCCGTAGTAGGTGGTGGGGTGATAGTAATACTTTCAACATCAATCCCTAAGTTTCCAGCCGCTACGACATCCACTTTAAATCCATGTCTTTCTAAATGTTTTTTTATCAACAAAGCCGTATCAAGATCACCCGTACCTAATTCTCCATTAAGTACATCTTGTAAATTTGTATATTCTTCTTTTTTAGCATCAGGATCCTCTGGAATGTAAGTATTATTAATTGCGTTATATATTCCAACATTTTTTATTTTTCTTATACCCCTTAATAAAGTAGATTCATCAGTAGGATCAAATGTTGATCCTTGCCATCCGGTTTTTATATCAGCAAAGGCAGATTTTGCTATTCCTTGACTTGGATCTTCTTGTACTGCTTCTACTAATGGAGCAACTATAGTACCTCCATCTTCATACCATGCTGGGCTCTTTATTAAGCATACACTAGGATCTACGGATACCTGAAGTGGATGGGCTACACATAATAAATCCGTAGGTGGATTATCTTTTTCATAATTATTTGAAAGAAGAGATACTTCAATTAAACCTTTTTGATCAGTACTTGATTTAGCTATAATACGTTTGTTAAGTAAACTGATTGCTAAATCTAATGTAATATAAAGTTGAAGGCCTGTTGTGCCAACTAAACTATCTGGATTAGGATTGGTTGTAGTTAAGTAAAGCTCACCTTTTTTAAAGACTTGGTTTGCATTATCTATAGCACTTGTAGTATAACCGGAGGATTTTGTTTTAAAAGAACTACTATTATCAATCCATCTATAGTAAAATTCAGCCCACATTCCCGCTAATATATTTCTTTGATATTTTTCTGCCCATTGAGTTGCAGTACCACCTGAAAATTCATCATTTAATAATCCTTGATCTACAGTCTCTATTTTTTTAGGAGTTATATAATTTACCTTTAGCGATTCAATAATTTCACCTGTAGATATAATATTAGTTTGGCAGTCGTATCCTCCATCTGGTCTAGCGGACCATTGGTAATTTTTAATATAACCAAACATAGCGTCATAGTTACCACTATGTTTTATTGATTTATCATATAAATCTTTAAATAATTGAGTTCTATTTGTATTTGCTTTATGTAATATATCATAATAATCAGTAAATGTAGATTGATATTCTCCATTATTATCTAAATAAGGTGCCCAACCCCACTCTACTAATACAGTATATCCGGGACGCATATATAATAATTCTAAATCTTCTAGTTGTTGGATATCCCAACATTGAAAATTAACTGTTATCTCTCTTAATGAACCATATGCTGATAGAGATTTAATTTCCATATCAACAATACCAGGCATTGGTCTAATACCACGTTGGTATCTAGTTCCATCATATGCTCTATTGCTATAAGCATTTTTAAATGAAGATCCTATTCCTGACTTTTTAGTAAGAGAAAAGTTATTTTGATTTAAAGAATAATTTAAAGTCCCACCCTGTAAAACATATGCTTTTGCTAAATCACTATCACCATCTACGTTAACACTAGATTGCATTCTAATCCACGCATTACGAGAATTTAAATAGGATAAATTTTGAGGTGTGCGATCTGTCATCGCATCCTGACGAGCTTTTAATTGGCCTTGAACAGTAGGAGAGAATGTACTTCTAAATATTGACATAACATTTATCTTTCTTTATTGTAAGTATTAAATAAATTTAAAATACCACTTAAATCAGCTGGTATTCTTAATTGTGTTCCTGGCATTGGGAATATTGAACCGTTTGTTACGTTATTATTGGCTACCGCTATAACCCACCATAATTCAGATTCACCATAGTAAATATACGCTAAATAATCTAATCTATCACCTATTGTTGTTACAACATAGGAATCATTTTCATTTAATGGTATATTAGGATAAAATTTACCTCTATAATATTGTTTTCGGGTTGGTGATTTTAATATTTCTTTAGTATCGTAGCGTGCCATAATTATTTAGATTTAGGAAAATTACGGTAATATTGTATTTGATCAGCATCAGCCCCTGTATTATTTTGAGCAATAAATGATGTATCATCATTTTTAGCTTCAACCAAATTATTTTGACTAGTTTCTGCACCAATAGGAGTAAACGACATTTGTACCTCTATAATATGAGGTAGTATTAATTGTCCTTGTCCTCCTTCTGGTTCATCTATAGCAATTTCCCAAGGCGAATCATTTGGTATAGTATACGAAACAGAATCCAATTTTCCAAGTTGACTATCTAAATAATTACCTACTGTTAATCTATGTAATGGACCTCTCATTATTTTATTAGCATAATCAGGCATTAAACTAGCTATTAGATAATTTAATTTTTGATACATTGGTTTCATTTCTTCCGCTGATAAAGCTGCTACTTTAAAACCAACTTGTATTTTGCGACTAAATCCAGTATATATATAAAATGGATTACCTCTACCAACATAGTTAATTTCATTCCATTTAGAATCAACATTATCTGAGAATGATGTTAAGTATGCTCTAAATACCATCCAATCACCTGAATCTGGGTGGTCAGTATTTACGGATTGTATTCTAAATTTAACTAAATCTCGTATATTATACGATTTACTATTAATTGTTACACTATCGTTTCCAAAGTATCTATCTCCTTGATTTATTGTTTTTTGTTTTCCTTTTGCATCTAATACAGGATTACCATCTTTATCAGTCATTGGTAATAATCCTGAGAATATTGGAGTTAAATTTATTCCATCCTGTTTTCCGCTGCTTATTCTTATTTCACGAGATATTTCATTCCATGGTATTTTTATTTTAATTATTTTATTACCATTACTATATACAGGATATTGAGAGCCTGAAGTATCTGGTAGTATTTCTCCTCCTATTCTTTCCCCGACTACTCCATTGGTTTTATTACCATAAAGTCCAAATGCATTTATCTCATTATCTTTATATGATCCACTTGTGTAAGAATAAGTATATTGTCTAAATCTTCTAGATTCAATAACCTTATTTAATTTTTCATATGTGGATTGTTTTACAGGTCGAGGACTAACTGTATTAGGAGGTATATTTAAATTAGTTATTTCATCCTTATTATTAATAGTTGGTTTAATTAATCCAGGTCTATATATATTAGTATAAGTACCATTATCTCCACGAGAATCAGAAAGATTAAAACCAGAATTAATATCTGGATAATTAGATATTGCTTTATCTCCTTTACCTAATCCACTAGTATAATTTACTGGTTCAGGTTCACCTTTATTATTACGTGTTTGTCCAGCATAATTAGTACTATTGTCAAGAGATTGTTTAATTTTATCTCCATCTTCAGTATTAGATGATCTTCTTATAGTAGTTTGTCCTATAATACCATAAACTGAATCAGGACCACCAAGGTATTGATCTATTATTAATTGCTCTGGTGTTAAACTAAATTTAGGAATTCTAGGTCCCCCTAAAGGAGCGCTAATAGTATTAAATACATTAGTAATACCTGCTATTGTTCTATTAACTCTATTAATTAGTTGTTGGGTTGGGTCTGCCGGATTTGGTTTAATATCCCCTATATTAAATTTATCTTTTAAAGATACTAATCTATTATTTCCTTTTAAGTTAGAAATAGTAACCTCGTTATTTGCTGTAGCTACAGCTTCATATTTACTTGCTTCACTTTGTTCTACAAGTAAACCGTGTCTATTAAAATGACGTCCAAAAGCAGTAGCAGGAATTTGTGCTAATGTATTAACACCTCCATTATATGTTCTAGTTGGCTCTAATAAACCATTAGTAGCAAATGATAAAGCATTCTCAGGTATCCCCTGAATTATATTACGTGGATTTTTAGGGACTTCTAGTCGTGGATTAGATAATTGTAAACCTATTTGTTTTACTATAAATAAAGAACCCTGAACACCAGAAGATAAAAATTTATTGATACGAAGTCTATCTGTCTCTGATGCTTTAAATGCTCCTACAATACCATACCTCATCGATCCATCATCAAATGGAATTCTAAGGTCAGCAGTATTAATATCGGTTACAATATAAGGTTGGCCACTATCACCACCACCTGGTGTATCGTTTCCGTACTTAAGTGATTTTAAGTCTGTTTTTAAGTCTAATAGAGGCATTTATATTATATTAATATCTTCCTGGTTGAGGTCCTAAGTCTTTATATCTGCGGCCTGTTTTTGATTTGTATATTTGAGATACAACACCACCACTACCAGCTTGATAATTGTTAGGAGCATTTGGATCTAATTCGTCCAATCTTGCTGGTGGTTTAACTGCTGTAACACCACCTAATGCTGTTCTGTTAAAATCAATAATACGTTCATTAGGACTGCCATCTACAGAATATGTATTTTGTAATTGGCTTAATGCAGGATCTAATGATCCATTTCCACCCTGTCCTGCTGATTGATATCCCCATGCTGGTTGGTTTGGTTGTGCATTAATGCCGTTTCCTACTAAACTTAATGTGCTTGTTGCTAATTGGTCAATTATTGCCATAATTTTGTTATTTTATTGTGTCAATAAATATTGAATATTTATGCTAATTTATATGAATTGTTAATTGTTTGTGATGTACCTAAGGCAGCTGATCTGCCAATAGAATCAGCAAAGGCATCTTTACCATTGATGACAGCTACTGATGGCCTACTATTTGATTGCTTCATTTCATTGTGCATATCTCTAATGGCTGCTACTACTTCCATACTATTACCACCACCTCCACCACTATTTCCTCTTACACTACCTCCACCACCTAAATTAGTACCTGCTATTACAGTATCATTATCATGTAATCTTATAGCTCCTTCTTTACCTGAGTAAAGTATTTTACCTGATGGGTCCATAACCCCATCTTTCATATACTTACTCACAGCTCCCATGACTAATGCTATTCCTCCTATAATTCCTATTGTTGCAAGACCTAAAGTAGCTGCTTCTGCTGTTGTTACAGCGGCTGCTGCTATACCTGTTCTTACTCCTAATTCTACCATCAATTGGGCTATAGTTTTACCTATTCCTATTACCATTTGTGTACCATATATAGCTGCAATAGCTCCTACAACAGTATATAAAGCTCCTGCGTTCTCTAATAATGAAGCAAACATACCTAATATTGTGCCTAAAGGTCCTTCTGCTAGATTAGCAAGGGTTTCTTGGAATTTTACCATAAGATCATTAAATTTTTCTTGTGTTGACCTTTGATTTTCAACTTTATCTAACATTTGATCAGCAGTCATATTATTTTCTTTCATATAATCCAGCTGTTCTTTATTTAGTTTAGCAGCATTAGCACCATATGATGTTATTGCTTCTTGCTTCATTAACATTTCAGCCATTTCATCTTTACTCATACCAAAAGCTTTTGCTAACGATTGTTGAGCTAAAACATTCATACCACTAAATTCTGCTAATGAACCTGCTTGGTTAGCTACTTCTTGCATTAATGTAGCTTGATCACCTGTTAATGCTGCTGCTCTTGCTTTTTCAAAGTTTAACTGCTTACCAGTCATTAATTCAGCTTCTAATTCATTTTGAATTGATGATTCCCAATCTAACATTGAATCACCAATTTTATCTACTTGCTCTAAATTTAATCCTAATTTTTTAGCTTGAACTACGGCATCCATAAGTGCTCCCTCATTACCCTGAAATTTAACTAGTATACCAGCACTTAATTTGGCAACACTAGATAATAATTCTTTATCACTAATATGGATTTTATTGGCTTGTTGAGCTGAAAATGCTGCTGTTCTTAAATTGGATACATAATCTTTAGTAGACTTACCTGTTGCAGCTGAAAATTTAGCTAAGTTGCCTGCTTCGTTTGCTGCTAATCCTGTAATTTCAGTTAAGCGAGCAAATGTTTCTCTCTCTTGATTACCAAAATCAACGGCTATGCCTAATTGTTCTGTTAATCCTTCTTGTGCTTTAGCTAATCTTTCACCTGTAACAAAAGCATCTCCTGAAGCGTTAGCATAGGCTTGCATTTCCTTCCTCATAACCATCGCTGCATCTTTACTAATCCCTAAGGATTTACCTATTTGAGTCGCTTGATTATCTAATTTAAAGAAGGCGTCTAATAATGCTTTAAATGTAAATAGACTTTCTATACCTAATGTCTTTAAAATATTTAAACCTTTTTCTAATAACTTATTAGATTTTTGTTTCTTATCATTTTCTTCTTTTAATAATTCTAAATAGGCTCCTTCAGCTTCATTTAATTTTAATTGAGCATCAATTTCTTGAAGTTGTTGTTCTAAAGTTTCTTTTTTCTTATTAAAGCCTTTTACATATCCTTTATTATTTTCTTCTATAAGAGCTTTTAATTGAGATTCAGCGGATTTTCTATTGAGTGATAATTTTCCACTTTCTTTATCTAAGCTTTTTATTCTAGATTCAAGTTCTTTAGTAATATCTTTACCCTTATTGAATTCTTCTGTTATATCTTCAAGTTGATCTTTAGTTTCACTTAAACGAGCATTTAATTTACCTTGAAGAGATACAGCAATATCATCAATTATATTATTAAGATTTTCTAAATCTTCTGATATTTGTTTTACTATTTTAGGATCTGTTGCCATAATGTATTATTACATCGTATAAATATAAAAAGCGCCTATTTTTTAGGCGCTTTCGTTACATATGTGGGTGGAGCTATATTAGGTCGTGATATTTCTTTGCTCTTACCTTTATTTTTTAATGTATTGTTTTGTTTTTCATGGGCTTCGTTTTGAGCATCATAATATTCTTTTATTAAATTAAACGTAGTTCTACGTAACCATAATGGCATATTATAAACAGTATCCCAATCATATCCACCATTTCCATGAAAAACAATTTCATGGATTTGCTTGAATAGAATAGGTCTATACTCCGGAGTCAGGCCAAAAAAAGTTTAGTGAAATAGGAACCGTTATACCCTCCCCTGTATAATTTTCATCTTCTGGAATGAATTTCATTTCAATATCTGGTTGAATTTTAGCATAATATTCACGTAATGCTCTAGCATCTGGTGCTAATAAGTAATTATCTACAAAATCACGTATTGATTTTTGTTCACTATCTCCATTAACAGAAGTAATCATATGTTTTAAACGAGTTGTAATATCATATGATCCATTTGGATTTACTTTTTGTAAACCTTTAATTTCTTGATCAATTTTTTTCTCATCACCGTGTGTTAATAACTTAAACGTTATTGTATTACCTGATTTAGGTAAAGCAAATGTAAAGTTATTGCCATTCTTGTACAAGGATTCATCCATTGGTTTTTCTTCCAATTTAGATAAATCAACTGTTGCTTCTTGTTCTTTTCCTTTACCATTAGAATAAGTAAATGAATATTCTGCTCCATATCCTAATACACGAGCTGCAATTAATACTGCATTTTTATCACCAATTAATAAATCATCATAATTAAATGGGGTTACAATTAGTGCTTGTAATAATTTATCAATTACAGTGCCTTGACGAATGAAATTGCTATTAGTAAGGATATCTTCCTCTTTAGCCGTCATATATTTCATTTCAATTTCACCTTTAGCAAGTGGTGATTCTTTTGGATACAGTAAACCTTTTGAGGGTAACGAAACCATTTCTGTCGGTAACTTTAATTCTGCCATAAACGTTATTTATTTTTGTTGCGTATATAAATATATGCAAAAAGAAAGCGTTCGCCAAAATGACAAACGCTTTTTCTATATTTGTTGGTTTTGCCTTAGAAGTTTAATACGCAATAATCCATAGCAATTTCTACTGATAAACTGATAGCAGCATCTGAACTCCAGTCATATTCACCGAATTTAGCAGTTTTAACAAAAGCCCCTTTAATAATCCACTCACTTACTATATCACCTACAGGACCTAATACGTTTAATGTGATATCTTTCTTATAAAAATCAGAATAACCATCACGGCCTGTTACTGATTCGTGAGCCAAACGAGCCCATTCCATTACTGATTGAGCACCACTTGGAGTGATTGGATCATACAGTTCTAAATTCATATTATCCCATTTTACCTTACCTTTTACTTTACGATAAACGTTAATATGATCTAATACTACTTCATTAGCATCGAAGCCAGGAGCACTAGCTTTCTTAATTAGGTATGCTGGAATACCATCTATATACATGATAAACCTATTTTGAACTTTTGGTTCAAAAGCGGTAAACATTATTTCATTTGGATTTAATACGGCCATTTTATTTTATAATTTATTTGTGTCAATAAATATTAGGAACTACATCCCCTTATGCAGGGAATGTAGCACCAGTTGGAAGAATGTTAAAGTTTAAGATAATGAATTCAGCCGTTTTAGTTGGTTGAATATAGATTTGACCTACTAATTGATTACGATCTACTACATCAGGAGTATTGTTTGTATCGTCCATTACTACTTTGTAAGCGTATAAACCTTGACGTTGTACTACTGATGATAAGTATGGATTAACTTGAGATAAGAATCTATTACGAGTTACTGTTGTATTTTGTTCGAATACTAATGTACGAGCAACACCACCGATAAATCCTTTTAATGCGATTAACAATCTACGAACATTTACTCTATCAAGAGCTGTTGGTTTACGTTGTAGTGTCTTTTGACCCCAAACACATACTCCAGTTCCTGGGAATGTTGCTAATGGATTGATATTTGCTGTATATAATGTATCTCTATCTGTTTGTGATAATCTACGTTCTGCACGTACTACTGATGGTATTCCACCTCTATTCAAACCTGCTGGTGCGAACCATTCAGCGCCTACTTGGTCGTTAAATGCTAATACACCGCCGATTACTGTTGATGGAGGACACCATACTGTTTTACCTAAGTTTGAGTTATACAATTGAACCCAAGGATAATATGCTGCTGCATAATTACTTGATTGACCAGCTGCTTGTTGAGTTGCTGTACCAATTGCTGTTCCGTATATTCCTGCTCCTAAAATTGCAATTGCATCACCTCTACTTTCAACACATGAAATCATATCGGCTGCTGCTGCTGTATCTAAACCAATACCTGGTGCCATTAATACATTAAATAAATATTCGTCTCTATTTGTTAGTAAACTAAATGCGTTTGTATAATCACTAGATAAAAATCCTTGAATATTACCTGTTGAACCTGTTCCTATAATTGTTCCTGTTCCTATATTTTCATTAAATTGAGCTGTTGCGTTTGTTGGTACAACACCACCACTAAATGAACCACCATATGAACCACTACCTACTGTTGGTAATGTAGAACCGTATGATCCTGATTTAAAATATCCATTATTGTCTAATGAATCTACGTTTGGTGTTGTAACTGATGCTACACGAATATATTTTGATACATTTGGATAAGTACCTTGATATTGTATATAAGCTGAGTCTGTACCTGTTGCCGCAACGTATACTGGTTTAACATCACCAATAACACGAGCTACATAGTTAGCAAGTTGTGGGTCTAAACTTACGTTTGCCCATGTTTCTAATATATTCTTTTGAGATTGATTATCATCACCACGACGTACTACGATTGTAAATGTACCACTACCTGTTTGAACGTTAGTTACTTCCCAACGAACATTAAATTGTGATCCACTTGCTAATGCACCATTAGCCATACTTGAAGTGTTATTCATTTTATCACCCCAGTCTAATGTTTCAAGTACAAGTTGTGTTGTACTACCACTAGTTACATTTGCTTGAGCATATGTACTAATACCACCACTACCACTAATTATTCTAGTTACTAATAATGATTGACCACCATTTTGAAAATATTCACGAGCTGCTGTAGAAGTGAAATATTCATAGTAGTAGCTACCACTTTTAAATATGTCACCAAATAATGATACATATTGACTATAAGTGGTAACGTAAGTTGGTACCATTGGACGACCACCCACTGTAGGACCTACGATAGCTGCACCAAGAGCTGGTGGAGCTTGTGTATATAAACTTTGGTCTGATTCAATCTGGAATACACCAGGAGATAGAATTACTTCTGACATTTTTTATGATTTGTTTTAAATTATTATGTTGGAGTTACCTAATAATAAATATCTACAAAACCATGCAAAACGCAGAAGTAATATAATTAAAACGGAGTAATTTCGCCGGTTTCGATATTGATATTACCAACACCATATTTTTCTTGAAGAGATGTTAATAATTCTTTCTCTCTAACAGTAAGTGATTTGATATCACCTAATATATTACTTTTTTCTGTTTCCATAGCTATTCTATGAGTAGCTACTTCAGATAATTGTGCTTCAACACTACCTAATTCAAATACAAACTTGTTGTATTGTGTTTGCATTTCTTTAATCTGTGTAATTTCTTCTTCTGTTAATTTTTTTACTTCTGACATAAATTTTATTTATATTTCCCAGCGTTTATCAGGACATGCCTTATCGCCAGAAAGGGGTGAAAATATTTTTTTATCTAAAGGACAACCACATAACCCACAAGTGTATATATTCAAATGTTTTTGTTGTTGCTTGTATGGACAAGCATTACACGTTGTTATACGCTGTTCAGCTATATATTTTTGCTCAGGAGTAGGATTAGCTGCAGCAATCCATGCCTTAGCTATTTCTACTAGTTTAAGCATTACTCTTTGGTTGTGGTTTCTTTTTTGGTTGTGGTTTTTTCTTTGGTTTAGCAGTCATAGTAGGTGTTTCTACTAAAGGTTCGATTATCACCGATGTTTCTGGTGCTAATTCTTCTTCAGGTGTTAGTGTTTCACCTTGAGCTAATGTTGTTGGTTTTTGTTTTGGATAGTACTTAGCGATTAATCCGCTTACTACTAACACAACGATAAGTGCGATAACGATTGACATAATTTATTTATTTTTGTTTGATATAAATATATACAAAAGATAGAGCCCAACCAAATTTAGTTATACACTCTGATTTCTATTGGTGTTTTACTTAATAATCCATTACTATTTGACTGGAGTGGGCTTGTTTGTAGTGCAAGAGTATTAATATCACCTTGATAAGTAAGACCTACTGAAGCAGGATATCCATCTAAATCTATAACATTTCCAATAATACAAAATGTCTTTGAATCAGTAAATAACCCATCTGACTTTACAAAATAATAACCTGGATTTTCATACACAAACCATATATTTCCAATAGTATTTTCAAGAACTGTTGCTACTGGAGCTCCTGCATTGTATTGTACTGTTGCATGTCCCCAACTAGTAGGATAAGGTCCTGTTGCAACAAAATACGTTCCTACATTATTATTAGGTGCCCCTATGTTAGTAAAATTAGGCTTAACTCCTCCATCTGCAGTTATCTGGTATGTTACCCCAGTTACTAAAGCTTCTGCAGGATCATCCCAATTTATAGTTCTAATACTAGTTCCACCAGTCTGTGTTAACAAAGCAGTATAAACTTTATAAGGTGTGCTACTTGCTTGTTTATATAATTCACCAGTTGTGTCGTCAATACCTACTACATATGTTGATGTATTATTTGTTAAGTTTGGTAGTGCTACAGTTCCATTAACTTCTAATTTATACCCTGCATCTGTAATATTATTGGTTGCTATTTTTACATTACCGTTATTCTGAATGACCATCTTGGGAGTACCTACACTGTAATCTCCATTTGTATACCACATGTGGTAACCTTGATTACCGTATGATACATTTGTAACACCACCTATATAATCAGTTCTCCATTTACCTACAACGCTTCCACTAATTATTGATGTTATTACACTTTGTCCTGCTGTATCGTTTGGGTTATTTAGTACTATATGTGAACCAGCTCCACCTGTATTAATATAATCTATATTATTTAAGTCTACTTGTAGTTTTCCTACTGGGGAAGTTGTTCCTATACCTATATTGCTACTACTTTGATATAATACACTATCTTGAAATAAGCTAGCACTATTATATGGAAGATAACCTGGGGTTGGATTTACGCTTCCTGGATTAAGAGTAATTGGATTACCTAAACCATCAGCAAAACTCGATCCACTAACTTGTACAAGTCGTTGATATGTTTGATCAATATAGGACCCTAGTAATGAAGGAATTGTTGGCATAATTTGTCATAACTTATTTTAACATTTGTTTTAAAACTGATACTTTATCTAAACCGTTTGCTTCACAAATACTGTTAAAGAAGTTTTTATGTTGATTATTTTTTATTGTATTATGAAAACCTTTTGCTGTACCATCAAAATTCGTTTTAAAAACAAAATAACTTATTATTTCGTTTATTGGATCTTTTGATTTCTTTACAATTGGTTTTGGTTGTACTTTAGCTTCAACCTTAGGTTGAGGTGTAGGAGCAACTTCTTGCACCTTAACTTCCATCATTGGTTTTTTAGGTGCTTCTGCTTGTTGTTTTACCTCTACTGTAACACTTTTTTCAGCTTCCAATACATAATTACTTTCGTAAGGTACGAACAAAGTATCGTCAGCCAAAACTTCTAATCGTATTTTTCCACTTTCCAATAAATTAGCAAACTTTTTTAGTTTGCCCATTGGAATTGTACATTTATTACCTTCAATTTCACCTGTAAATGAATATTCAGCTCCATCTGCCTCTAAAAATAAACGTGCTTTAGCATTATTAATATTAGCACCTTCTAATTTAATTTCGCACTGGAATTCGTTATTCTTATCCTTTAATAATTTGTACATCGCTTAGTGATATTTGTGTTTTTAATTGTTCTGATAGTTTATTGCGAATATCAGATACGATTTGTGGTGCGATAATGTCTTTCACTTCTTTTGTTTGTGTAGTTTGCACATCGCCCATAATAAATATCAACTTGATTTTCCTCCGCGGTATTTTGGTTTTTCCTCCAATAACACCATCTTGTAATGGAGCACCACCTTGTGATATGGTAACCTCTATTACATTCAATACATGATCCCATATAACTCTACCACCCGATTCTACAGTTATACCGTAGGTATCTAGGAGATATTGTGTATATAGGTCACCTAATTTATAGTCATTCCATAAATTATGTGCTTGATCCCATGTTATTTGAGTTGCCTGTAGCATCGTGTAATGTACGAATAAAATTAGGTTAAGCCAAATCTACTTTTTAATGCGTTATAATTTTGTGCTATTTCTTGAGCGCTGAGGGCACGATTATATATTTGAGTTTGCGCTACGCTTCCTGTAAAAAAGTTAGCAGGTAGTGATACTCCATCGCTACATGCTATTTGTACATATTGATTTCCGGTTGATGGAGGATTTGTTGTTAATGTAGTTGATGCTTGTAAATTACCATTTATATACAGTGCTAATATCTTTGTAGTAGAATCGTATGTTCCCGCTATATAGTACCAAGTTGATAT
>Ga0214921_10005724_pt1 | contig 17436 bp, 14 predicted proteins | sample LL1505_MetaG_FD_177992 | JGI IMG/M metagenome (GOLD analysis project Ga0214921, IMG submission 177992) | Freshwater microbial communities from Lake Lanier, Atlanta, Georgia, United States - LL-1505 | ecosystem: Environmental > Aquatic > Freshwater > Lake | place: USA: Georgia | collected...
AAACGGACGTCCAGCAAGTCATCGCAATGCGCCGGGGCAAAGTACTCCAAGCTGAACTTTTTGACATACAGCTCACCACCCAGCTGGGCCATGGTCTGTTCGTACGGCAAGGAAAGCGATCGCCAATATTCAGTAGCGGCCGTATCAAAATACCTCTGGAAGTGGGCATGCAAAACCACTCTGTGCGCATCAACTTCAGCCGCGCGAACACGCTGCTTGTGAGAGAAACGAAAATCCTGTTTTGCCGTAATTACGGACTTAGGCGTCATTGAACAGGTCTCTTATTAATATTTATGAAATTTAAAAACAAGATGAATTCGAAGCCCGGTTTTTCATCTGCGACGCTTTTGAATACTTATTTATGATGCACTCTTTTAATTCACTTTCATCTAAGTGAAACTACTCAGTATTTATTTATACATATTGGTAACAAATGCCATTGTGACGAGTTAAAGCGCATGATTAAAACCTAGGAAAACCATGGCTCAAATCAACTACATCACTCAGATCCAGTTTGAACCCGGCGCTGTCAAGCTGCTGGGCCAGGAGTGCCAACGCGCAGGTATCACCCGGCCGCTGATCGTCACCGATGCCGGCGTCAAAGCCGCCGGTGTGCTGCAAAAAGTACTGGACGAGCTTGGCGAGTTGCCGCTCAGCGTCTTTGACCAGACACCCTCAAACCCGACCGAAGCCGCGGTGCGCGCAGCAGTAACGCTCTACGCCGCCGGCCATTGCGACGGCCTGATTGCCGTGGGCGGCGGCAGCGCCATCGACTGCGCCAAGGGCGTGGCGATTCTGGCCACCCATGAGGGCCCGCTCAAGACCTACGCCACCATCGAAGGCGGCTCCCCCAAAATTACCGACCGCGTGGCGCCCCTCATTGCCGTGCCCACCACCAGCGGCACCGGCAGCGAAGTCGCTCGCGGCGCCATATTGATCGTTGACGACCGCCGCAAACTGGGCTTTCACTCCTGGGGCCTGGTGCCCAAAGCGGCCATCTGCGACCCCGATCTCACGCTTGGCCTGCCGCCCGGCCTGACGGCCGCCACCGGCATGGACGCCATTGCGCACTGCATGGAAACCTTCATGGCACCGGCCTTCAACCCGCCGGCCGACGGCATTGGCCTCGATGGTCTGGAACGCGGCTGGGCCCACATTGAGCGCGCCACCCGCAACGGCCAAGACCGCGAGGCGCGCCTGAACATGATGAGCGCCTCCATGCAAGGCGCCATGGCCTTTCAAAAAGGTTTGGGCTGCGTGCATTCGCTCAGCCATAGCCTGGGCGGGGTTGACCCGCGCCTGCACCACGGCACCCTGAACGCCATGTTCTTGCCGGCGGTGGTGCGCTTCAACGCCTCAGCCGAGTCCATGCAAAAAGACCGCCGCTTGGAGCGCATGGCACGCGTCATGGGCTTGTCGTCGGGCAGCGACATTCCAGAAGCCATTCAGGCCATGAACGCCCGGCTCGGTCTGCCCACCGGCCTGGCGGCCATGGGCGTCACACCCGAGCTGTTTGAACGCGTGATTGCCGGCGCTCTGGCCGACCATTGCCACAAGACCAACCCGCGGATCGCCTCGGCCGATGATTACCGGGCGATGCTTCAAGCGTCGATGTGAACCGGCTTAGCGGCTGGCGCAAAAGAATCAAAGCGGCTCGACCCGACCCATCTCCGGCTTGGCCAGCCATTCCTGCAACTCATAGGCCAGTTGCTCGCTGGCCTTGGCGGCGGCGGTCCAGACTTTGACGCGGCCGGGCAAGTCATTGCCGTAGTGTGTGAAGTCGCTGCGGTCGGGCAGCTTGCCGTTTGGTAGGCTTTGGACCCACTCGGGGTTGGGCGCGAGCAGCAGCATGTTGTCGAGAAAATCCGTGGCGCCGTGCCGCCACTTCAGGCTTTTGTCTAGCCAGCCGGGCACGACGGCCTGTTGGAAATGCGGGTAAAGCACCAGGCCGGCACCTGCAGTTGAATCGCTGCGCGGCGCATGGGCGTAATCAAGGTGGAGGTGGTAGTCGGTGATGCCGCCGTCCCAGTAAGCGCCTGGCGGTGCACCGGGAATGTCGTGCACGGCGCGCAGCACAAAGGGGATCGAGCAACTGGCTTGCAAAGCGGGGTTGAAGTTAGCCGCAGTGAGCTGAATTTGCCGGGTTTGGTAGTCGTCCGTGGCAAAGGGCAGGGGCGCTTCGGACGCGCCCGGTGCCGTGGCTGAAAACACCACGCGCTCCAGCCATGCGCCCATGGCCTTGCGACTGGCCACATTGGTCAAGAACGCAGCCAGATACCCCAGGGGGGTGCCAATCGGGTGTTCGCGATCAAGCACATGGCGACCGTGCGAGGTCATGACGTGTAGCCGGTACCGAGGGTGTTGCAGCACTTCATCGATGCGGCCACCGTAAAACGCTGTGAGGCTCTCACCAAACTTCTCACTCACAAAATCGGCGCTGGGCCGCTTTTGCCCGGGCTGCACTTCGTAGTGCTGGTGAATATAGTCACGCTCCAGACGCTCGAAGGCCTTCACCGGATCGTTCAGGCAGGCGGTGGCCATGCGCCAGGCGCCAATCGAGGCGCCCACCAGATGCACTGTCTGTGTGGATTGCGGCAACCACTGCCCGAAAACAAAACGGTCCAGCGGCCCGAGGATCAAACCCTTGGGGCCGCCCGCCGCACCCGGCACCACGCCGATGTCTTGCGGCCGCAGGCCGTTTTTCTCTAGGTGGCGGCGCGCGGTGGGGCCGGCGTGAAGGCGAAGGGCTTTCAAGCGCAGGGCTCCGGCGGTTTACTTCTTCAAGCCCTGCAGCTTGGCAAACGCCGAGGCCATGGCGTTACCCTGCCCTGATGGCTCGTTCTGCTGGCTGTAGCCTTGGCTTGCATTTCGGTTAAGTACTCGTTCGCCGCGGGCGGCACCTTCGAATTTGTTATCACGCGGCACGTCGCGGCGGGCGGGTGCGGCATCAAGCTTCATGGTCAGGCCGATGCGCTTGCGGGCCACGTCCACCTCGGTCACACGCACCTTCACGATGTCGCCGGTCTTGACCACCTCGCGCGCGTCAGAGACAAACTTGTTGGCCAGCTGGCTCACATGCACCAAGCCGTCCTGGTGAACGCCGATGTCGATGAACGCGCCAAACGCCGCCACGTTGCTGACCATGCCTTCGAGCACCATGCCTTCTTTCAGGTCCTTGATGTCTTCCACGTCGTCGTTGAAGCGCGCCACCTTGAAATCCGGACGCGGGTCGCGGCCCGGCTTTTCCAGTTCGGCCAGGATGTCCTTGACAGTGATGACGCCGAATATCTCATTAGCAAACAGCTCGGGGCGCAGCGTTTTGAGCATGTCGGCGCGGCCCATGAGTTCGGCCACCGGCTTGCCGGTGTGCAGCATGATCTGCTCGACCACCGGGTAGGTTTCGGGGTGTACGCCGGTGCGGTCCAGCGGGTTGCTGCTGGCGTTCAGGCGTAAAAACCCTGCGCTTTGCTCGAAGGTTTTGGCGCCCAGGCCGGTCACTTTGAGCAGGTCAGTACGGCTGCCAAAGGCGCCATTGGCATCGCGCCAGCGCACCACCGACTTGGCCACCGTCTGGCTCAGGCCCGACACGCGGGCCAGCAGCGGCACGCTGGCGGTGTTGAGGTCAACGCCCACGCTGTTGACGCAATCCTCGACCACGGTATCCAGGCTGCGCGCCAACTCGCTTTGGTTCACATCATGCTGGTACTGACCCACGCCGATGGACTTGGGGTCGATCTTGACCAGCTCGGCCAGCGGGTCTTGCAGGCGCCGCGCAATGCTGGCCGCGCCGCGCAGGCTGACGTCCACGTCGGGCATTTCCTGAGAGGCAAATTCACTGGCCGAATACACCGAGGCACCCGCCTCGCTGACCACCACCTTGTCAATCGGCCAGGCGGTTCCGGTTGATTCTGCGTGCTTGGTGATGAGTTTGATGAGGTCGGCCGCCAGCTTGTCGGTCTCGCGGCTGGCGGTGCCGTTGCCAATGGCGATCAGGTTCACACCATGCTTTTCACTGAGTTTGGCCAGCGTGTGCAGCGAGCCGTTCCAGTCCTTGCGGGGTTCGTGCGGGAACACAGTGGCCGTCTCGACCAGCTTGCCCGTGGCATCGACCACGGCCACCTTGACGCCCGTGCGGATGCCCGGGTCCAGGCCCATCACCACGCGCGGGCCAGCCGGCGCGGCCAGCAACAAATCGCGCAGGTTGTCGGCAAACACCTTGATGGCGACCTTCTCGGCTTCTTCGCGCAGACGCGTGAACAGGTCGCGCTCCAGCGACAAGCTGAGCTTGACGCGCCAGGTCCAGGCCACGCATTTGCGCAGCAGGTCATCGGCAGCCCGCGCCTTGTGGCTCCAGCCAAGGTGAATCGCAATCTTGCCCTCGGCAAGGGACACCACCGGCCCTTTGACTGCAGTGGCAGCCACTTCAGGCGGCTCGGGCAAAACAAGCTTGGCGTCCAGAATCTCCAGCGCGCGGCCGCGAAACACCGCCAGCGCCCGGTGCGAAGGCACACGTCCGATCGGCTCGTCGTAGTCAAAGTAGTCGCGGAACTTGGCGTGGTCAGGGTTGTTTTCGTCCTTGCCGGCGACCAGCTTGGAGGTCAGCAGACCTTCGCTCCATAGCCAGGCGCGCAGCGACTGCACCAGGTGCGCATCTTCAGCCCAGCGCTCGCTCAAAATATCACGCACGCCATCGAGCACGGTTTGAACGGTGCTGAAGTCGTCACCGCTTTCGTTTTTCTCGGTCTTCACATAGGCCGCAGCGGCGTCAGCAGGCACCAGCGCAGGGTCGGCAAACAGCGTATCGGCCAGCGGCTCAATGCCGTTTTCACGCGCAATCTGCCCCTTGGTGCGGCGCCGCGGTTTGTAGGGCAGGTACAGGTCTTCCAGGTCTTGCTTGGTGGCGGCTGCATCGATCGCAGCACGCAACTCTGGCGTGAGCTTGCCCTGCTCTTCAATGCTTTTGAGCACGGTGTCGCGGCGGTCTTCCAACTCGCGCAGGTAGCCCAGGCGGTATTCAAGTTCGCGCAGCTGAATGTCGTCAAGCCCGCCGGTGACCTCTTTGCGATAACGGGCGATAAAGGGAACAGTAGCACCGCCGTCCAGCAACTCGACTGCGGTGCGCACTTGCTGCTCGTTGACTTTGATTTCTGCGGCGATTTGCCGGATGATTTTTTGCATGGGGAGAAGATGAGCCGGAAGTCCGGACGCGGCCAACAGGGGCCGTTAGAGGGTTCGTGAAGAAGGCCGTGAATTGTCCCACAGCCCCCTGATCAAGCTAACCGTAAACCGCCCGCAAAGCCGCTCGCAGTTGCTCGCCAAGCGCCGGCTTGTCGGCAAAGGGGTCGCTCGGGTTGCGTGCTTGCAAAACGTCTTCAAGCCTTGTTTGTACCGCGCCAATGGCCTTGGGGTGGCTGTAGATGTAAAACTGATTACGGGCAACAGCGTCAAACACCATGTGGGCAACTTCAGCAGCGCTGACCTTGCCCGACGCAACGGCCTTGCTGATCATCGCGTGCTGAACCTTCTGGCTACGCGTCGGTTTACCGTCCATGTCTGCAGGCCGGTTGCGAAAACTCTGGCTGATGCCGGTGTCTACAAAATACGGGCATAGCACCGAAGCACCAATCTGCCCGGTCACCAGACTGAGGTCCTGGAAAAGTGTTTCGCTGAGTGAGACCACGGCGTGTTTGCTGACGTTATAGACGCCCATGTTCGGCGGGCTGAGCAAGCCGGCCATGCTGGCGGTGTTGACGATGTGCCCCTGCCAGGCAGCGTCTTGCGCTGCGGCTTCGAGCATCATCGGCGTGAACAGGCGCACGCCATGGACCACGCCCATGACATTGACGCCCAGCACCCAATCCCAGTCCTGAAGGGTGTTTTCCCAAATAAGACCACCCGAGCCCACACCCGCATTGTTAAAGACCAGGTGCGGCGCTCCAAAACGTGCCTTGACGCTTTTGGCCATGGTCTCCATCTGCGCCGCGTCTGAAACATCCAGCTTGACTGCCATGATCTGAACACCGGTGGCCTTCAACTCAGCACTGGCGGCATCCAAGGTGTCCTGCTGCACGTCGATCAGTACCAGTTGCATACCCAGTGATGCGCCAATGCGGGCAAAAGCCAGACCGAATCCAGAACCGGCACCCGTGATGACCGCCGTCTTACCCTTGAAATCCGAAATCATGCTGGCGCCAGCGCCTCAGATGAGCTTGACCAGTTGCTTGCCGAAATTTTTGCCCTTGAACAGCCCCAGAAAAGCCTCGGGTGCAGCGGCCAGGCCCTGGGCGACGCTCTCACGCGGACGCAGCTTACCGGTGCCCACCAAGGTGCCGAGCTCTTTAAGGGCATCGGGCCAGACTTCCATGTGCTCACTGACAATGAAGCCTTGCACCTTGAGCCGGCTCACCAGAATCAGCGTCGGGTAGCTCATGGGCATGGGCTTGCCGTCGTAGCCCGCGATCATGCCGCACAGCGCAATCCGGCCGAAGGCGTTCATGCGCAGCATGACGGCATCCATCACCATGCCGCCAACGTTCTCAAAGTAACCGTCAACACCCTTCGGGCAAGCCTGCGCAATGGCCTTGGACAGCGAGCCGGCGTCGGCAAAGAACTTGTAGTCAATGCAGGCGTCAAAGCCCAATTCGGCGGTAGCGTACTGGCATTTTTCGGGGCCGCCTGCAATGCCGACCACTCGGCAGTCGCGCGCCTTGGCCAGCGCCGCAAACGCGCTGCCGACCGCGCCGGTGGCTGCGCTCACCACCAGGGTCTGGCCGGCCTGAGGCTCGATGATCTTGACCAGCCCGTACCAGGCGGTCACACCCGGCATACCGACCGCGCCAAGGTAATGCGAGAGCGGCACGTGGGTGGTGTCCACTTTGCGCATGGCGGCGGGAGTTTCTGCATTGACCACGCTGTACTCTTGCCAACCGCCCATGCCTACGACTTTGTCGCCTGGGCTGAAACGGGGTGAGCGGCTCTCGACTACTTCGCCTGCCGTGCCGCCTTGCATCACCTCGCTTAGCGCCTGCGGTGCGGCATAGCTTTTGCCGTCGTTCATGCGACCGCGCATGTACGGGTCCAGGCTTAAGAAATGGTGGCGCACCAGCACTTGGCCTTCTTGCAAATCGGGCGTCGGGCTGCTGACCAATTTGAAGTTGCTGGCGCTGGCAGCGCCCTGGGGCCGGTTGTCCAGAAGTATTTGTTGGTTGATGGGCATGAAAACTAGCTCGCTTTAAAAAATGAACGCGCAAGGCAAAAGGCTTGAGGCTGTTAATCGGTGGAAATGCTGGTCTTGTGGCTTTTGGACTCATCGCGTTTGACGTACTTGAAAGTGCCTGTGGCATGGGCGCAGGCCTGGTCCTGGTTGTCGTAAATCGTGGCTTCCACAAAAGCCATAGAGCCGGTACGCTGTATCAAACGGCCACGCCCGGTGAGTAGGCTGCCGTCACCCGGGGCCGGACGCATGAAGCTGGTTTTCATCTCAATGGTGACCACGCCCATGCCCGGCGCCACACTGCGCGCGGCGGTGGCCATGGTGACATCCATCAAGGTCATGACTGCGCCGCCGTGCGCCACACCAAACGAGTTTTGATGCTCAGGCCGCGGGGTGTAGGTGATCGCAGATTCACCGTTTTCAAAATGCGTGAGCTCAAAACCCAGCAAGGTCACAAAAGGAATTTCAACGCCAAAGTTCATAAAAATCTCAACCGCCGGTGACCACAGACACGCCGCCATCGACCGCCAGCCACTGGCCGGTGATGTGCTTACCGGCGTCAGACGCATACAGCACGCACAAGCCTTTGAGATCTTCATCATCGCCCAAACGCCCTAAGGGTGAATGACCGGCCAGCGTCTCTTCGCCCATGGCCTTGAGCGTGCCGGCCGTCATACGGCTCGGGAAAAAGCCCGGGCAGATCGCGTTGACTGTGATCTTGTACTTGCCCCATTCACATGCCAAAGCGCGCGTGAAATTGATCACAGCGCCCTTGGAGGTGTTGTAAGCCAGGGTGTTCATGCCGGCAGGGTTACCACCCAGCCCGGCAATCGACGCCAGGTTGATGATGCGGCCCGATTGGCGCGGGATCATGCTGTGCTTGGCGATGTGCTGGCTCAGGATGAAGTAACCCCGCACGTTGAGGTTCATGACCTTGTCCCAGGCATCCACCGGATGATCTTCCGCTGGTGCGCCCCAGGCGGCGCCGGCGTTGTTCAGCAAAACATCCACTTGGCCCAGCCGGCGAATAGACTCGTCGGCCAGTGCGCGTATGTCGTCCTCTTTAGAGCAGTCTGCGGCGATCCAGTCGCAGTCAATGCCGGCTGCGCGCAAAGTGGCTACCGATTCCTTCAGGTCTTCGGCCTTGCGCGATGACAACATGACGCGCGCGCCGGCTTCGCCTAGCGCTTGCGCCATTTGCAGGCCCAGGCCGCGCGAGCCGCCGGTTACCAGCGCGGTCTTGCCGCTGAGGTCAAACAACTTCATCACAGTGCGGGTCATTCAAGTCTCCTCAATCCAAAGTTCGGCGGGCTCAGTCTGCTTTCATGCGCGCACGCACAAAGACCAGGGCAAAACCTAACAAGGCCACCACCAGCCCGGCAGCCACCATGCTCCAGCCCAGATCATCGTCGCTGCGCTGCACAGACAAGCCCAGCACCAGGGTGAGCAAGCCGCCGTAAACCAGCACCCATATGGCTGTGTGAAGTCGTTTGGAGGTCAGAAGAAATGCCATTAGAAAGAGTCCTCAGGTAATCCGGCGCCAGTGCAGCCAAGGCGTGTAAAAGGCGGGCGTCAGAGATCCATCTTAGGCATTTCCAAATGGCAGCTACCAAGTAAGCCACTCAAAGCACTTCGAAAACCCCTGCAGCCCCCATGCCACCGCCAATGCACATGGTCACGCACACGCGCTTGGCGCCGCGGCGTTTGCCTTCAATGAGGGCATGGCCTGTGAGGCGCTGGCCGGTTACACCATAGGGGTGGCCGACTGCGATGGCGCCGCCGTTGACGTTGAGCTTGTCCATCGGAATGCCCAACTTGTCGGCGCAATACAGCACTTGCACGGCAAAGGCTTCATTGAGTTCCCACAGGTCAATGTCGCTCACCTTGAGGCCCAGTTTGGCCAGCACCTTGGGAATGGCGAAGACCGGGCCTATGCCCATTTCGTCGGGCTCGCAACCGGCCACGGCAAAGCCTAAAAAGCGCCCCAAAGGCTTGAGGCCTTTGCGCTCGGCCACGGCTTCGTGCATCACCACCACAGCGCCGCCGCCATCTGAGAACTGGCTGGCGTTGCCCGCGGCAATCACGCCACCCGGTACGGCGGGCTTGATGCCGCTGATGCCTTCAGCGGTGGTACCTTCGCGAATGCCTTCGTCTTTGCTCACTGTGACTTTGCGGGTGCTCATGCCCATGACCGGGTCGGCAAAACCGGCAATGACGGTGATGGGCGCGATCTCGGCTTCAAACAGGCCGGCGGTTTGCGCGGCCGTGGCCTTTTGCTGACTGCCCGCGCCATAAGCGTCCATGCGCTCGCGCGTGATGCCATAGCGCTTAGCCACCTGCTCTGCTGTTTGCAGCATGTTCCAGTAGATCTCGGGCTTGTTCTTGGTCAGCCAACTGTCGGCCAGCATGTGGGTGTTCATTTCCTGCTGCACGCAGGAGATGCTTTCAACGCCGCCGGCCACGTATATGTCAGACTCGCCGGAGATCACTCGCTGCGCCGCCAGCGCGATGGTTTGCAGGCCCGAGGAGCAAAAACGGTTGACCGTCATGCCCGAGACTGTCACCGGGCAGCCCGCACGCAGCGCGATCTGGCGGGCAATGTTGGCGCCGGTGGCGCCTTCGGGTGTGGCGCAGCCCATGATGACGTCATCAACTTCACCAGGCTCAATACCGGCGCGGGACATGGCGTGCTCAACGGCGTGGCCGCCCAGGGTTGCGCCGTGGGTCATGTTGAAGGAGCCCTTCCAGCTTTTAGCCAGAGGGGTGCGTGCGGTAGAAACAATCACAGCTGTGGTCATGGCGTTCTCTTGAATTCGTTGAAGACTGATGGGCTGGTGAGGGTTCAGCTGAAGCTCTTGCCTTCGGTGACCAGACGCGCCAGCAGCGGAGCCGGCTGCCAGAAGGCCGCGTCATCCAGTGGGTTCAGCGCAAAGCGTTGCATGGCCTGGACCACATTGAACAGACCCACTTCGTTGGCGTAGTTCATGGGTCCGCCGCGGTAGGCCGGAAAGCCATAGCCAAAGACATAGGCGATGTCGATGTCGCCGGCCTTGGCGGCAATACCTTCTTCCAGAATGTAGGCGGCTTCATTGACCAGGCTGAAGATCAGGCGCTGCACAATCTCTTCGTCAGAAATTTTGCGCGGCGTGATGCCAAGCGATTGGCGGTGCGCATCGATCATGGCCACCACCTCAGCGTTGGGAATGGCGTCGCGTTTGCCGGGCACGTAGTCGTACCAGCCGGCACCGGTCTTTTGGCCGAAGCGGCCTTTTTCGCAAAGCAAGTCAGCGGTCTTGCTGTACTTCATGTCGGGCTGTTCGGTGTAGCGGCGCTTGCGAATCGCCCAGCCGATGTCGTTGCCGGCCAAGTCACCCATGCGAAACGGACCCATGGCCATGCCGAACTTTTCCATGGCCTTGTCCACTTGCGCAGGCGTGCAACCTTCGTCCAGCAGGAAGCCGCCCTGACGGCCGTACTGCTCAATCATGCGGTTGCCGATGAAGCCGTCGCAAACGCCGGACACCACCGCAGTTTTTTTGATCTTTTTGGCCACAGCCATAACCGTGGCCATAACGTCTTTGCCGGTTTTGGCGGCGCGCACCACTTCGAGTAACTTCATCACATTGGCGGGGCTGAAAAAGTGCAGCCCGACCACGTCTTGCGGGCGCTTCGTGAAGGCAGCGATCTGATTCACATCCAGTGTCGAGGTGTTGGAGGCCAGTATGGCGCCGGGCTTCATGACGCGGTCAAGTTCTTTGAAGACTTTTTCTTTGACGCCCATCTCTTCAAACACCGCTTCGATCACCATGTCGGCGCTTTTCAGATCGTCATAGCTGAGCGTGGTGCTGAGCAGGCTCATGCGCTGCTCGTACTTGTCTTGCTTGAGCTTGCCTTTTTTGACCTGCGCTTCGTAGTTTTTACGAATGGTGGCGATGCCGCGGTCCAGCGCGTCTTGCTTCATCTCGAGCAGCTTGACGGGCATACCGGCGTTGAGAAAGTTCATGGCAATGCCGCCGCCCATGGTGCCGGCGCCAATGACTGCGATGGACTGAATGTCGCGTTGGGACGTATCTGAAGGCACGTCGGCAATCTTGGACGCCCCCCGCTCGGCCACAAACAAATGGCGCAGCGCTCTGCATTCGGGGGTCCACATCAGGTTGATGAAGAGCTCGCGCTCGAGCAGCATGCCATCGGCAAATTTTTTCTGGGTCGCGGCTTCGACGGCGTCCACGCACTTGGCGGGGGCCGGGTAGTTTTTGGCCATGCCCTTGACCATGTTGCGCGCAAACTGAAAGTAAGCATCGCCTTGCGGGTGGCGGCAAGGCAGGTTGCGCACCAGCGGCAGTGGTCTGACGGCAGCCACTTCCTGGGCCAAGGCCAGGGCTTCGGCGGCCAGGGTGTCTACGGACGCGGCCATCTTGTCAAAAAGTTTCTGGCCGGGCACCATGGCCAGCAACTCGCTTTTAACGGGCTCGCCACTGACGATCATGTTGAGCGCAGGCTCTACGCCCAGCGCGCGCGGTAGGCGCTGCGTGCCGCCGGCTCCAGGTAAGAGACCCAGCTTGACTTCGGGCAGGGCCACGCTGCAGCCCGGCGCGGCAATGCGGTAATGGCAACCGAGCGCCAGCTCCAGCCCGCCCCCCATGCAGACCGAGTGAATTGCAGCCACCACTGGCTTGGCCGAGTTTTCGACAGCGAGGATGACGCTCAACAAATTCGGCTCGGCCATGGCTTTGTCGGTGCCGAATTCCTTGATGTCGGCACCGCCTGAAAAAGCCTTGCCGGCGCCAGTGATGACGATGGACTGCACGGCAGCATCAGAGTTTGCCTGCTGGAGTGCGTCAGTGACGGCGCGGCGCGTGGCCATGCCCAGACCGTTGACCGGCGGGTTGTCGAGCGTGATGACCGCCACGCTGCCGTGAACTTTGTAATGCGCTGTCATGTGAGAATTCTTTCGTGAATAGAACGAGCGTTCTTTTTTGTCATTGTACGAACACCGGCCGGGCGCAAGTCAAGCGCTCAAGCCTAAACCTCAAGCCATTCCTGACGGGTGTTCGCATCGGCGCGCAAGTCATCAGGGCTGCCTTCAAAAACAAGGCGGCCATGACCCATCACCAAGACCCGGTCTGAAATAGCCATGGCGATGGTCAGCTTTTGCTCAATCAGCAAGACGGACACGCCACGCGCTTTCAGCGTTCCTAAAAACTCACCAACTTGTTCAACAATTTTCGGCGCCAAGCCTTCAGTGGGTTCGTCAATGATGATCAAGTCAGGGTCGCCCATCAGGGTGCGGCACAGGGTCAGCATTTGCTGCTCGCCGCCAGACAACACACCGGCTTCGGTGTGTTGGCGTTCACGCAAGCGTGGAAACATCTTGTACATGTCCTCAAAGCTCCATTGGCTGGGCTTGCCGCTGCGTTTTTGGCCAAGCAGCAGGTTTTGATGCACGCTCAGTGTCGGGAAAATATCGCGGTTTTCAGGCACGTAGCCAATGCCTGCGTGAGCCACTTCAAAACTTCGCAAACCGGCCAACTGTTGACCCTTCCAGACAATATCACCCGTGCAATCCACCAGACCCATGATGGCTTTGGCCGTGGTGGATCGACCCGAGCCGTTGCGCCCCAGCAAGGCCACAATTTCACCGGGCTGCAGGGTAAAACTGATGCCGTGCAGCACATGACTTTTGCCGTAAAAGGCTTGAAGATTCTCAACTTTGAGCATGGTCAGTGTCCCCCGCTCTGCGCATCAGCAACCGTCGAGCCTAGGTAAGCCTCTTGAACGCGCGGATTGGCGCGCACATTCTCGGGCAAGTCAAAATCAATCACCTCGCCGTAAACCACGACGGCAATCTTGTCGGCCAGGCCGAACACCACGCCCATGTCATGCTCGACCGTCAATAAGGTCTTGCCGACGGTGACCTCTTTGATCAGGCGAACAAAATCTCTGCTTTCGCTGCGGCTCATGCCGGCGGTAGGTTCATCCAGCAAAATGACGGGAGCACCCCCTGCAATCGTGATGCCGATCTCTAGTGCACGCTGCTCTGAATAGGTGAGATTGGCGGCCAGCATGTCGCGTTTTTTGTCCAGCTTGATCATGCTCATCAACTCCAAGGTGCGTTCATTCGCATCCTTCAGATCGACCAGAAACTTCCAGAAGCTGTACTTGTAGCCCATGCTCCAAAGCAGGCCACAGCGCAGGTTTTCAAACACGCTGAGCTTGGGAAAAACATGGGTGATCTGGAAGCTGCGGCTCAGTCCTGCCCGGTTGATCTCATAGGGTTGTTGGCCATCAATGCGCTGACCATTGAGCAGCACTTGACCGCTGCTGGGCGCAAAGCGGCCGCTGATTAAGTTGAACAAGGTCGACTTGCCGGCGCCGTTGGGCCCGATGATGCCAATTCGCTCACCGGGGCGCACAGCCAGGCTGACGCCGCGGATGATTTCGGTTTTACCAAAGCTCTTGCGCAGGTCTTTGAGCTCGAGTGAGAAGTTCGCGGCGGTCTGGCTCATAAGAGATCCTGGCCTTTTGTGTCTTCTTCGATGCGCTCTTGAATATCACTCCACTCCCGCAAGTACTGCCTGCGCAGCAGCTCAAACAAGCCTAAACCGGTCAGCATGACAAAGACAGAACCGAACCAGCTGTTCATGTCACCTGCATTGAAGGGAATACCTAAAAAGAGCAGTTGCGGGCCCACAGCGCTGCCCAGTTGCAAGTGGTAAACCATCTCAATCAAGACCGCCGCGCCAGTCAGAATAACCAGAGCGCAGACACCCAGACCCAGGTAGCTGACCCAGATTTGACGCAACCGCCCGTATTTGGCCAGGCGAAGGTTCATCATGATCAGGCTGGCAATACCGCCGGGGGCGTACATGACCATGAAAATGAAGATCAGGCCCAGGTACAAAAGCCAGGCTTTGGTGAATTCAGACAAGAGCACAAAGGCCAGCACCATCAAAATTCCGCCAATGATGGGGCCGAAGAAGAAGGTTGCTCCGCCCAAAAAAGTAAAGAGCAAATAAGCCCCGGAACGAGCTGTGCCCACCACTTCGGCCGTCACAATTTCAAAGTTCAAAGCACCCAAGCCACCCGCAATACCGGCAAAAAAACCGGCCAGGATAAAAGCGATATAGCGGACCATGCGGGTGTTGTAGCCCACAAACTCGACCCGCTCCGGGTTGTCACGTACCGCGTTCAGCATGCGGCCCAGCGGCGTGCGTGTGAAAGCGAACATGGCCGCCACTGACAAAAATGTGTAGATCGCAATCAAGTAGTAAACCTGTAGCGGCGGGCCAAAGCTGATGCCCGCACGCACTGGCCCGACAACACGGTTGCCCGAAACACCGCCCTCGCCGCCAAAAAACTCCGGGATCATGAGTGACAAGGCAAACACCAGCTCACCCAAACCCAAAGTGATCATGGCAAAGGTGGTGCCTGACTTGCGCGTGCTGACATAACCGAACAACACCGCAAAGCCAATGCCCGCAAGACCACCTACTAAGGGTAACAGTGACACCGGCAGCGGCAGACCATCACCAATACGGTTGAGCGCATGCATGGTCAAAAAAGCACCCAGACCGGTGTAGACCGCATGGCCAAAACTGAGCATGCCGCCCTGCCCCAGCAGTATGTTGTAGGACAGGCAAGCGATGATGGCAATGCCCATTTGCGTGAGAACCGTGGTGCCCAAACCGCTTGTGAAAATATGCGGCACACCTGCCAGCACCAGGGCAAACAGGGTCCAGATCAACCAGCGCCCGACGTTGGCTGGTTTGTATTCGTAATGGGTGTTCACAGGATCAGCCTTCCCGCTTACCCAACAAGCCACGCGGCCTGAAGATCAATATCAGCACCAGAAAAAGATAGGGCAAGATGGGCGCGACCTGCGCCAGGGTGAGCTTGAGGTAGGAGTTGTCTAAGCTGGCAGGCCCCAGGCTCAGACCCCATTGTTGTGCCAGGCTGACCAAGGAATGGTCCATGGCCACGGCAAAAGTCTGCAACACGCCAATCAGGATTGAGGCTAAAAACGCACCCGACAGCGAACCCAAACCGCCGACCACCACCACCACAAAAATAACCGAGCCTACGGCGGCCGCCATCGCCGGCTCAGTCAGAAAAGTGCTGCCGCCAATCACGCCGGCCAGACCGGCCAAGGCAGAACCGGCACCAAACACCAGCATGAAGACCCGGGGAACGTTGTGCCCCAGTGATTGGACGGCTTCGGGGTGCGTCAGCGAGGCCTGAATCACCAGACCGATACGCGTGCGCGTCAGCATCAGCCAGACAGCACCCAGCATTACCAGCGCCACCAGCATCATGAAGCCCCGAGTGGCCGGAAAAGGCGAGCACACCACACGCACAGCCGCATCGGCGGCGCTGCAGACATCGGCGGGCGCTGCGCCCCACAGCAAGCTGATGCCTTTGACACCGTCATTGACCAGCGTGAAAACAGGCCCTTGCAAGGATTCAGGCGGCTTGAACTCCAGCGTAATGCGGCCCCATACCAGCTGCACCAGCTCAATAATCACGTACGACATGCCAAAGGTGATGAGCAGCTCCGGCACATGACCAAATTTGTGCACACGGCGCAAAAAAACTCTTTCAAAAAGCGCACCCAACACCCCCACCACCAAGGGTGCCAGGATCAGCGCCGGCCAAAAGCCGGTGAAGCGCGAAATGCTGTAGCCGATGTAGGCGCCCAGCATGTAAAAACTGGCGTGCGCAAAATTGAGTACACCCATCATGCTGAAAATCAGCGTCAGCCCCGAGCTGAGCATGAAAAGCAGCAGCCCGTAGCTCAGACCATTGAGCATCGAGATGATGAAAAATTCCATTCCTGATGACCTTCTTCGTATGTCGGAAATTCTGGCGCCAATAAAAGAGCCCGACACGGCACCCCGTTCGGGCTCCTGCTGGCGTCCTGAATTAAATCAGGATGGGCGCTTCATCTGGCAGCTGGTGGGCGTGCTCGAAATGTAGTTAGGGTACTCCTTGAGGGGGACCAGTGTCATGCCGGTGTTTTCTGGACTGTAAGGGTATTTGCCGCCGGCTTTTTGCCAAACCGTCATGTACAAGGGCTGCTGCAACTGGTGGTCGGCCTTGCGGATCTCGACTTCGCCGTTAAAGCTTTTCACGCGGATGCCTTCGAGGGCAGCGGCCACCTTGACCGGGTCTGTCGATTTGGCCTTGGCCATGGCCGCACCCAGGGTTTCAAAAATGCGGATGGTAGAGCCTGTGTAGAAGTCGTCCTTGTACTTGGCATTGAACTCGTTCATCCACTTGTCCATCTGCCCGCCCATGTTGTAGTGGTTGTAGCCGATCTGGTAAACGCGGCCGGCGCCGTTAGCGCCCAGCGCTGTCGGTGTGCCAGTGACGCCCGCATAGTAGGTAAAGAACTTGCCCGTGAAGCCGCCTTCGTTGGCCGCTTTGACCAGCAGGGACAAGTCAGAGCCCCAGTTGCCGGTGATCACTGTGTCTGCGCCGGCAGCCTTGATTTTGGCTATGTAGGGCGCGAAGTCACGCGTTTGAGCCAGCGGGTGCAGGTCTTCACCCACAACCTGGATGTCAGGCCGCTTGCGTGCCAGGGTTTCTTTGGCGTACTTGGCCACTTGCACGCCGTGCGAGTAGTTCTGCCCCAGGATGTACACCTTCTTAATGTCTTTCTGGTCGATGATGAAGCTCGACATGGCCTCCATTTTCATGGTGGTGTCAGCGTCAAAACGGAAGTGCCAGTAGCTGCACTTGCTGTTGGTCAGGTCAGGGTCTACCGCCGAGTCGTTAAGAAAGATCACTTCCTTACCGGGGTTACGCTCGTTGTGCTTGGTGATGGCGTCCGACAGCGCCAGCGCCACCGACGATCCATTGCCTTGGATGATGTAGCGCACGCCTTGGTCGATGGCGGCTTTGAGGGCGTTCAGGCTCTCGGTCGGGCTGAGCTTGTTGTCCATGCCGGTGACTTCAAACTTGACGCCGGACGGGTTGCCCGCGCCGCTGAATTTTTCAGCAAAGAACTGGTAGCCCTTGAGCTGGCTCACACCCACGGGGCCGAGCAAGCCGGTCTGCGCATCAATGCGGACCATCTTGACCACCTGACCGGTCAGCGGACCGGCGGGCGCTGCGGCCTTGGCAGGTGCCGGTTTGGCCGCAGCAGGTTTGGCCGGCGCCTGAGCCTGGGCCAAGCCGGCCAGCAGCAGGCCTGATGCCATCGACATCAGAGCCAAATGACG
>Ga0214921_10005727_pt1 | contig 17426 bp, 15 predicted proteins | sample LL1505_MetaG_FD_177992 | JGI IMG/M metagenome (GOLD analysis project Ga0214921, IMG submission 177992) | Freshwater microbial communities from Lake Lanier, Atlanta, Georgia, United States - LL-1505 | ecosystem: Environmental > Aquatic > Freshwater > Lake | place: USA: Georgia | collected...
AAAGATACTACATTTAATGAGTTACAGTCAGGTTCTGGTTTATTAGATAGTTCGCCATTATGCGATTTACCCGAAATTGATTTACAGCGATGGGTTTGTATAACTGTATCAGTGAATGGCAAAACGGTTGATGTATATTATGATGGAAAATTAGCACGCTCATGTGTATTACCGTCATTTTATAAGGTTGATGCTGGTGGGTATTCCGCTAAATTATTAGCATACGGTGGATTTGGTGGCCAGATTTCTACAACAAATATATATGATAGCGCTCTAAATCCAGAACAAGCATATAAAATATATATGGCCGGCCCTGAACCAATTACAGATATAATATCATGGTTGGGTTCATTTATTACTCCTGGAATTAGTGTATCTGTTACACAAACAAAATAATAAGTGTTTTATGAAATGAAATATAAGTTTCAGAAATTAATAATACAATTTAATAAGAGGAATTAGATGGAAGGGCTAAATCAATCAAACAATTCTGTAAGACCCGGTATTATAGCAGAAGTGTTATTTAGTATAACACTTATTGTGGCAATATACTTAGTCTTATTATTTGTCGAGGTCGTTTATAAGTACATAAATCGTTTATCTTTAAATAGAACTGTATTATTACCAAATACCTATAATATTGATGATAAATCTATTAACATTCCACAAAATCCCAATATTTCAGGAAATAAGTATGTAAATCCTTCAAATAATGAAAGAAGTGGAATTGAATTTAGTTATACATTTTACTTAAATGTGAGTCCATCGGCTTTTAAACAAGAATATGGTCTATGCCATATATTCCATAAAGGATATTCTTCACAGTTTCCCCTTTTAGCACCCGGTGTTTATATGCGTTCTGATACAAATACATTGCGGGTATATATGAATTCTTATAAAACTTGGAATAACTATGTAGAAGTTGAAAATATTCCAATTGGAAAATGGGTACATATCGCACTTGTAGTTAGTGAAAATTCTCTTGAAATTTATATTAATGGAAACTTAGCAAAGAAATTATCATTTGATGGATTTGCGCCATATCAGAATTATGAAGATATATGCTGCTTTAGTCAGCGTAGAATAACACTAAAACATTCTATTATCCCATCGACAGATGAACATGGATTTGACGTATTTGGATGTCTGAAAGGGCAACTCAGTCGTCTAAACTATTTTAGTTATGCACTATGCTATGCTGAAATTCAAAAACTAATGAATGAAGGGCCATCCAGTAAAATGGATTCTGCTTTATCAACTGGAAATGTACCGCCATATCTTGATGATACTTGGTGGAGCCAGGGATATTAATCGGCATAATTATATCAAAATATAACTTAATTAGTAAATAAATTATACATCTAATATGTGAATCTAAAGCTTTATATATTAAATGATACAAAACTAGCTATGCCAGGTGGAGGTCTATACTCATTAGTCGCCTACGGAGCACAGAATGTACTTTTAAGTGGTAATCCTGCCTTTACTTACTTCTACAAAACATATAAGAAATATAGTCACTTTGCGGAGGAGTCTGTAACATTTTCAATGGATGGACCACAGGAATTATCGTATGATCAACCAATTCAGATTCGACTTAAAATTCAGCGTGTTGCAGACTTAGTACGTGATATGTATTTTCTATTTGATTTACCCGATATCTACTGTAAATATATTCCACTACCTGCGACTTTATCATATGGTCAAAGAACATCGCAATATAACTTCGCATGGGCGCAATATATTGGATGTCATATTATTCAGGAAATTGGATTTTACATAGCAGGTCAAAAAATTCAAGGATTTGATGGTTCTTATATGATTACAAAGGCACAATGCGACTTAGATACAAGAGCTTTTCAGAAATGGTCTCGCTTAGTTGGAAATATTCCAGAGTTATATGATCCTGCGGCAGGACTATATGCAGGAGGGTCGCAGGGGGTAGAATATCCACTAGTTTATAATAATAATGGCCCAGTGCCAGCTTCAACTACCACCCCACCAAATGTAAATAGACCATCCATCTCAGGAAGAACTCTACAGGTTCCACTTTCATTTTGGTTTACTGAATCAACATTTGAATCATTGCCACTAGTATCTCTTCAATATCAAGAATGTGAAGTTCAAATTACACTAAGACCAATTAATCAGTTGTACAGAGTCCTAGATAGTAATGGCTATCAGGTTGCACCAGGATATCAATATAATCCGTCGCCAATTTCTTTACAGCCTCAAAATGTATATTATACATCGGTTCCTGATATTTCTGATATAACAATTAATAATTTCCTGACAGATATTGGAACACCAAATCCTTTGCTTAATACATGGCCTCTAAATCCAAGAATTCAGATGACATATGTTTATTTAACAGATGAAGAAAGGGCTGAATTTTCAAATCAACCATTACAGTATCTAGTAAGACAAGTTACAACTTATCAATTTCTGGCATTAACAACACGACAATTTGTTGAGTTACAAACACACAATCCAATAGAACGATTAATAGTTGTACCACGTCGTTCTGATTCCTTACAGTATAGAAATCAAGTGGCTAATTTCTCAAATTGGGTAAATCCCCTTGCCCCACCGTTTATTCCTACAGGTTATACAGGCGCAGGAGATCCAATTAATTTATATAAAGCCACGGGGCAATTTGTCCTTAATGGCCAACGTTCAATTATGCGCGGCCTAGCTGTACTTGGTGATGGTAATTTATTACAAGAGGAGAAACCCTTAGAATACTTTACACAAGTTGTGCCTTGGAAATATTTAACTGGTATTCCAGACCCAGAATTATTAGTGTATCCATTTTGTCTTCATTCACCTACAACACAGCCCGATGGTACAATTAATAGTAGTCGTATTAGATTATTCCAGGTTGATTTAAATATATTCCCATTACCTTCAAATTCATTTTATCAGTATAATATTACAATTTATGTTGAGAATCTGAATTGGGTCAATGTTGCAGGTGGTACAGGTGGTCTTAAGTATGCTCTATAATAAATTCGTCCTTATATAATTGTGATATTATTGTAATATTTTCGTGATATATATCGCATAATGCAATGCGTTATGCGAAGGCTATATTAAAATAGTTTATGATTTTAGAATGTCAGATAGTTCTGATACAGTAGATAATGCGGAGGGAAATGACTCTATTTGGACAAACTTAAAAAACAAAGTTTCATATAAAATTTATAATGTAACGACAGACCCTAATGCTAATAAATTCGCTACAGAAAGAGCTAAAAAGAAAAAAGAAGATGATATTAAAAAAGAAAATGCCAGTAATAAAAGTAATACTACGGATGATGTAAATAATACCGACCCAAATAGTTTTAGTGCTAAAAGATTAGCTAAAAAAGTTGGAAATCAAACTCTAGATATTCTTAAAAAGTTCTTTATTCCATTTGTGGCACTCATGCTTGCCATGATTGTTGCTAATGAAATGATTATATATTCAGTGCCAATACGTATTATATTTTTTATATTTACATTCTTAGTTTGTTATTTTGCAAAAGGACTATGTATTATTTTAGGAATTTTCTATATTCTAAAAGGCAGTTATAGTTATTATGTTAATAATATGACTGATATTCATAATCAAAATCAAAAAGTTGAAATTATGCCAACAATATATGCATTACTTCCAATAACTGTATATAAACCAACATCATCATTCTGGAGATTTTTTTACTACCCTTTTACATATCCAAAGTCGGATGTTGCCGCAGCACAACTTCCAAAAACAATGGAAAAATATTGGAATGATTTACAGAAATCATTTAAGGATTTAGATAAAGTAAAGAATATACCTATATTTGCGAATGAAATTAAAAAAATACAAACTAATTTAGGATTCTTCTTAGAATCCAATTAGTGTAGAATGGAATTTAGAGAATATAAAATATATAAATGTATTAATAATATAAATGATAGAAGTGTCTGTTGTAACACCAACATATAATCGACGTATGTTTATTCCAACATTAATCGATATATATCGAAATCAGACATTTTCAAAGGAAAAGATGGAATGGATAATTATGGATGATGGCAGAGATAAAGTGGAGGATTTATTTATTGAGGCTGCAAAAACTATACCAAATATTAGATATATTCGTAATGATGAAAAGATGCGCATTGGCGCAAAAAGAAATGCCCTAAATAAAGCGGCACAAGGCGCCATAATTGTCGCAATGGACGACGATGATTATTATCCACCAGACAGAGTTTCTAGTGTAATCGAAGCCTTTAAAAATAACCCCAAAATAAATATAGCAGGAAGTTCAGAAATGAATATGTATTATCTTGATACAAAAAAGATATATACAATTGGTCCCTATCATAAGAATCATGCTACAAATGGGACAATGGCATGGAGAAAATCGTATTCAGATATGCATAAATATGATGAGTTTGTAACAAAAGCAGAAGAAGGCACTTTTCTTCAAGAATTTAAGCACCCTATGATACAATTAAATCCCCTAAGTACAATTCTCGTCATATGTCACACAGATAATACTGTAGATAAGAGTGAATTGCGAGAAGAGCATCTAGCACAATTAGGAACATTTCAGTCAAAGTTTAAAGAATGCCTACACAAATTAGAAGACCTAGTTAAGAATAAAAAAATACGAGATTTCTATCTAACACTGTAGGCGCCTAATATTATAACTGCCTAATACGCCAGTGCCTAAAGCTTATTAATAAAGAAATAATAATTAGATAGAATGGATGAGGGATTTTTGTATGAGAAATTAAATGTATTAAATACTGTGTATAATAATACAATTATACCAGGAAAAACACCGGCCGTTGCGTCAGTAATTAAAACGCAGCTATTTCCGCATCAGGCTGCATTAGTAAATGGAATGCATATATATCGAGATAAAATGACTCGAGGGTTTTTATTGGGTAATCAAGCAATAAATGGAAAAATTGGAGTAATTGCCGACCCCGCAGGTACAGGAAAAACGCTAAGTGTTTTAGCATATTTAGTATCGCAGGTGGCAACCTTTCCAAGAATAACATGTGAATTAACGAATAATTCATCAAAGTACTTTTTCTCACATGAATTATATCAATTATCAGATGCATTATCAACTAATTTGATTATCGTACCGCATAGTTTATTTAATCAGTGGCGGCAAGAAATTGCTAAACATACTTCAATTTGTGTTAATGGTGATGCAACAAAGGGTAAATATATTGCAATTGAAACAAAAAGACTTATACGCGCAGGTGGAGATTTAGCACAGAATATGATAAATAGTAATTTTGTATTGACGACAAATAAATGCTATAAGTATGTACAAGAATATGCACAAGAGCACGGTATTCAATGGAATAATGTAGTAATTGACGAAGCATCTGCGATATATATTAATTCATCAGACCCTCCGTTAAAATTCCAGTTTTTATGGCTTGTTACAAATAACTGGATTCCACTAATTTTAAAGAATGCATCAATAGTTAAAAATAGCTTGTATTTTCTAAGAGATAGAATAGTACTTAATAAAGAATTAGAAAGTTGGTTATTAGACTCTGCCTCTCCGCATTATGAGGGTCAATTAGCATCATCCTCATTTTTTAAGGATTATTTACCATTTTTTCATCAAAATAGGGGATGTATTATTTTAAGAAATTTCACAGATTTTATTTATAGAAATATAAACTTACCACCAGTCATAAAAGATGTACTACAATGCCGTCCAAATATGAGTTTAAATACACTAATAAGTTTCTATTTGGCCAGAAATATGGAACCAAATATAACTTCTGCCAAAATTCCAAATATATTTCAGAGTCTAAATGTACAATTTAAATCTGTAAATGAATATTTAACAACTACCCCACTCATAAAACATTCTATGATAAGAAGAAAAGTAGAAGATAATGAATGTATGATTTGTTTGGAGCCTGCCGAAATGCCAACACTTGTAGGATGTTGTTATAATTTGTATTGTGGTAAGTGCGTATTAAGAAATATGATAACGAGTCATAAATGTCCAACTTGTAGGGACGATTTATCAGTTGAAAATATTTGCTGCTTACAGGAATTAACAGAGGAAAATAGAATATTATCAAAAAATAAAACGGAAGTATGTCTAGATATATTAAATCAAAATAGAACGGGTAAATTTATAATATATTCATCATTTGATAATATTTATTATCAGTTATTTGATGAAATTGACAGATTGGGACTAAAAGCAGAAAGAATAGAAAGCAATCTATTTTCACTGCTTAAAACAGTAAAGAACTTCCAAGAGGATAGAACTAATATAATATTTGTATCAAATATTGATTTAATAAGAGGATTATCACTATCAACTACTTCACATCTGATTTTTTTCCACGAACTGCCCGTTTGCGAACTAAAGCAGGTTTTAATACAGGCGGCGCAACGGATTGGACGACGACAGCCCCTGAAGATAATTCATCTGAAGTCTGAGATTCAAGTTTAACACCGAGAGTATCATATAACTTACCTGTTTGATGTGTTGCCCATTGTGTTACACATCGAAAAGGAATATTGTTCTCATTTGAAACACGATTCATCTCCTTCCAAGCATTAAAAAGCGCAGATTGTTTAGTTAATACAAGTGTATATTGTAACTCTGCGCATTCAGGAATTTTACTCGGTTTTTCAAATCCTTGTAAATAAAGATTAGGGTATTTTAGTTTTAGACGATAGGAGAGGGGGAGAAGATTCCAACATTGATGGAAAAAAGCCCAGAAGTCGGCTCTATCACTCCATCGCAAGTACTCAAGAATTTCCTCATATACCTCAAATGGAACTTTCTCCAAAAATAGTGGCAGATTTTGATGAAATAAAAGGCCGGCTAGATTCGCATCCTTAGTCTCAAGGTCTAATTCATCATTTCTCCCCCAATTTTCAAATAAAGTAAACCATGCAGCTCTAATAGCTACATGAATATTTTTATCTAAATTCTCTTCTTTTCCTTGACTATAATGACTATTCTTATCAATATAAATTAAACTTTGTGAAACCTTGCGAATATCACCCAATTGATATAAATGATCTGGAATATCTTTTTTAAAGAACTCTATTAGTTTATCCTTTTTAGGCATAGAAACATAGTGTACATTACAATATTTTAATAGTTGTTGCATAATCCTACCCTCCAAAATATTACAAATTAGAATTAATGGGCAATCATCCGCAAAGTTTCTTTTAGATTTTAGATAGTCAAGTAATTCTTGAAGCCCACCTTTTTCTCCCTGCGATAATCCGTCCATTTCATCTAATAATACTGCGCGCCCATTAGGTGTTTCAGGATGAATCCACTTTGATACACCTGTTTCAATAAGAAGAGGCATAATTGTTTGACGAAAAGATGAACCAGTACGTGTATGACTGGCATTAAACTCTTGAATCCAATATTTGGCCTGTTTACAAATGCGATATGCCATTGTTGTTTTACCCACACCAGGCGAGCCAATTAGAAGAAAAGCAGGGTGAGTCCGTGTTTTAAGCCATTTTAGCATAGCTTCTTCTATTTCTGGATGAAGACATGCAGTTTCTGTCTCAGGTAAACTACTGCGAACCATACTATCACATTCATGTTAAATTCTCTTTACATTCAAATGCGCTAATTACGAGGCTGCTTTCTAGTGTTATTATTATTTTCTTTTAGTCTTTTATGTTTTTCCTTATATAGTCTATTAAGCTCATCATGCTTTCTATAAAAATACATTGCCGAATCAAACTCCTCGTATTTAAATGTTTCTTCAATTCCATTAATAATAGTGAGAGCATAAATATAATTAGTTGGACTCTTAAAGCGAACTACTGAAAACTTGGCATTAAGTGCCTCCATTAGATAGGGAATTACATTCATATCTTCTTTACTAAATTTAACAATTGGTTGAAATAACTTTTTTACTGTAGTTTTTGATTCAAATAGTGGCATGTAACCATCTTTAACAAACTTATATGACACCTTATTCATATCATTTAGCCAGACAAATTCATTTTTTTGTAAATTGTAGTTTCCAAAAATAGTAAAGAATTCTGGGATTTTTTTGAGAGTAGCAAACTTTTTAGAGGATTCATTAATTTGTCTCTCCAAATGTTTTTCACCAAATATATTAATAGTCTTAAAAAGGACTTTGTCTTTTTTTGTCCAGGACATTATTATATTATACTATATAATAATATATTTTTAAATCATTATATGACGTAAAAATATATATTAATGCATTCAGCGGTAATCGAAACCGCGTCATCACCTTGACTCCTTTATGGAAGGGTGAAGTTCTGCCACTAAACTATGAATGCTTTAGGCATCAAAAGATATCATCGACAATACTTTTAAGCATTGTTCTAAGAGTCTTTTGACCCACTCTATCCGTACATAAATGTAAGAACATTTAAACGCATTTTTCTATACTTGTTGCGGAACACAACTAGCGCCACCACCGCCACTACTGCCTCCACTTGGTGCAACAGGACCCGAGGGTGTAATACAGCTTTCACCATTTGTAATACCCTCCCAGGTTAGACCTGCTTCAATAGCTCTTTTACAAAGCTGCTGATTCCTTACAACTGGATCAGAACTGGTTGTTACAAGAGAGAAGTAGCAGTTATTATCCGTTGTTACACCACCTTTAGTATCCTTTGGAAATACCTTTAATGCTCCATTTTTACTAACTCCAATTAAATCAATACAAGTGTCCTGTTTTGTCCCATCTGGCATGAGGCGTCCGTAATGAACTAAATAGTCTGGACAAGTATTAATTGTTGGTGGCCAAGAAACCGGAGTTTTAGAGAATACTGACCCAGGACTAAACCATTTAAGTCCAAATACAATAAAGATTGTTAAAACACCGACAAAAAATAAGAATGACCCTATCATTTGACCGCTTTTAACTACTGAAAATGTGCCCCCTACGATTACTAAAATGGCAACAATGATATATATACCTAAATATATATTGAACATTTCTCTAATATCTTATAACTATTTTATGATTCATTTTTTAGACCATCAGTCTAAATTAAGTGTCCAATAACTTTTTTAACTGAATACTCGGCCGGTCTTACATGATGAGTACCATCAACAGTACAGTCAAAATCTAATACAGGTTTTAACATATATTCAGGAATCTTTTGATAAGCTCCTACTATACCACCCACAATTGCGGCATTTGTATCAGTATCACCACCCTTCATCAATGTAATTTTAATAGATTCTTCAAAAGAAATATGAGGATTCCGTAAAAAATAAATTGCCAATACAAATCCCCAACGAACATGACCAATTTGTTTTGTAGCATCCATATTAGTTATATCAAGTGATTCTTCAAAATACCATAGCTTAACTTTATCTGAAGTAACTTCATTATTTACAAAATTATTAGTTAATTCAAGTGTTTCTTGTGGCGTCTTTCCTTTAAGTAAGTGAATAATAGCAAAAACATAAATCATATTTACTTCCTGGCAGACAATAGATGGATGGGATAGTCGAGCATCTCCCTTGGCATATTCAGTACCCATTTTCATAGTTGCGTTAGGTGTAGTAGCAATCCAAGTGGCAATTGCGGTAGCACGCATAAGAGCACCGTTAGCTTCAGAGTCTTTATTTGCTGTTTTGATAAGATCTTTACAGTCTTGAATTGTATGAATATTTTGGTTATTTAAAAAGTCATTAATAGCTTCAAATGCAATGTTACAAGTCATACCCATATCAAAAGGTACTGATTTATACCAATCTCTATAGCCTTTCATAAGTGTTAGACTAATGGGTATTTGACATGTCCATTTACTTAAGTCTGAGGCATTTGACGATACAGTTTCTAAAGCATATCCCCATACACTGTCAGTTTCAAATGAAAAGCAGTCTAAAATAGGAGCTAGATGAGTGGTATCAATAGAATTGAAAGAGCGCCACAAAGTAAGGGTTAGTTCTCCATCATCCGTAATTTGGCCAGGACCGACACGCATATTGCCACCTCCAGGCATTGTCATAGCTTTGAGAGCCATTTCTTCGGTAATCTCTTTATGACAAAATTCTAAAGTGGCACCAGCCGCATCACCAATAAGCGCGCCTAACATAGAATTCATCATTATAATTAATATAAGGTGACTAGATTTTAGGTCTTTAGATAAAATAATAAAATATTTATTAAATATTAAATTATGTCAAAAAATTAGCAACTAACTATAAATAGTAATACAATAAGTATAAACAATTTATAGCTGTCCACCAGTGGCCTGGCTTAAAACAGAGGAGGTGGCAGACGCAACAGGGAATATACCAGCAACCGCAGATGGTAGGTAGAAGGTTAGGTATGGTGTGTAGCCTGATGCATTGACACCAGCAACACCAAATGTGGTGCCATTAATGAAGTTGTTGTTGGTAATGGGATTTAGTAGTAAAAGTTGGTATTGACGGAACCAGCCATAGGCAGTGACACCACTGCCAGTAAGAGCATTGGCTTCAGAGCTAGCAATTCCAGCATATACAGTCTTGCCCATATCACGAAGAATAGGCACGGCGTTAGGATTACCTTGGCCCGCGCTAATAGCACCTGCAATTTGGCCCTGAATGTTACTTGTCGTAGCTGCCGTGGCAGAAACCATCGCGCCAGGTGGGTAGTTGCCTACGTAGTTGGCTGTGGTAGGAACAAATTCGTAGGCAAGGCTTGAAAGACTCGCAAGGGCGCCCGCGCCCACGAATTGATTAGCAGTATCAACCTGTCTTAAGAAACTAGTTACGGAAGTCATTTTATAATCAGAGCTTAGAAAAAAAACACGCGAGGTGGATAGAATGTCTTCATCCGCAGGCGCTCCTATCCCTGATTTTCAGCTCCCGTATACCGCCTATGGTTACGCCGGTCAAAATGGTCGTGTGAACTTGAATCCTGTCCCGAATGCGGGCGGCGCCCCCGTACCGGATTCGGCAGGCTTCTCTTTTCCAAAACAAACTGAAGTAAATTTTGCCTCTGATATGCTCCGGGGCAACTGGGACCATACAGCTCTTTCTGACGCATTCTTTACTCGAAAGAATGTGAATGTAATTCAGACCGAAATTCAGAAAGAGGTCTACCGTATGAGCGGCCCTAAAAAATGGGATATTGGCCCTCAAGATGTAGATGAAATCAAAATGATTATGCGAGCGATGTATTTACAATATGGTAAAAATAACTCATTTAATATTGAAGGCCAGCTTCAAGAACTAAATCAATTAGTTGTAAAATGGTCCGCACCCCGTATAATGTCTGAAATTGAACAGTATAATTATTACCTTAATGATATTTCACACTTACCTATACCTATTGAACAACCAATGAGTATGTCCTCTGCCGGTACTAAATCACTTCCCTTCCAACCTCAAATGTAATTTAATGATTTTATAACACATTGTAATAGTAGGTTTCCTTCTTATATAACTAAAAATATATTATTAAATTACTATATTTTTAGTTATAGTTTCTATATTACATAATCCTGTATTATTTCTTAGCAATTACTGGTTTTTTCTTTTTAACTGGCCCAACAGCATCCGATTTTGTAACAGATGTTGCCTCACTAGCTCTTAAAACCGACATAGCCTTCCACGCCTCCTCAAACTCATCCAAATCTGATATCCATAGGGATGAGGCAGTTTCAGCCTCTAGCCTATCAATCTCCACTCGTTTATCCGAAATCTGTTTATCAAGCTCTACAACTGCCGCCTGTTTTACACGGTCAATTCGCATCTTTACACAGTATTCATATGAGTCATATTCATCGGGTGCCCCAGGATTTGACAGAGGCGGAATATCACAGAGTTTAAGCTGCTCTACAATCTCCTCATCAGTCTTCTTCTGAAGCACAAGGCGATCATCAAGAATTGCCTGAATAAAGCGTCGCCTCGCATCGAGCTCAGTAATCTGCTTCTTAAGAGTTAGCAGCGCAGCCTGTCGCCGTCCCTCATACAAAGGAAGTCGCTTCTCAACAAATTCCTCCAAGATATCACCAATTGTCTTATACTTTACAATGTTAAAGTCGGCATTAAAGCAGGTCATATTAGTAGTCTTCCAATTACTCGTAAGCTTGAACCGCTTCTCAAACTTCTCCCTATCAGCCTTTACTGCGTCATAACCATCCTCTGTAAAGTATAGAACGAACTTTACATCAATATCATTATAAAGGTCATCAAATCCTTTAATACCGAGCGGCTCAACCTCCTCTTTACCACCTTTTGACCCCTTTGATGATACACTCCCCTTCTCTACCTTTGTAGCCTCACGTTTGGCTCCCTTAACTCTCTTATCATCATTCTCACATAGCTCATCTAGGAATGCCTTATAATCCTTTGTCCAAGTTCCCACGGGAAGCTCCGTAATAGTAATGGATTTGTTGCTATCATTAAATTCGTATAAGCCCTTTGTAATCCACGTACATTCATCCGAGCGACGAGTAGTTCCCTTAAATCCCCACCACCAAGGATCCAGGGGTCGATTAGCAAGAGTATCAATGCTGCCGTGTAGTCGATGGCGAAGCAGTGTTACAATATCACTGGGATTATGAGGAGGAATATCCGTCGAATAACCCGTGCCGATACCAACCGAGCCATTGATGGCAAGTAGAGGAACCACTGGTATGTAGTATTCAGGTTCAACGAGCTCACCATCATCATCCAGATGTTTCAATAGACATGCGTCCTCCTTTCTAAAGATTTTACCAAGAATATCCTCCATATATGTGTGAATATAACGCGGCGAAGCCGCATCTTTACCACCAAGTAGCCTTGAACCAAACTGCCCCACAGGTCTGAGTAGATTGATATTATTGGCTCCTACAAAGTTCTGAGCCATGCCGACAATAGTTCCATTCAGAGATGCCTCGCCGTGATGATATGCTGCATGTTCAGACACATAACCTGCAAGCTGTGCTACACGGATTTCTTCCCTCAGATTACGCTTGAAACAGCTGTAAAGAATCTTGCGCTGAGATGGTTTGAGTCCATCAATTAGATGGGGCAAGGAGCGAATATTATCCGCATTACTAAAGTGGATAAGTTCATTATTGACAAAACTAGTATAATCGGCCTTACCATCTTGAGGAACGAGCATTAAAGTAGGGTCATATTTACTAAGCCATCTCTTGCGATCATCCGCCTGTTTCTTGTTAAAGGCCAGATTGATGGATTCATCAGTCTTATCATCCCACTCATACTTAATCTCATGTAGATTCTGGAACCATTCGCGTGCCTCCGCGGGAGTAGATGTACCCAACCCCTTATAATACTTAATTTTCCACCCGCTCATCACGGCGGTTGCGGCCTTCCATTTATTAAATTCGGGCATAGAGTAAAATGATATGGCAGATTTACCCTTAAACGCCTTAAGGATAGGAGTTAGAAGCGTACAAAGGAATCCATCACGCATCAGACCAGGCCATTCAGCGTGAAAGAGATTCATAAGCAGACCTTTGATATGGGAACCATCATGGTCCTGATCAGCCATAACCATTACACGTCCATATCGCAGTTCTGTTACGGATTTGTAACTTTTACCTTGCTCCAAACCCAGAATCTTCTTAATGGCAGTGAGCTCCTCATTTGCATTGAATTTCTGAATAGTAATATCGCGGACATTGAGGAGTTTGCCGCGAAGGGGGAATACACCCCACTTTTCGCGACCAACTTCTTTAAGGCCAGAGATAGCGGAAGTGGCGGCTGAATCTCCCTCAGTAAGAATTAGCGTACACTCCTTTGATTTAGCTGTTCCAGCCCACAGCGCATCTTCAAGTTTAGCCATACCGCGAATAACTGAGTGCTTCTTGCCATCAGTCTTCTTGGCATCGCGTAGATTCTTGGCAGCCAAGAGGTATTTGGCCTCTTCTAATAGACCTAGCTTTACCAAGTTTTGAGTGAGTTTCCCGCTATAATCGGGCCGCGAACCGAATGCAGTGGCAGATGTTGTAAGAAACTCCTTGCTTTGACTATCAAAACTGGGATTAACGATGGTGGAATTAATGAATAGTACAATAGAATTTTTAAGTTGGCCTGGCTTGATATCAACCTTCTTGGTCTTTGCGACGTCACAGAAGTCGGTTAAAACCTTGCGAGTCACAGTTTCAACATGCTTGCCGCCTTTCTTAGTATTAATACCATTGACAAAGGATATATGTTTATCTTCAGGAAGTTCCTCTTCATCAGAGTAGAGATGGCGGGCAAGAATTGCGCCGACTTCCCATCGAGGTCCGCATTCTTCGTAGGCAAACCCTGTCATGCCGTCGCGTAAGAATAACTTAATAAATTTCTCAAAGGTATTGCTGTTAATAGTAGCACCATTCCATACGACTTTTACGTCTTTGCCGACGAGAGCTGCGAGTTCTACAACGCGAGTGTGAAAGACCGCAATCATATCGTCGATAATACCTGCGGGTGAAAAGGCCCCCTTAAAGCGCGCCTTGTCAGGGATAAATGTGACCTTGACACAGCCTTTTGAGCCAGTATATTTTTTGATACTCGCTTTTTCTACTTTAAACATGTTATCGTACCAGCTCTGAGAATACTGTTTGCCTGATGCGGGATTTTTAATCTCAATTGTGAATAATTTGCTGAGAATATTTGTACATTTGCTTCCATATCCATTTTTGCCCCCAACAATCTTCTCTTCGCTCTTATCATAATTACTCGAAGTAAGAAGATGACCAAAGATTAGCTCAGGAATCATGACTTTAGTCTCTTTATCCTCCTCAATAGTAATACCATCGCCGTCATTTTCAACGGAGATAATAGTATCGCCTTCAGCATTTGAAGTAACAGATATACCTATATGTTTAATAGGTGTCATTTCTGCGGTGGTAATAGAGCGTACATATTCATCGCGGGCATTTACAAGGATTTCATCAAAGATTTTGTAAAGACCAGGATTGAAATTAAGTTTGCGCCAGACCATCTTGGTGGAACTGACATCATAAACCCATCGTGTCTCTTCATTAGTCTGAGTACTACCAACATATGTATCTGGAAGTTCCAGAATATGTTGGTGGTGTGTGTGTTTTTGATATTTACGAGCTGCCATTCTTGGAATAAACTAATACAGCTTTAAATTGTCAAATTAATATTAATCAAATTTCTTTTGGCATCTTATATCTGGATACCAAAGGCTATGGATAAGAATTCTTTATAATACGGTTATAAGCATACATTCAATTTGTAAAATGCTATGCAAAATTATAAATTCTGTATATAATATAGATAGAATGAGAAATAGAAATAAATCTAAACGTCTTAATAAAAGTAGTATTAAAGGTGCCGCTAAAGGGGGTGCCGCAACAGTAATGCCATTACAATACTATAATCCAGGAGCTGCTCCACCATCAGCGTCGGCGGGGCGTGATTTATTGGGAGCTATTCCGCCAATTGGTGTTCGCCCGAAGATTGGTGGAAAATATAAAAAAGTGAGAAAGTCACGTAAAACAATTGGCGGTAAAACAACAGGCGGATTTGTGCCATCAATTATGGATGGATTTGTAGCTACAGCGTCACGATTTATAGTGCCAGTAGCATTATTTGCGGGATACAAATTATTGACAAGAAAACAAAAGAAGTATAAATGAAGCAAAGCAGATTGCAAAACAAGACGGCATTAAACCAATTAGTTAAGTGCGTTTGAATCATAGTTTGATACAATTCCGGCTGACCGGAGATTTCAGTAAAATTCTAAAAAAACAATAGTCTAAAGCCAACGATGAGAATTAAACACAATGAGTCTTGCCGCCTCAGCCCGTCCAAACGCGAATGGAAACTTATTTGAGATTCGCACCGTACAATCTGCTGCCTTTCGAACTCTAATTGAAGCCCTAAAGGAGATCCTTACAGAGGCCAATCTGGAATTTGATAGCACTGGTATTCGTGTAATTGATGTTGATGAAACACATACTGTTTTAACATATTTGCGCCTACATTCGGAGCGTTTTGAGTATTTTTACTGCCCCGCGAAGTTTGTTTTAGGAATTAATATGATTTATCTATTTAAATTGATTAAGACACTAAGCAATAATGATAGTTTAACCCTTTTCCTACCTGCCAATAATCAGAATAAGCTAGGTATTCGTGCGGAGAATGCGGAAAAAGGTACTACCAATACGTGGATGATGAAATTATTTGATACTAATGTTGAGAATATTGAGTTTCCAAATATTTCATTTACATCTATTATTAATATGCCATCTGCAGATTTCCAGAAGATTTGCCGTGATTTTAATGCTCTAGCTGAAATGCTCGAAATTACAAGTTCCAATTCTGATTTAATTTTTAGATGTGTTGGGGATTTTGTAGATGGAGAAACAGTAATTATGTCAAACAACCAGGGAGGTGTAGAGGTTGAACGTAAGACAACTGAGATTGTACAAGGTATGTTTGAATTAAAGTATTTGGTGCTTTTTACAAAATGTACAAATCTATGTGCTAGTACTCAAATTCATTTGAAGAATGATTATCCATTGGTGCTACGATATATGGTGGCTAATTTGGGAGAGGTACGATTAGTATTGGCGCCAAAGAAGCAGAAGACGGAGACGGCACTAAGGACACAAAAGGCATAGACCGATAAAATAAAAGAAATAAAAATATTTAATATTTTATTTTCTTTTGAACTTTTATATTTTAGATTTATATTTTACATCTTCTTTTGAACAAAGGGAGTATATATAATATCACTTTCTTTAATACTAGAGAAACTTGTATTAATATTAGAGGGTTGATTAAATTGTTGAGCGTCAGTATTCCAGAGTTTAGTAATATTAAATCCACGTTTAGGGCTAATTGATATTCCATTAATACGATTATCAGTATTAACACTTAGAGAGCCAATCATTGCGGCAATAATGTGATTAATATAAATATCAACTGCATCTTTTTTTTGGCAACGGAATGAGTAACAACCGCCGCGAATATTTTGATGACTCTCCCATAGAGGTGGTGACGGATCACGCATCATAAAGAACATTCCATCGGATAGAGATTCAGGTTTTAGAGCCTCAATAATGGTCCAAAAATCACGCCAATTTTTCATACTACCAAGATTAATAAATGTGTTAAGAGTCCATTTGGTCTCTTCTGGGGAATGGAAATAAAGAGTCCAAGACCCAGTAGGAATAGGAGAATCAAGATTCGTGTTGGACTCTGATAATGTTGTGATTGACATTTTCAAGATACTATCTAAGCTTCTACACTGCCTATTATCTTTAAGTTCAGCCACTTATTATCAATAAGTTTAACCACCTATCAAATTTTGTATTGAATTATTTATCATCTTTATCTGTGATAGTAGCATATATTTTATTATTTTTAATACTAAGTGAATTATTATGCTTCTCTAAATTTAGAACAATCTCTTCACCCATACTATCAATAATATGAAATTCTATAGTATCATCACGTTTAAACCAA
>Ga0214921_10005728_pt1 | contig 17423 bp, 16 predicted proteins | sample LL1505_MetaG_FD_177992 | JGI IMG/M metagenome (GOLD analysis project Ga0214921, IMG submission 177992) | Freshwater microbial communities from Lake Lanier, Atlanta, Georgia, United States - LL-1505 | ecosystem: Environmental > Aquatic > Freshwater > Lake | place: USA: Georgia | collected...
GTTTACAATGCACATCAAATTGAAGATGGAATTTTGAAATTTGTAGAAAATGAAAATACTGACTTATTAGTTTTATCAACCCACGGAAGAAAAGGACTAAGCGATTTACTGCAAAAAAGTTATGCAAGTTATGTGGTAGGACATGCTAAAGTGCCTGTATATGTGTATAATATGTACAACGATAAAGTATATTACAACACAATTTCTAATATAGGTTTAGGAAGTTATTACGCATAAATCATCTAGTTATAATTTTAAAAAGGCTCAAATCTGAATTAGATTTGAGCCTTTTTTGCTTTAGATTAGTTTTAAACTGAAAAAATTATTTACTTTACCATTCAATTTTATTCATTTATGGCAGTAAAGAAAATCACCACCCATCAGTTGCGAGAAATGAAAGTAAGAGGAGAGAAAATCTCTATGCTTACTGCCTACGATTTTTCCATGGCTCGCATTTTAGATGCTGCTGGTATAGATGTGCTTTTGGTAGGAGATTCTGCGTCAAACGTAATGGCAGGTCACGATACCACCTTGCCTATCACACTCGACCAAATGATATACCATGCCAGTTCTGTAATCAGGGCTGTAAAACGTGCATTTGTGGTAGTAGATTTGCCTTTTGGTTCTTACCAAGGCAATTCGTCGGAGGCTTTACGTTCTGCTATCAGAATTATGAAAGAATCTGGTGCTCATTCAGTTAAGTTAGAGGGAGGAAGTGAAATAAAAGAATCAGTTATAAGAATTTTAAGTGCAGGTGTGCCTGTAATGGGGCATTTGGGACTCACACCGCAGTCTATTTATAAATTTGGAACTTATTCTGTAAGGGCTAAGGAAGAAGTAGAAGCTGAAAAACTAATGTACGATGCAAAAGTTTTGGAAGAATGTGGTTGTTTTGCCTTGGTTTTAGAGAAAATTCCTGCAGAATTGGCAAAAAAAGTTGCTAATGAGCTGTCAATTCCTGTAATTGGAATAGGAGCAGGGGCAGATGTTGATGGACAAGTGTTGGTTTCTCACGATATGTTGGGAATTAATAACGAATTCAATCCTAGGTTTTTAAGAAAATATGCCGATTTGAATTCTATAATGACAGATGCTGTTGAAAATTATGTGAAAGATGTTAAAAACAAATCTTTCCCAAATGAGTTTGAATGTTACTGAGTAGGGGAAGCCTATCCCTAAATCCCTTTCCAAAGGAAAGGGACTTAAATTACAACTGTACGTAAAAAAGTGAAAGGTGAAAAGTGAAAAGTGAAAAGTGGAACTATCAATTCTTAACTATCAACTATCAACTTTCTAAAGTCTAAATACTAAAATCTAATTAAAAATGAAGAGATACAATAGGTTTGCACAATTTGCTTGGGGATTTAGCATATTGGTGTTTTTTGTGGTGCTGTTTTTGGCATATTATTATTGGCCACAAGTGGTGGATGTGAAATTAAATAAGGAAGTATATCATGTGAGTGATATTTACATTCCTAAAAGTGATTTGTTTTACTATATTTTAGGGTTTTTTGCTGTTACTAATTTGATTTTTAGTTTGTTGAGCAATACCTTGTTTAATTTGCCTAAGGCTTTACTAAAAGTACCCAATGCTGATTTTTGGTTAAAAGATATTGAAAGCATTAGAGCAGTGAGGTATATTTTAAGAACTTGGGCCACAAGTTTTAATACACTTTTGAATTTTCTGATTACAGGATTTACAGGTACACTTTTAATTGTAAATTTTCAAGATCAATTTCAAGGAAGTAAGAATTTCGATTGGTTTTTGCCACTTTCGTTTATCTTAATTTTGCTATTTATTATCTACTTAATTACAAGATTTAACAGAAAGAAATTCTCTGTTGACGATTCAAATTATTGATTTACAATTTGAAAGGATATTCTAAGGCTATTACAAACAAAATTGTGATAGCCTTTTTATTTTATTGATATTTATCATCTTATGTAACATTGCTTGTCATAAATTGCTTAGCTTACACAAAATATATTTGTAAAAAAATGATACAACTTATGAAAAAGATTTATACGCCTATATTAATCATTGGATTAGCTACCTGTTTGTTCCAATGCGAAGTTGCTGAAAAAACAGAGTCGAAGTCGGAAGAGGCAAAAAGCGAAATAGAAACTGACACAGTAGAGCAACCAAACGTACTTTCAGATGGAATTTCAATTGTAGAAATCCCTCAAAAAGACAATCATCCTGAGGCTGGTTTTGAAATGACTTCGCCTAAAAATATGCAACAATTGCCAATTGGAGAAGTGAAATTTGAGTTCAATACTAAAAAATTCCCATTTGTTGATGGTCACTCAGTGAGATTAGCAATAGAAAATGGAACAGATCGATTTGTTTTTGATGCCAATAAGAAAATCTTTTTACCCAAAGGTGTGTTTCTTTGTGCTGCCTATTTGTTTGATGGTGGAGGTATAAGTTTGAAAAACAGTCACTCAACTCAATTAACGCAATTAAATGTGGGGGTTGATGAAAAAAGAGAAATTGATACCAAGCAACCAATGGTATTTTTGAACTTGCCAGATTACAGAGAAGGTACCAATGTAATTGTTGATTTTATGTTGTTTAATATTGATTTATCGCCAAAAGGAAACAAAGTAAGATTGTCTATTGATGAAGGAAACGAAATGTATGTTGATAGTTGGAAAGTGCTAAATGTGAAAGGTTTAAAGCCTGGTAAACACAAGATTTTGCTAGAATTAATTAACGAAAACGGCAAAAATTACGATGGCGTTTATTCTCATGATGAAAGAGAATTTGAGGTAAAATAAATTGAAAATACTTGTTGAAAAAGTCGTTTGGAGTACAAACGACTTTTTATTTTCTATTTTTTAACATAAGCCTTTTCGTACATTTCAATCCATTTTTCAGGAGAAATTTTAGAAACTAACTCAGCAATTAATTCAAAAGGGATTGCATTCACTTTTTTAAATCGAATACAACTTTTACCCATATCAAGCTTTAAAGTTGAATGTTTGGGCCATTCACTTGTAAACCAGTTCAATAACTCCTCACTTCCATAAATGCCCATGTTATAAAGGGCTATAAAACCTTTTTGATTAGCAATACTTATAAATGGCAAAGGATCAGTGGGAGTGCAATGATAACCAGCAGGATACATAGAATGTGGCACCACATAAGAAATCATTTTGTACTGAATTCTCTCTTCAAATCCAGTAGGGAGATTGTTTATGATAGTGTTTCTAAGTTGCGTAAAAGCCTCTTTTCTATCTTCTTCTATGTTTTCAAGATAAGATGCAACAGTCATTTTTTATAGGTGACAAGGGACAAGTGATAAGTGATAGGTGATAAGTTAAATGTGAGAAGTAAAAGGTGAAAAGTTAAATGTTTAAAGTTGATTTCAAATACCTTAAACCTTAAACTTTATACCTGTCACCTGTCACCTGTCACCTATCACTTGTCACTTATTTTAATACCTACTCGTAAGCAACAATTCAATATTTTTATATGAAAGACTAAATTTATTTGCAATTGCTTGATTAGTAAGTGTTCCTTTGTACACATACAAGCCTTTGGCAAACCAAGTTTTAGTGTAAGTCATTTCATCTACGCCACCATGTTTGGCAAGTTGCAACAGCATGGGAGTAAGAATATGGCTCAAAGCCACACTTGCTGTTCTCCCCACTCTCGATGCCAAATTGGGCACACAATAGTGTATCACATCATGTTTTTTAAATGTAGGAGCCAAATGTGAGGTTAAGCATGTAGTTTCAAAATTACCACCTTGGTCGGCACTTACATCAATAATCACTGAGCCAGGTTTCATTTTAGCCACCATTTCTTCACTCACAACCATGGCAGTGTGGCCATCTTCTGCTCTTAAAGCACCAATTACCACATCCGCTTCTTTCAAAGCATTGGTAAGTGTGTTGGTATCAATTACAGAAGTATAAATGCTGTGACCAATATTTTCTTTTATTCTTCTAAGTTTAAAAATTTGGTTATCAAATACTTTTACTTCAGCTCCTAAACCCATGGCAGTTCTAGCGGCGTATTCTGCCACAGTGCCAGCCCCAATAATTACCACACTTGTTGGCGGTACACCTGTAATTCCTCCTAAAATAATTCCTTTTCCACCGGTTACACTATTCAGATATTCACCAGCAATAAGCATCACCGTGCTACCACTTATTTCGCTCATGGCTCTCACAATAGGTTTTCCACCTACTTTATCTTCTATAATTTCAAAAGCCAAAGCATTCACTTTTTGGTTACAAAGTGCTTTGAAATAAGTTTCGTTTAATTTTGCAAATTGAAGGGCAGAAATCAAGGTTTGCCCAGGTTTCATGTAGGAAATTTCTTCGCAGGTAGGTGGTTCTACTCTTAAAATGATATCAGCTTCGTACACCTCTTTTTGGCTGTAAGCTATTTTTGCTCCCGCTTCAGAATAATCTCTGTCTAAATATTTGGCACCTGAGCCAGCTCCAGATTCTATAATTACCTCATGCCCATTGTTTACCAACAAAGCAACCGATTCTGGGGTGAGGCATACTCGGTATTCGGTAGGTTCTATTTCTTTGGGCAAGCCAATGCACAAACTATAATTACTTTTTTTAACTTTAGCAAGCTGTTCTTGGGGATATAAAGCTTGACTTTTAACTAACTTTTTAAAATCAGAGGTTTTCATTGTAAGTGCTTAGTAATAGTAATTTTTCTAAAAGTTGAATTTACTACTTTTATTTCAATTGATAGATATTCAGAGGGCAATAATGAAGGTATTTTTTCAAACCATTCAATTAAACACAAGTTGCCGCTTTCAATATATTCGTTTGCTCCAATATCGTAAGCTTCGTCTTCATTATTAATTCTATAAAAATCAAAATGATAAATGGTGGGGCAAATGGCTGATTTATATTCATGTATAATTCCAAAACTAGGGCTACTTACTTGGTCGGTTACCCCTAAAAATGAACCCAAATGCCTGGTAAAAGTGGTTTTTCCTGCTCCCATTTCGCCATTTAAAAGCCATACTGAAAGCTCATTTCCATACTTCCAAATTTCAGGAATTATAGCATTTAATTCATTTTCAGTATGTATTTCAAAAACCAATCTATCCATTTTATAATTTTGTATCTGCAATTTACAAATAATGGTTTTAATGAATTAGAATTTGTAAAATTATTTCACTATTTAATTTTTTAAATCCAAATAATATGAATATACTTGTGAAAACAAAATTTAAAACTAAATGAAAAAAACTTACTTATTAGTGATTTGTTGTTTAAATGCAGCAACTTTAGCAAATGCCAAAACTTGGACAATTACAAATTCTGGATTTGTATTTTCACCAGCTACTCTTACAATTCAGCAAGGAGATACTGTTGAATTTGTAATTGGTTCGTCGCATAATGCGGTGGAAGTGAGCCAAGCAACTTTTGATGCAAATGGTGCTACTGCCTTACAAACTGGTTTTGCAACACCAAGCAAAGGAGGTAAAATATTTCCTGCTCAATTAACAGTTGGCACTCATTATTATGTGTGTACTCCTCATGCTTCATTTGGTATGAAAGGACAAATTATTGTGCAAAATCCTAATAGTATAGATGAAGATTTGGAAAAAAGTGAAATAGTAATTTCTCCAAATCCTACTGCTAATTTGTTAACAATTAAAGGATTAGAAAAAGTAGTAAATGCTGATATGAATATTGTGAATGCCAATGGAGTAAGTGTATTAAATTTGAAAAATTTCAGTTCAGAAAATGCTACCATTGATATTTCATCATTAAGTGCTGGTGTTTACTGGCTTACAATTGCAGATGTGAAAAAATATACTTACAAATTTGTGAAAAAATAACAAATCTTTTTTAAAACTGATTTATCGTTATAATTCAACGCTTTAGAGGCTTATATTCAAATATAAGCCTCTTTTTTATTTTCTATTAAAATCAATTTTCAATTTTTAAATAAAATCATGAAAACAACAATTCTACTGCTTTTTTCCTTTTTTTTATTTGTTCAGCTCCAAGCTCAAAACAAGTATAATTTAAAGTTTTCTGGCATAGCCTTGCCTAGTAAAACCCCAGAATCGGGTTGGGCGGTGCAAGGCGGTTTGGTGGGTTTGTTCAAAACCGATACTGCCGATACCAATCTTAGAAGTTCAAATTTGTACTTGTTTGGGATGTATTCACAACTAAAACAATTTAGGATTAGCAATGGTGGCGAAGTGTTTTTTAAGAAAGAAAAATATTACTTAAACTATTGGATTTATTATACTTATGCTCCGGAACAATTTTTTGGAAGTATTCCCAATACCAATTACAACAAATACGATTTTATAGCTAAAAATTTGTTCTATGCAGATGTGGTATTTTTAAGAAAAATAAGAAAAAATACCTTTTTTGGTTTCAATGTAACAGCTGAAAAAAGTTTTAATTTTAAAACAGACACTGCAGGATACTTTGAAAACGCCTATCCTGTAAATAAATTTCAAAATTACAATTTATTGGCATTAGGGCTTAAATACCAGTACGATAGTAGAAATTCTGTAGTAAATACAACCAAAGGAAATTTTGTAAGTTTGGTGGCAAAACCAGGTTTTACTAGCAAAGGAAATTATTTTCAAACCAGATTCGATGCCCGTAAATTTATTCCTTATAAAAAACAAGTGTTTGCATTTCAGTTGTTTGCTGATAAAATTTTCGGATTTGCTCCACTTGGCGAAATGCCAAATTTGAATTTAAGAGCTTTTCATCCAAATTTATACAAAGGCACTTTTAGTACCTATTTGCAAGCAGAGCAGCGTTGGTGTTTAAAACCATGGCTTTATTTCTCCACTTTTGAAGGCACTGGTTGGGTAACTTTACAAAATAAAAGTGTATGGCAAAGTAACTATGGAGGCGGATTTAGAGTAAGAGTCATAAAAGCCTATAATTTATTTTTAAGGGTAGAATATGGCTTGGGTTCAGATGGAAGTAGTAATTTGTATTTAGCATTCTATGATGCATTTTAAATTTAATTTTCTTAAAAAAACGGTTCTATTTTTTTTATTCTTTGTTCAAGGGATTTTTGCTTTTGGGTTTGAATATATAAAAGATAATCAGTATCAAATTGGTGAAATTGTACACATCAAAAGAGGTTGGCAACCTATTGATGCTGAGGATCTTTCTTTAGGTTTTGACCCAAATGTATATTGGTTTAAGCTTAATTTAGAAACAGAAACCACAGAAAGAGTGCTTTCATTAGAAAACGCACATTTAGATTATGTAGATTTTTATTTGATTGATAATCAAGGTAAAGTAATTAATGCTGTACATACGGGAGATTTAAGAGATTTTAACACAAGAGAAATCTTGACCAACTTTTTTACTTTTAAAATTCCTGCAGAGCAATGTAGTGTTTACATAAAAGTACAAACTGAAGGAGCATTATTACTTTCTGCCAAACTTTATTCATCAGAAAAATATTTTGAAGCAGCTAATACACGTTGGGGATTTTTTTGGCTTACAGTCGGGATTACAGTTTGTAGCTTTATTTTTAATTTATTTTTCTTTCTCAAAATTAAAGACATTGTTTTTATCAAGTATTTGTTGCTTTCTGTAGCTGTTTTATGCTATCTATTAGTTAATTATAGCTTTCATTTTCAGTATTTCTTCCCTCATTTGCCTTTATTGAACAAATTTAATATTGTACTTTATTTATTTCCTACATTCTATATCCCAGTTTTTTGTGTATCAATTTACAAAACAGGAATTTATATAAAAAAAGTAGCCTTGGTTGAGAAGATTTATATAGGCATGGCTATTGTTACTATTATATTTGCAATGTTTAGTAATTACAACAGTGTAATTATTTATGGTAATTTTCTAGGGATAATGTTATTGTTTTTTGCCTCTATTGGTTCTATTTTTCTTACATTTTTAGATTCTTCCAAAGAGAAATTATTTATTTCCATAGGAGTAAATGTGTATTTGTTTTTCCTTTTGCTGTTTTTGTTTGTTATGCCTGGTACTATTTCAAGTAATTATTTCCTAGACAATAGTATTGAAATTGGCTCTTCGTTTATGTTGATGTTTGCTTTTGTTTCGGTGGTATATAAATTTGACCTTCTGAGAGATGAAGTAAGAAAATACCAAATAGAGGTGATACAATTGCTTGAAAAACAGACCAATGAAATAAAAGAAAGAAATGCTGTTTTGGTAGAAATGGTACGTGAACGAACTCATAGCCTTGAAGAAAGAAATGCTGAAATTGAAACCCGAAACGAACAATTGCACCAGCAATATAATTACTTAGAAGAGCAAAAAAGATTATTAGAATTAAAGAATACTGAAATTGAAGAAAATCATAAAATTATTGAAAAATACAACACTAATTTAGAAAAGGTAATTGAAGAAAGAACTAATAATTTACTGAAAACTAATGAGTTATTAGAGTCTAAAAACCATCAATTAGAGCATTATACTTACATTACAGCACATAATTTACGTTCACCTATTGCAAGTATGCTTGGTTTGTTGCAATTATTGAAATTAGATAATGAAAGTGGAGTGGATAAAGAATTGGTTTTTAGACGTTTAAATCAGTCAACTAATAAGCTAAATGCTGTGGTGAGAGATTTAAGTGTGTTTTTGCAATCGCAGGAAGTGCTAAAAAAACAATTTGATGAAATAGATTTAAAAGTGATTTTAAATGATATTCAGTCGCTTTTTGAAGTGGATATTGAAGATGCAAATGTGACCATCAATATTGAATTTAGGGGAGATAGCTGGGTAAATTCTGTAAAAGTGTATTTGCAAAGTATTTTTTATAATTTAATTAGTAATGCAATAAAGTACCGTAGAGTGGATGTAAGCCCTCAAATTGATATTTTTATTGATACTTTTGGCGAGTTTAATACTTTTTCTGTTAAAGATAACGGCACTGGTTTGGAAGTGGTAAATCTTGAAGATTTCTTGCATAAAACCAAAAAAACCACCAATTTAGGTGGTTTAGGTTTAGGTCTAATGATTGTGCACAAGCAAATTTTAGCTCTTGGTGGTGAAATGAAAATTGCTGGCAAGAAAGATGAAGGCACTACTTTTGTATTTTGGCTACCTAAGTGAGTTGAAAGTTAAAAGTTGAAAGTTAAAAGTTAATTTTAAAACCATAAACCTTAAACCTTTAACTTCTTTTCACTATTAACCATTCACCGAAATGTTCTTCAAAAACTGATAAATAAGTCTCACACCATAGCCTGTTGCATTTTTATTCAAATAGCTATCTTCTGCTTTTATGTAGGCAGGGCCAGCTATATCTAAGTGAATCCAAGGATAGGTTACAAATTGTTTTAAAAACATAGATGCCGTAATGGCACCAGCTGGTGATCCATTTCCAATGTTCTTAATATCAGCAATATCTGATTTTATTTCGTCTTCATATTCTTCCCAAAGTGGCAATTCTACTACACGCTCATACGTTTCGTTGGCCACATTTTTTAAGATAGTTTTGTACTCATTATCAGTATTGCTACACAAAATGGCTGCATGTTTGCCCACTGTCATGATGGCAGAACCTGTAAGTGTGGCTAAGTCTATGGTAATAAGTGGATTGTATTTTTGTGCATACGAAAGTGCATCTGCTAAAATTACCCTGCCTTCTGCGTCAGTATTTAAAATTTCTACAGTTGTGCCATTCATTATGGTAATTACATCGCCAGGAGTAATGGCATTCCCGTCCGGTCTGTTTTCTGTAGCAGGCACTAAACCAACTACATACACTGGCAATTTGTTTTTAGCTGCGGCATAAATAGCACCTGCAATCACAGCTCCACCCGCCATGTCGCATTTCATGATGTCCATTGAGTTTGCGGTTTCTTTTAATGATAAACCTCCAGTATCATACACAACTCCTTTGCCCACCAAAACTATAGGCTGTTGATTTACTGTATTTTCTGGTTTGTATTCAAATACTGTAAAAGTAGGAGGGTTGGGAGCACCTTCGTTTATTGCCAATAAGCCACCCATTTTTAAAGCCTGAATTTTAGATTTTTCAAATATTTCTACAGAAACAGCTTCATCAGCCACAAAATCTTTCATTTCCTGTGCAAATACTTCTGCATTCAAATGAATTACAGGTTCGTTTACCCAGTTTTTTACTTGACTTATAGCAGTGTTTACTTTTACAAGTTCATCAATATTATCATTTGATAATGAATTGTTTATAATATTGATTTTGTGATTTTGTTGGGCTATTGGTTTTGATTTATATTTCTGAAATTGGTACGATGCCAAAAGTAAACCTTCAAGAAAAGCAGATGTTTCTACTTGATTTGCAGCAATATAAAGGTCAATTTCGGTTAATTTTTCGGTTTTAATTTGTTTCCAAAGTAAAGCACCAAGTTTTCTGAAATTATTTCTAAATATGCTAAGGTCTTTATTCTCTGTCGGTTTTAAGATAATTACTTCATCAAAAACTACCACATTTGATTTTGCAATATCTATTTTTTCAAAGCGAGCAACTTGAGTGGGGTTTAAAATCTCTTTGTAATTAAATTGATTATCAATTACATATACAGGGAAATGATTTTTTTCTGAATTGTTTAATAAAAGTTGTATAGTAGCCATGATGAAATATTTTTAATAGGTAAAATGTAATGGATTTGGGAATGCAAAGTTATAATTTAAGTCATTCAGAAGTTTTTCTGAACTGATTATTTTGTTTTTTTCTGCATTATTTTCTGAAAATAAAGGCAAAGGTAAATTCATTTTATTGCATAATTGCGTGTAATACAGTTCTCTTGTTGGATGCTCAGGACTGCAAACATTGTAAATACCTTCGTAATTATTTGCAATAAATTCATGCGCAATTTGCACAGCATCAGTAAGATGAATTAGATTTACGGCGTTGTGTGGGGAATTGCAATTATCTTTACCTGCAAAAAAGCGAGCCAAATTTCTATCAGGACCAGTAAGGCCAGCGTATCTCAAAATAGTATTTTTGGGAGAATGAGACAAAACAAGCTTTTCAGCATTAATCAATGATTGATTGCCATTTACAACATCACTTTCTACAGCAATTTGATTATTGTTTTCATACACCGAAGTAGAACTTACAAAAATTATTTTTTCAGCATTGGGGCAAAAATCAATCAATTGCTCAATCTGGTTTTCGTAAGTGTTTGATTTTGATTTGCTAGGAGGGATGTTTATGAATAAAGTTTTAATTTTTTTCAATTCCAACATTGATAAATTAGCTACCTCTTCGTTCAAATTAAGCAAAATCATGTTTGGAATTTCCTTTTGAATATGGCATAATTTTTCTTCATTGGTACAACTCCCCAATATTACTTTGCCTTCGTTTTGCAATTTTATAGCCAAGGGTTTTCCCAGCCATCCACAGCCAATTATTCCAATCATTTCAATATGAATTATTTAAAACAAAAAAAGAGCTTTTTATGCAAAAGCTCTTTTTAATATAACATCTAAATTAGTTCTTAATATTCGAAATTCAAACTAATTAATTCAAATTTAATACATTAAGTATTTTACAGAAAACGTAGTTTTTAAATTTGATGAATTATATTAAAATTATAGTTTTCACTTCGTGAATTCGGGTCAGTTTTTTTGTTTTTAGATTCAAATCTGATTAAATAAGAATTAAGTACAAACTACCAATTTTATCTGTACCAAAACCTTCTCTTGAATTTAGTTTAGCGTATTTCTGGCATTTGCAGAAAGAAAAAGTTTAGCTTGATTCAAATTAATAATTCATTTTATGGATTCCAAAAATATGTTTCAAAATTTACTATTTGATGATCGTTTACCTCAATTCCTTCTGATTTTAATAATTCTTCCATTTGGGTTGGACTTGCAAAATGATGTCTGCCAGTGAGTAAACCATTTCTATTCACCACTCTATGAGCTGGAATTTCAGGATTAGAATGTGCCAAATTCATTGCCCAACCCACCATTCTAGATGATTGTTTGCTGCCTAAATATTCTGCAATTGCTCCATAACTCGTCACTCTTCCAAAAGGAATAAGTTTTACCACTTCATATACATCGTTGAAAAACGTGTTTGGTGTATTCGTTTGGGGTGATTGTGTTTTCATTAATGTTTTCTATTTCACTCCAAATATTATAAAAATATTCAAAATAATTCTATTTTAAGTTATTATGAAATAACTAATATAACCACATAGGAACATAGAAATTTTAGACGAAATAAATAATTTCTATTGTTTACTATTTAAAACTTTAGTTTCTATGTTTTTAAAAAAAGTAAATTCGTTTTTTAAAAATAGAAAATCATAGAAAAAATCAAAATGATTTTTAAATCCAACAAGTAAACTATGTTTCTATGTGGTTAAATTTATAAGAGGGAAGAATGTGATTAAAGTAGAGATAAGAGAATTTATTATTTTTGATATACATTTAACTACTTATCAATCAAGGATAATTACCTTTCATGATTTGTTAATATAGAGTTCACACAGAAGTAATATAATAGTAATACTAATGTTGAATTTTTGTGGCTATGAAAAATTTATACACTTTAGCCGTTATGTTAATTACTTCTATGCAAGTAGTTTCGGCTCAAACAACTAATGTTACGATCTTGGGGCAAGGTACTTTATGGAAGTATCTTGACAACGGTACCAATCAAGGTACTACATGGCGAGCAACATCATTCGCTGATGCTGCTTGGAAATCTGGAAATTCGCAACTTGGCTACGGCGATGGTGACGAATCTACAATTGTTAGTTTTGGTAGCTCTAGTACCAACAAATTCATCACTACTTATTTTAGAAAAGCAATTACAGTAAGCAATTTAGCTGAACTTTCTGCTATTTCTATGAGAGTAAAAAGAGACGACGGAATTGTAGTGTATGTAAATGGCACTGAAAGATATAGAAATAATATGCCAACAGGTACTATTTCATCTACAACTGTTGCCTCTGCTGATGCAAGCGACGATGGAAACACTTGGTTTACTGCAACTTTGGCTGCTTCAAATTTTGTAGAAGGAAATAATGTAGTGGCAGTTGAAATTCATCAAAGAAGTGCTTCTAGTTCTGATATCAGTTTTGATATGGAAATTACTGCTACTCGCAACACCCCAGATACAGCTCCTCCTGTGTTAAGTAGTGTTTCCCCAGCTGACAATGGTACTAATGTTTCTATTGCAAATAATCTAATACTTACTTTTAATGAAAATGTAGCCAAAGGTACTGGTGCATTTACAATTAAAGAAAATGGTGTAGCTACTCAAACAATTGATGTAACATCAGCTAATGTAACTGTTTCAGGCAATGTTGTAACAATTAATCCTGCAGATTTTGGATTAAATAAAAACGTAAGTGTGTCTTTCCCAGCAGGAACAATTAAAGATATTGCAGGTTTTAACTTTGCAGGTATTGCTAATGACACTGATTGGAATTTTACAACACAAGCACAAGTAGTGGTTTGTAATTCATTAAGTTGTTTCACTTCAGTTCAACCAAGTGCACAAAGTGGAGTGTTAGTTTTACCAAGTACACATACTTTCCAATTATTATTTAAACAAGGCAATGCTTATACTTCTGGTGGAACAGCACCTGCAGGTTTCGATTTTACAGGTTATGTGCCTAAATCTGGAAGTAGCACAAGTGGTTACGTTTCAATCAATCATGAAAATAGCCCAGGTGGTGTTTCTATTTTAGATGTTGCTTACAATGCAGGCAATAAATTATGGACAAGAAACAACGCATATCCTGTAAGTTTTGCAAACGTTGTAAAAACTGAAAGAAACTGTTCTGGTGCTGTAACTCCTTGGGGTACAATTATCACTGCAGAAGAAACTCGTAACACTGGCGATGCAAATGGCGATGGTTACACAGATACAGGTTGGTTAGTAGAAATAGACCCAGTAACTAGATTGGTAAAACAATATGGTAACGCTAAAGAAGAAAAATTGTGGGCAATGGGTAGAATGGCGCACGAAAATGCAGTTGTTGCATCTGATAGCAAAACAGTTTATTACGGTGAAGACGACCCAAGTGGTGCTCTTTATAAATTTGTAGCTAACACAGCTGGAAATTTATATACAGGTACTTTATATGTATTGAAATTAACTGGTTCATTATCAGGTGGCGAACCAACTTCAACTACAGCTACATGGGTACAAGTGCCAAACACTACTCAAAGCGATAGAAACAATACTTATTCTTTGGCTACAGGTTTGGGAGCTACAGCTTTTAATGGTATAGAAGATGTAGAAATTGCTCCAAATGGTCAAGTTTATTTTACTTCTAAAGGCAATGGTAGAGTGTATAGTTTTACCGATAATGGTACTACAGCAAGTAACTTTATTACTTATGTGGGTGGACAAAATTACACCATAAACTATGGCACTGGTTCAGCTTCTACAGCTTGGGGTACAGGTAACGATAACTTAGCATTTGATAACGAAGGCAATCTTTGGGTAAATCAAGATGGTGGAAATGGACATTTCTGGATGGTAAGAGCAGGTCACACACAAGCAAATCCTAAAGTAGAATTGTTTGCAAAAACACCAGCAGGTTCAGAATCAACAGGTTTGACTTTTACACCTGATTTTAAATTTATGTTTGTTTCTTTCCAACATCCATCTTCAAGCAACGGAACACAAACAGATGCAAGCGGTGCATCAGTATCTCATAATGCTGCCACTATGGTTGTAATTGCAAGAAAAGAAAACTTAGGCAATGGAACTTTAAGAATGGGTGAAGAAAGCATTGAATCAGGTGCATCAGGACAAATCAACGTATATCCTGTACCATTTGAAAACGAAATCAATGTAGATTTAGAAATGGCAAATGATGGAAAAGCTACTGTGTTGGTTTATAACATGGAAGGAAAATTAATCAATACTTTGTTAGACAAGCAATTAACCGCAGGCAAACATCAATTCAATTTTAATTCAAATGAGTTAAAAGGCGAATATTTGTTATACATCACCGCAGGTGAAGCTAGTGTAGTTAAAAGAATAGTTTCGAAATAAATATATAATTTTTCAATTTAAACCATCAAAGCCTCAAAATGATAAATTTTGGGGCTTTGGTGGTTTAATACTAACTAGGATTAGGTGACTTGGTGTTTCTAGGGCCTATTTTACTCAACTAATTTCAAATAACAAAACCGACCCCTAACCTTGCTGTGCAATCAAATTTCACACTTTCGTGTTCATTTGTAAGGAGGGGAATTGTGCATTCACTTAGATTTGATGTAAATTTTGAGAATTGTTGAATTGAAGTTCACTTTAAAAGTGTATTGAAAAGTAAGATAGAGGACGAATTCCCCTCCTTTGGAGGGGCAGGGGGTGGGTTACATAAAAAAAAATTTTATTTCCCTAAAAAAAGCCTCTAAACTTTCACATTTTGAGGCTTTTTACTTTTATTCATGACACAATGAATGCACTTTTAATCTGTGTTTTTCAGGGTCAAATTGGCCCACGCTTAGTATCACAATTTCTGTTCTGCGGTTACGCTGGTGTTCTTCTTCGCTACAGTTACGTGTTGATTTGAAATCCTCACAAGCACAATCATTTACTAACATCTTTTCTCCATAGCCTTTACCAATAATTTGTTTTCGAGAAATTCCTTTAAAAACTAAATAATCTACAGCGGTTTTAGCTCTTTTATCTGATAATTTTTGGTTGTACGCTGCCGAACTTCTACAATCAGTATGCGAACGTAATTCAATTTTTAAATCTGGATATTCTTTAAATAAAGCCAATACTTTATCCAATTCTTTTAATCCTTCAGGTTTTAAATCCCATTTTTCAAGGTCGTAATAAATATTGTCTATTTTTATTACATCACCTTTACAAAGTACATTCAAATCTAATCTGTAAATGTCTTTGTCTATTTGAGTAGCATCTGTTTTGGTGCTTAAATCTCCACAATTGGGCAAAATAGTGCTTAATACATAACAGCAATTGGGTTTTAAATCTACTTCGTAAAATCCTTTTGCGTCAGTTGTAGTTTTTTCAATTTTACCAGTGCAATCATTATAAATTTCTAAGTTTACATTTGAAAGTGGAACTTTTGTATCGGTGGTGATTACATAACCTTCTACTTTTAATTTTCCTCTTTTTAGATCAATATTGGCTGCTACAGTATCTCCATCTGATTTTTTAAAAGTTTTTACAATAGTACTATCACCAATATATCCTTGACGTTTAATAGCTACTTTATACCAAGTATAATTATTAAGTAGTCCAATCTAAACCTTTAAAAACATAAGGGAATGAGCAAATACTTTGAATTATTTTTTTCGATAATAAATGAGTTTCCTTGTCTATGAAATCACTAATTTCTTCAAGAGTGAAATGGATTTTGTTTGTAAATTTTCTTTTCAAAACAGCCCAAATTTTTTCTGCAGGATTTAACTCTGGACTATAAGGAGGTAAAAATATTAACTTTATATTATCAGGGATTACTAATGAATTTGATTTATGGAATGCTCCATTATCTAATACTATTATTTTCAATTCATTAGGTCTTTCTGTTGAAAATTCATCAAGAAATATTTGAAAACATTCAGTATTACAATTTGGCATTTCAGTCATAAAACTTTCTCCATTAATAGGAGAATATGCACCAAATAAATAGGTGCTTTTAAAAACTTGATGGAATGGACAAATTGGCTTAACTCCTTTAGCTGTCAAGGTTTTACCATTTCTTGTAAATAAACCAAAACGACACTCATCCTCAAAATATAAATTAACTGAGGTTAAATCATGTTTTGAAAAAAATACTGCATCAAAAATTAGTTGATTGAAGTTTTTTTAAAATCTTCAACAGCTTCTTCATTTTTATTGACGTGGCTTTTGCGTGCTACTTTAATTTTAGTTCCAAAATGCCTTTCAACATACTTTAAAATAGTTATATATTTGATATTCAATCCAAATTCCTTATTTACCCAATCCTGTAATTCAACATATCCACGAAGCCCATTTTGGGGGTCATGTAATTTTTCTTTTAATTTTTCATGTACATCTGCACTAATTACGCTTTTCTTAAATCCAATACGGTTGTGTGTTAAAAGGCTTTCAATGCCAGATTTGAGATATTCTTTTCTCCATTTAGTAATACTATTATGATTAATACCTGTAATTTCTGATAATGTACGTTTAGAAATCCCACCCTTGCTTTCATGATTTTTTATCTCTATTAATACCCTAATCCTATCTGAGATAAGTTTACCTGATTTTCTTTGAAGAGCTTTCAATTCTTTGATTGTTTCTTTAATTGAAATTTGAAATGGTTTTGCCATGTCTATATTTATTTAATAGTCCAAATATAATAAAAAAAATATAAATATCATATTTGGACTATCTATTATTTATATTTAGTATAAAATGTTCGATAGACTTGTTATAGCTAATATTACAGGGCTATGACATATTACGGATATTCATATAATTTTTTGTTAAATCTTAGTTAAAAATAAAA
>Ga0214921_10005729_pt1 | contig 17422 bp, 13 predicted proteins | sample LL1505_MetaG_FD_177992 | JGI IMG/M metagenome (GOLD analysis project Ga0214921, IMG submission 177992) | Freshwater microbial communities from Lake Lanier, Atlanta, Georgia, United States - LL-1505 | ecosystem: Environmental > Aquatic > Freshwater > Lake | place: USA: Georgia | collected...
CTCAGCAAAGGCCTGGTTGAAGGCCTCCAGATGGGCCGACTCGGTATCGGCCAGGGTGCCGTCTACGTCAAAAATCAGAGCTTGCAGCATGGGCTTCCTTGTAGTGGGGTGGATTTAAGCAGCAGAAAATATGCGGCTGGCCAAGATGTCTGACGCCTCAATCGTGCGCAAGTCGTCGGCGCTGAGCACGCGGTCACGGTCGGCAAATAAGCGACTGGCCTGGCGCAGGCGGGCCCGGTCCAGCGCGTTGCGCACGCTGCGGGCATTGGCAAACTGGGGCTGGCGAATACGCAGGCCCAAGTACTGCTCAAAGGCCGCTTCAGCGCCCGGGCCAAAACGGTAGTTTTGTTGCGCCAGGGTTTTATTGGAAATATGCAGCAGCTCGGACACGGCGTAGTCCGGGAAGTCCAGGTGGTGCGCAATGCGCGAGCGCATGCCGGGGTTGGACTGAAAGAACGTTTCCATGCGATCGTGGTAGCCCGCCAGGATCACGACCAGGTCGTCCCGCTGGTTTTCCATCACTTGCAACAAAATTTCAATCGCTTCTTGGCCGTAGTCGCGCTCGTTCTCGGGGCGGTAGAGGTAATAGGCCTCGTCAATAAACAGTACGCCGCCCATGGCCCGTTTAAGCACCTCTTTGGTCTTGGGCGCCGTGTGACCGATGTACTGGCCCACCAAGTCGTCGCGGGTGACCGATACCAGGTGGCCTTTGCGCACGTAGCCCAAGCGGTGCAGGATTTGCGCCATCCGCATCGCCACGGTGGTTTTGCCGGTGCCGGGGTTGCCGCTAAAGCACATGTGCAGGCTTGGAGCCTGGCTGGTAAGCCCAAGATTGACGCGCAGCTTGTCGATGACCAGCAGCGCGGCAATGTCACGAATGCGGGCCTTCACCGGCACCAACCCCACCAAGTCGGTGTCCAGTTCCTGCAACACCGCCTCGACCTGAGAGCCCGCAAGCACCTCGGCCACCGACCGCGCACCCGCAGTGGCGTGGGTCGGCGAATCGGTGGGGGCAGGCGCCGGCGCGGCCGCCTGCGCCGCAGGCGTGCTGCCGGGAATGGAGTAGGAAGGAGCGTTCATGGGGAAGGAGCGTTCATGGCGATGGTCTGGGCGGCGGCAGGCCGGGTCAGCCTTTGTAGCGCTCGCCTTCAGGCTGGTTTGCGCCGTAGCCCCGCGTGGTGTAACGCAGCGAGCGGCCGTTCACCTCTTGGCGCTCCAACATAAACCCAGGCTCCACCGGCGGACGGTTGACGATGAAACTCATCACAATGGTTTCCACGTTGCGGGTGGAGTCAAACGCCATCATGCGGATGTAGTGGTGGGGGAACGCGGCACGGCAGCCTTTGAGCTCTTGCATGACGCCGGCGGCATCGTGCAGGTCAAACATCGGGTTGCCAAACATGCTCCAGTAAGTGTTGCGCGGGTGCGGATCGTCCGTGTACTCGACGCTCCAAGCGTAGCCCTTGCGCAGGCCATACTCGATTTGCAGGGTGATTTCGGCGTCGCTCAGGTCGGGTAAAAAGCTGAACTGGCCTTGGGTCAACCGGCCGGTGGGATTGGTCATCATGGTGAGGTTCTCCTTGTAGAGGGTACGTGGGGTTAGGCAACGCTAGGGGTGGTCGCGTAGTCGCTCGAATCGGTGCTTTGGTAGTTGAAGCTGATATCGCCCCAGGTGTCCAACGCGGCCTTCAGCGGCGTGCAGTGGTTGGCCGCCTGCTTGAGGATTTCCGGGCCCTCTTGCAGGATGTTACGGCCTTCGTTACGGGCTTTGACCATGGTCTCCAGCGCCACACGGTTGGCCACGGCGCCGGCCTGAATGCCCATGGGGTGGCCGATGGTGCCGCCGCCAAACTGCAGCACCACGTCGTCGCCAAACAGGTCGATCAACTGGTGCATTTGTCCGGCGTGGATGCCTCCGCTGGCAACCGGCATGACCTTCTTCAAATCGGCCCAGTCTTGGTCAAAGTACAGTCCGCGGGGCAGATCCATCTTGGTGTAGCTGTCGCGGCAGACGTTGTAGTAGCCCTGAACCGTCATCGGGTCGCCTTCCAGCTTGCCCACGGCCGTGCCGGTGTGCAAGTGGTCGCAACCGGCCAGACGCAGCCACTTGGCGATCACCCGGAAGCTCACGCCGTGGTTCTTTTGGCGGGTGTAGGTGCCGTGACCCGCACGGTGCATGTGCATGATCATGTCGTTCTTGCGGCACCAGTTGGCCATGGACTGGATGGCGGTGTAGCCAATCACCAGGTCCACCATCACGATCACCGAGCCCAGGTCCTTGGCGAACTCGGCGCGCTCGTACATGTCTTCCATGGTGGCGCCGGTGACGTTGAGGTAGCTGCCCTTGACCTCGCCGGTCTCGGCGCTGGCCTTGTTGACCGCGTCCATCACAAACAAGAACCGGTCACGCCAGTGCATAAAGGGCTGGCTGTTGATGTTCTCGTCGTCTTTCATGAAGTCCAGGCCACCCTTGAGGCCCTCGTAGACCACGCGACCGTAGTTGCGGCCCGACAGTCCTAGCTTGGGCTTGGTGGTGGCGCCCAGCAAGGGACGACCGAATTTGTCCAAGCGCTCACGCTCGACCACCAAACCGGTGGGCGGGCCCTTGAAGGTTTTGACGTAGGCCACCGGTATGCGGATGTCCTCCAGACGCGCGGCCTTCAGCGGCTTGAAGCTGAACACGTTGCCAATCAAGCTGGCGGTCATGTTGGCAATCGAGCCCTCTTCAAACAAGATCAGGTCGTAGGCCACATAGGCGAAGTATTGGCCGGGGGTGTTGGGCACCGGGATGACCTTGTAGGCCTTGGCGCGGTAGCTGTCGCAGGCGGTCAGGCGGTCGGTCCACACCACCGTCCAGGTGGCGGTGCTGGATTCACCGGCCACCGCGGCGGCGGCCTCTTCGGGGTCCACACCGTCTTGCGGGGTAATGCGGAACAGGCACAAAGTGTCCGTTTCCTTGGGCTCATAGTCGGGCATCCAATAGCCCATTTGCTTGTATTTCAAAACGCCGGCGCTGTAGCGCTTTTTGGCATCCGTAATCTGGCTTGATCCGCTGTCGGTATCGCTCATAACTGTCTCCTGGTTAACGTGGGGGTTGCAATGAAATGGAATGTATTGGCCCAGATGAATAAAGTAAATTCACAAATTTTTACTTTTCAGTTAAGCACTTGCTTAACAAAAACAGTGGGCAACGCGGAGGCAGCAAAAAGTGCCGCCCCCTTATCGGCCTGCTCGCTTCAGACTTGGACCGTTGGTGTGACAGGCTTGGATTGCAGGACCGAGGAGGCCCCACTGCTCGCCATCGCGCACAAGCCCGTGGGAGCCTCGTGGGTGCGCCAGTAATGGCCTGCCGCGGCGGCGCCGCTTCCGGGTTGCACCTGAACGCCGCAGTCCAGCATGGCCATTTCTGCGCCGTTGATGGCCGCCATCAGGTGGACCTCGTTCATGTCCCCCAGGTGGCCGATGCGAAACAACTTGCCTGCAACCTTGGATAGACCGCCCCCCAGGGACAGGTTGTAGCGTTGGTACGCGCGGGCGATCACGGCGGTACCTGCGATCCCCTCGGGCAGCATGACCGCGGTGACCGTGTCCGAGTGCCAGCGCTTTTCCTGGGCGCACAGTTTGAGCTGCCACCCTTGGGTGACCGCCGCGCGCACGCCTTCGGCCAGGTAATGGTGGCGGGCAATCACGTTGTCCAGGCCTTCCTCATTGATCATCTTGATCGACTCGAGTAAGCCGTACAACAACGTCAAGGCCGGGGTATACGGAAAGTAACCGCCGGCATTGCTTTGCTGCATGTCCTGCAAGTCAAAATAGGCGCGCTTGAGTTTGGAAGACGGATAAGCGGCGAGCGCCTTGGGACTGGCGCACAAAATGCCCAGGCCGGCGGGCAGCATCAGGCCCTTTTGGGAACCGCACACTGCCATGTCAACGCCCCACTCGTCAAAGCGGAAATCCAGACAGCCGAGCGAGGACACGCAGTCCACAAACAACAGGGCCGGATGCTGGGTCTCTTCGAGCGCCTCGCGAACGCCTGCAACGTCTGAGGTTACGCCGGTGGCCGTTTCGTTGTGGCATACCAAGACTGCCTTGATTTCATGGTGGATATCGTTTTTGAGAATGTCCTCATACTGCTGCAGCGGCACGCCGGTACCCCAATCGCACTCGACCACCTGGACGTCGAGTCCGAGGCGCCGGCACATATCGATCCACAAATAGCTGAACTGGCCGAAGCTGGCCGCCAGAACCTTGTCGCCCGGGGACAGGGTGTTGGTCAATGCGGCTTCCCAGCAACCGGTGCCCGAGGACGGAAACACAAACGGTATACCGCCTTGGGTTCGGAATATCCCGCGCAATCCGGCCATGATGGCATGGGTCAACTGCGGAAAGCGCGGTGAGCGGTGGTCCTCCATGGACACCATCATGGCCCGCTGGATACGCTCCGGCACATTGGTAGGACCCGGGACAAAAAGAAAATTACGACCAGCCATAAAAACCATCCTTTGTTGATCAATTTGATGCAGTGACCAGGATGAATCATTCACCTTAGCCGCGATTGGCAAATTACTGAAAGTGTGGGACAGTGCGCCGACGCGCTGATCTCATTCCTTGGAACGGATTGGCGGTGGAGCTCTGACTGCCTACGTAATTTGCGGGCGGACTTTAAAAGTCCCGCCAGGGAAAGTAAATTCAAATATTCTGATTTTTGGATTAAGCTAATACTTAATGAGAAACGCTACATTCCGTCAGTTGCGCGTGTTTAGTGAGGTCGCGCGGTACTTAAGCTTCTCCCGAGCGGCCCAGGCTTTGAGCCTGACGCCCCCGGCCGTGACGATGCAGGTGCGCGAGCTAGAAAAGCACATCGGCATGCCCTTGTTTGACCGCAGCGGGCGCAGCGTGACCCTCACCACGGTGGGCGAGTACATGCTGGTTTACGCCCGCAAGATGCTGGCCACGCTCAAGGATGCGGAAGACGCTGCCGCCCGGCTGCAAAAGCTAGAGGTCGGCCTGCTCACGATTGGCATGGTCAGCACCGCTAAATATTTTCTGCCCCACCTGCTGGCCGAGTTTCACCAGCAGCACGAGGGCATCGATATCAAGCTGGTGGTAGGCAACCGCGAGCAGCTGGTGAAGATGCTGCAGGCCAACGAGGTCGACATTGCCATCATGGGTCGCCCGCCCACAGAACTCGCCACCCGCGCCGAGCCCTTTGCCGCCCACCCCCACGTATTTGTCGCCCCGGTCAAGCACCCCCTGGCGCAGGGCGAAACCCTCGAGCCGGGGACCCTGCAGGGCCAGCCGTTCATCCTGCGAGAGCCCGGGTCGGGCACGCGCGCGGCCATGGAGCGTTTTTTGGAGCGCGCCCGGGTGGAGCCCCGCGTGACCATGGAAATGGCCAGTAACGAAACCATCAAACAGGCCGTCATTGCCGGGATGGGCCTGAGCTTTTTGTCGCTGCATACGCTGGGGCTGGAACTCGACAACCAGCTGATTGCCGTGCTCGATGTGCAGGGCACGCCGGTGGTGCGCGCTTGGAACGTGGTGCACATGCTGTCCAAGCTGCTGTCGCCCGCGGCCGAGGCCTTTCGCTACTTTGTGCTGGAACATGGCGAGGACTACCTGGCGCAGCACTTTGCACGCCACATACGCCTGCCCCCTGCCGTAGAAAGCAACAAAGCCCCAGAGTCTCGCTAGCGCCCGGGCGCAGCGTGAGCCTGCGCCTGCATCGCCTTGTGCCGCGCGCGCCGCCACAGGTCCGAAAAATGCGCGGCCCCGGAGGCGACCAACCCCAGCCCGACCCAAGTCCACTCCAGCGTGATGGCACCGCGCAAGGCCACCATCAGGCTCAGCCCGGCGAGCCCGTTGAGCAAGTAATCGCCCGGGGCGAGCCCGCGGCCGGTGAACCGGTGGTAGCCCCACAGCACCAGCAACTCCAGCGCAGTAAAGGCGATGATGCCTTCGACCAACGCGCCCGAGGCGTACCACTGGAGCAAAGTCAGACCTTGGCCAGACCCAGCAAGTGCGCCATGTCCTTGAAGAAAATGCGCACGTGGGCCATCGGTTTTTTGCGCACCAGCTCTTTGTTCATGTAGGACTCAAAGGTGAGTTGCTGGACATCGCGGTCCTCGCAGATCTTGACAAAGCGTTCGCGCCGCTTTTCGCTGCTGTACCAGAACCATTGCATAACACCGAGCACCACAAACACCGTGCGATGTTTCTGCATGAACCGCTGGCGCGCCCGCTTCAGGCAGCGCACGTCGCCGGTTTGCAGCAGTTCGTGCACCGACTGCGCTGCCAATTGGCCGCCGACCATGCCGTAATAAATGCCCTCGCCCGAGGCGGGCGCCACCACGCCAGCCGCATCCCCCGCCAGCACCACATCGCGCCCGTTGTCCCACTTTTTGAGCGGCTTCATGGGCAGGGGCGCGCCCTCGCGGCGCAGCACTTCCGCCTCCCCCAGCCCGGCAATGTGGCGCAATTGCCCCACGGCGCCACGCAAGGAAAAGCCCTTGTCTGCACTGCCAGTGCCGATGCTCAAGGTGTCTCCGTGGGGGAAGACCCAGCCATAAAAGTCAGGAGAGAGTCGCCCCTGGTAGTACACATCACAGCGGGTCCCGTCATAGCCCTCGGGCTTGACGGCCGGGGCTCTGACAATCTCATGGTACGCGAACACGTACTCCGTATCCTTGGCACCCGCAATCGCCTGGCGCGCCACCTGCGACTTGGCGCCGTCCGCGCCAATGATCGTGCGGGCGCGCACCCGGGCCGGGGTACCCTCGCCCCGCAGGTGCTTGGTTCGCGCCTGGTAGTGCACCACGCTCACGCCATCGGCGTCTCGCTCCAGCCGTTCAAAGGTTCCAATCCGGCGCACCGCCCCGCTGGCTGCTGCACGCTGGCGCAACCACTCGTCAAAGTCGGCGCGGTCCACCATGCCCACGAAGCCGTCATCGATCGGGATGTCCACGCAGTGCTGGCTCGGCGCGACCATGCGTGCGCTGCGGGCCCGGGCCACCAGCAGATGGTCGGGGATCGCAAAGTCTTTGATCAGGCGGGGAGGGATCGCGCCGCCGCAAGGTTTGATTCGGCCCGCCCGGTCCAACAACAGCACGCTGTACCCTTCGCGCGCCAGTTCGTGCGCGGCCGTGGCTCCTGCTGGGCCGCCCCCAATCACCACCGCGTCAAATGTTTCGATGTGTTCCATAACCGGTCTCCCTTGGGATTGAATCGGCGCAGTCAATGGGGCGTGCGTCCTCATAGCCCTGCTCCGTGCAGGCTGCGTACGGCAAACGCACTGACCATCATTGCGGCCACAAAAAACGGCACGCCAAATCCGCTGTACCAAAGCGCGCGCTGGCTGACACGCGCCAAAAAGTGATCCATCAGCACCAACTGGACGCCTAAAAGCAGCACAATCGCCAGCCCGTAACCCGGGCATCCCCAGGCAAACAGCAACACGGCGACCCCCAGTTGGGGCAAGCCCATGAACCAGCAGGCCACGCCCGCGGCGGATTGCTCACCCAGTTGCACCGGCAGGGAGCGCACGCCCATTTCCCGGTCGCCCTTCACGGACTTGAAGTCATTCAAGGTCATGATGCCGTGGGTCCCCACGCTGTACAACAGCGCCAGCGCCAGTGATCGGGTGCCCGGAATAGCGCCTGCGGCCATGACGGCCGCGCCCGTCGTCCACGCGATACCTTCGTAGCTGACGCCACAGGCGGCGTTACCCCACCAACCGTTTTCTTTCAGGCGCAGCGGCGGTGCGCTGTAGGCCCAGGCCAACACCAGGCCGACACAGGCCGCAGCAAAACCCCAGGCACCGAGCGCCGTGGCCACGGCCAAGGACACCCCGGTCCACGCCACCGCAATCCCCAACCCCCAGCGCCCCGGCATACGACCCGATGGAATCGGACGCTGTGGTTCGTTGATGGCATCCACATGGCGGTCAAACCAGTCATTGACCGCCTGGCTGGTCGCGCACACAAACGGCCCTGCCAGTGCAATCCCCACCAGCGCCAACCACCACTTTCCTTCCATGGCAACGCCCGAGGCCACTACGCCACAGGCAAAAGCCCACATGGGCGGAAACCAGGTGATGGGCTTGAAGAGCTCGGTGATTGCGGAAAGTGCAGGAAGGGCCATTCCAAGTGTTTTATCGTTGACACATAAATGTGTCAAGTCAAATTTACACTTCTTATGGTATTTCCCTAGTGGCGCTTGGACTCTGCGCCACGGCTCAGGGCTTAGCCCTCGGCGTCGGGCTCGGCGCTGGCGTCGCTCATCCCAAAGCGACGCAACTTGACATAGAGGCTTTGCCGCGAAAGCCCCAGCATTTCTGCCGCCGAGGCGCGGTTGTCGCCCGTGAGTTCGAGCGCCGCCTCAATACACAGCTGCTCGATCAGGTCAGTGGTCTCGCGAACAATGTCTTTGAGGGGCACCCGGCCGACCAGTTCGGTCATCTGACCGGTCGAGCGCGGCAGCTCCTTGCTGGGTTTGGCCTCACTGTTGAGGCGCAGTCCAACGTCGCGGATGGTGAACCCCAGGCAGCGCTTCTCACCGGTGGTCACCGCCACCGCCGAGATTTCGACGTCGGTGGTGGAGCCATAGTCACCGCGCATGCGGGTGGCAAACAGGCGCACCACATCGCGCTGGCGCAAATTGGAAATCAGCACGCTCAAGTCCACGCCTGCGCGACCCAGCCAACGCTCCAGCGACTCGCCGCGCACCAGGTCTTCGTTACTGACCTGAGCGAGCTGTAAAAACGCGCGGTTGGCGGTGAGAACCTGGCCCGACAAATCGGTGACGACAAAGGCATCAGGCGCGCTCTCCATGACGTCAGCCAGGATTTGCTTGGCATTTGCGGTCCCCGCCGATTCCAGCTGCATCGCTTTGGGTACCAGGCGCAACAGAAAATGCGATGTCTGCTCTTGCCTAAATAGCGAGACCTGCACCACCATCTCAGTACCGCTGGGGGCCAGCCGCACCTCGATTGGCGCCGCGCGGCCGCTGGCGCGCAAGCCGGACAAGACCTGGCTCAGCGCGGTATAGCTGCGTTGGTCCAGACTGTCTCGCAAAGTCCATGCGGCTCTTGTCAGAGATTCGCCCAGCAGGATTTGAGCCGCAGGGTTGCTGTCCTCGAGTTTTTCCGAAGTGGCATCCAAAATCAGCAAAGCCTCTGAAGTCACCTGAAACAGCAGCCGATACCTGGTTTCGATGTGTTTAAGTTGCCAGTAATCGCGCTCCATAGAGCGCTGGGCGGCAATCAGTTTTTGTTGCAAGGCCGCTTGGGGACGCATGTCGCGGCCAAATGCGACGGCGTGGGCGCTCCGGCCACCGGCCGCAGGCGAGGCGGGAACGTGGATCAAGGAATAAGACAAGGGAAGCTCCGTCCCGTCCTGGGCACATTGGTTGAGCTGACGCCACTTGGCACTCTTACCCGAGTCTCCGTCGCGCAGCAAAGCGGCAACCTTGGGGCGGCTTTCCTCGGTCACGGTCTGGCTCCAGGGCTTGCCGAGCCAGCTTTGGTAGCCATGGGCCATCAAGTCGTCACTGCCAAAAGCAGCATCACGAATAATTCCCGACTCGTCCATCACCAGCACCACATCCGCGGCCGCGGTAATCAAGGTGGTAGCCAAGTCCGCATCGAGATGCGAAAAATACGACTGCGCATCTTCAAAACGCCCCGTTGGATGTGCAGGTGACGTTTGAATAACTTGGTTCATGAAGGGTCCGTGTGAGAGAAAAGAGGAGCGTGAGGCGACTAATGCGTGGCGTTGCCGGATGCGAGATGCAATCTCGCCACGTCGGGTGCCAGGCTCCCGTCATTGGCCACCAGATCGGCGCCAACCCGTGCAACATATTCAGGATGACAGGCAAAAAGTGGGCCTCCCACCATTATGCATACCCCTTTATTCAGGGATGCTTTGCGTACCGCGCTGACGCATTCGGTCAACCGGTCCAACTGTGGCGCCGTGGCGAGCGAAAAGCCAACGACGTCATATTTGTGGCGCTTAACCAGCGTCACCGGATCATCAAACAAGTCGTACGGCCCCCCCGTCACTGCCCATCCCGCGCGCTGGAAAAATTCGGCCACCATGGCCAGCCCAAAGGTGTGCTGCTCACCCGGGGTGGGCACCAGCAATATGCTCAGTCCGTTGCTGACGGGATTTTTGTATTTTTCAAACTCAGCACTCAAGTCGTGCAACATCCGTTGCAAGTGGCCCAGGCCGATGGTGACGTCGGTGAAGTCGCACCGGTCTTCCTCCCACAACTCGCCCAGATAGCGGGCCGCCGGCGCCAACAAGTCGAGGTAAATGGACTCAATCGGTGCGCCCTTGATGCGCATGGATTCGATGCAGACCAAGGCCTGAGCCTCTTTCTGGTTCAGGATCATGTTGGCAAAGTCCGCCACTTCGTCGGGTGTGACCTTGATGGCGGCGTAGTCGGCCGGAAGCTCGCACTCCTGTGGCGTGCGATGTGCAAGCATCAGACGCGGAATGATTTCGTGCTGAATCGCCTTGGCGAGCACCGCCACCGTATGGTCGTCTTGGGCCGCCGCCTCATAGTCTTGCCGCGTTCGTCCATGGCGCGCCTGGGCGGCATCGCCATGGGCCGACCAATCTTGGGACCTGCGGGAGTCACCAAAATTGTCATTGTCGACCACGCTGATCCGGTTCCTCGAACCCATGGATGTCTCCTCGTTATGGGGCTCCGCCCGAGGGGGCGAACGTATTTCGGTACCTGCCGAAACACCATGTTTGTCTTGATTCCCTACACCCGCAAGCACTCACCTGGAGCGATAAGAGCGGTTTACACCCGCAGTGTCAGACCCGTTTTACGCTCATACTTGACTTAAATCAAAGCTTTTTTTATTCCGATCGATATTGTCGGGTTTATTTTAAAGTGTCTCAACTTGTTTACGTAACAAAAAGTTGACATTTTTTAAAAGCGGGGATAAATTGGCCTCCATGGTCGACTCATCCCATTCAAAATCGCAAGAAAACCGGTCCTCACCGTCAGGGCGGCTGCCGCTTTACACGCTCGAGGAGCGTGCGCGTCGGGATCAGTCCATTTGGACCTTTGTTCAGGGCCTGCTCGCGCCCATCCAGTTTTTCATCTTCCTGGGCAGCCTGGGCTTTGTGTTGCGGTTTTTGTTCACCGGCGAGGGCCTGGAAACCGCCAACGCCTCTGTGGTGGTCAAGACCTTGGCCCTGTACACCATCATGATCACCGGCTGCATCTGGGAGAAGGTGGTGTTCGGCCGCTACCTGTTTGCCCCGGCCTTCTACTGGGAAGACGTGTTTAGCATGCTGGTTCTGACGCTGCACACCGGCTACCTGTGGGCCACCTACACCGGCACGCTCGCAGGCGCCGAGCTGATGTACCTTGCCCTGGCAGCCTACGCCACCTATGTGATCAACGCGGGTCAGTTTTTGCTCAAGCTGCGCGCCGCACGGCTGGACCATGAGGCCACGCTGCGCGCCCATCAAGGCCCTCCAAGCGGCCACGGAGTGCCCGCATGAACGCCGTGACGATTCCAATCCGCGCCACATCTGGCGCCGGCTGCAGTGACGCGCCAGTGCTGCGCGAGCGCGGCCAGCATGAGGTGTTTTGCGGTTTGACCGGCATCATCTGGCTGCACCGCAAGATCCAGGACGCCTTCTTTTTAGTGGTCGGCTCTCGCACCTGCGCGCACCTGATTCAGTCTGCCGCTGGGGTCATGATTTTTGCCGAGCCCCGCTTTGCCACCGCCATCATCGACGAGCGCGACCTGGCCGGCCTGGCCGATGCGAACGCTGAGCTGGACCGTGTGGTGCAGCAACTGCTGGCGCGCCGCCCCGAGATCAAGCTGCTGTTTTTGGTGGGATCGTGCCCCTCAGAGGTCATTAAGCTGGATCTGGCGCGCGCAGCGGCCCGCCTCTCGACCACCTTCTCCCCCTCGGTGCGGGTGCTCAACTACTCCGGTAGCGGGATCGAAACCACCTTTACCCAGGGTGAAGATGCGTGCCTTGCCTCGATGGTGCCGGGCCTGCCCGTTAGCGCGCCCAACGCCACCGACGAGTTACTGGTCGTAGGCGCCTTGGCCGATGTGGTGGAAGACCAGTTCCTGCGCCTGTTCAAGCAGATGGGCATCGAGCGAGTTCGGTTTTTCCCGCCCCGGCGGGCCTGCGACATGGCACCGGTGGGTCCCAATACCCGTGTGCTACTGGCACAGCCCTTTTTGGCCGACACCGCCCGCGCGCTTCAGGCGCGCGGCGCGACGCTGCTAACAGCGCCCTTTCCCTTAGGCGTCGAAGGCACCACGCTGTGGCTGCAAGCCGCGGCCCAGGCCTTCGGAATTTCCGAGCGGGCGCTGGATGCCGCCGTGGCACCCGCCACCTTGCGCGCCAAAGCAGCGCTGGCGCGGGCTCGGCTGGCGCTGGAAGGTAAAAGCATCTTCTTTTTCCCGGATTCTCAGCTGGAGATCCCGCTGGCCCGCTTTTTGGCCCGCGAACTCGGCATGCACTTGCTGGAGGTGGGCACGCCCTACTTGCACCGGCAAAACCTGGCCCAAGAGCTGGCCCTGTTGCCCCAGGGCACTTTCTTGTCCGAAGGCCAGCATGTGGAGAAGCAGCTCGAGCGCTGCCGTGCCGCGCAACCCGACATCGTGGTCTGCGGCCTGGGCCTGGCCAATCCGCTCGAATCGGAGGGCCTCACCACAAAGTGGGCAATCGAGCTGGTGTTCACGCCCATCCAAGGCTTCGACCAGGCCGCCGATCTGGCTGAACTGTTCACCCGCCCCTTGGTGCGGCGCATGCGTCTGGCCGCTTAGGCCGCACTTTCTCCCCGCCCCTTGCCATGCAACTCACCCTCTGGACGTACGAAGGCCCGCCCCATGTCGGCGCGATGCGGGTTGCCACGGCCATGGAAAAAGTGCATTACGTGCTGCATGCGCCGCAAGGAGACACCTACGCCGACTTGTTGTTCACCATGATCGAGCGTCTGCAAAAACGCCCACCGGTGACCTACACCACCTTCCAAGCCCGCGATCTGGGCGGTGACACCGCCGAGTTGTTCAAGACAGCAGCGCGCGAAGCCTTTGAGCGCTTTGCGCCGCAAGCCATGTTGGTGGGTGCGTCCTGTACCGCCGAGCTGATTCAGGACGACCCGGGCGGCCTGTGCAAGGCCTTGAACCTGCCCGTGCCCGTGGTGGCGCTGGAATTGCCGGCCTACCAGCGCAAGGAAAACTGGGGCGCCTCCGAGACCTTCTACCAACTGGTGCGCAATCTGGCCAAGCCGGCCAACCCCGTAGGTGAAAACACTGAGGCCAAAAAACCACGTTGCAACATTCTTGGACCGACTGCGCTGGGCTTTCGCCACCGCGACGACCTGCAAGAGATCCGCAACTTGCTGGTTCAGATGGGTGTCGAGATCAATGTGGTGGCGCCCCTGTCGGCGACGCCTGAGGACCTGGGTCGCTTGGCGGATGCCGATTTCAACGTGGTGCTTTACCCTGAAATCGCCAACCTGACCGCGCAGTGGCTGCAACGCACCTTTGGGCAGCCCTTTACAAAAACGATTCCGATTGGCACCGGCGCAACCCGCGCCTTCGTGCGCGAAGTGGCAACACTGGCCGGCTTGGACGCCGACACCGCGCTCGCCCAAGCCATTTCGCGTGCTGCCTGGTACGCGCGCTCGGTGGACTCCACCTACCTCACCCACAAACGGGTATTTGTTTTTGGCGACGCCACCCATGCCGTGGCCGCCGCCAAGGTGGCCAGCGAAGAAATGGGCTTCACCGTCGTCGGCATCGGGACGTACAGCCGCGAGTTTGCCCGCGAAGTGCGGGATGCCGCCAAGCTGTACGGCGTGGAGCCGCTGATCAGCGACGACTACCTTGAAGTCGAAGCGCGCATTGCCGAGCTGCAGCCCGAATTGGTCTTGGGTACCCAAATGGAGCGCCATATCGCCAAGCGCCTGGGCGTGCCCTGCGCCGTGATATCGGCTCCTGTGCACGTGCAAGACTTTCCGGCGCGCTATTCGCCGCAAATGGGTTTTGAAGGCGCCAACGTGCTGTTTGACACCTGGGTTCACCCCCTGATGATGGGCCTGGAAGAGCACCTGATTGGTATGTTTAGGGGCGACTCCGAGTTCCATGAAGACGCAGCCCCCTCCCACCTCGGCGGCGGCGTCATGCAGGAAAGCCCCAGCGCGCCGGCACCCACGCCTGAAACCGAGACCACCACCGCAGTCACGGTGGCGAGCTGGCACGCCGAAGCCGAACGGGAGCTAAAGAAGATACCTTTTTTTGTCCGCGGCAAGGCCCGGCGCAATACCGAGCGCTATGCCGTCGATCACGGTCTGGCTCTGATCACGGTGGAGACTTTGTATGACGCTAAAGCTCACTTCGGGCGCTAGCATGCGCAAAGCACCCAGCACCCCGATCCGGGTCGTGATCGTGACCATGGACACGCACCTGGCCAGCGCATTGGCGCGGGCGCAACGCAGCCTGGCCCACGACCTGCCCGGACTGAGCGTGAGCCTGCATGCGGCCTCCGAATACGCAGGCAACGACGCCCTGATCGCCCGCTGCAAGGCCGACATCGCACAGGCCGACATCGTGGTCGCGGGCATGTTGTTTTTGGAAGACCATTTCCTGCCCATCCTGGAAGACCTGCGGGCACGCCGCATGCAGTGCGATGCCATGATCTGTATCGCCTCCGCCACCGAGGTCACGCAGCTCACCCGGTTGGGCCAATTCGACATGCTCAAGCCCGCCAGCGGGCCGATGGCGCTGCTCAAAAAACTGCGCGGCAGCAAGGACAAGGCACCCACCGGGGGCGCCGCGCAAATGAAGATGTTGCGCCGCCTGCCGCAGATCCTGCGCTTTGTGCCCGGCACGGCGCAAGATGTGCGGGCCTACTTTTTGGCGATGCAGTACTGGCTCAGCGGCTCGGACGCCAATGTGCTGAACCTGGTGCGCCATGTCGTGGACCGCGGCGCAGAGGGCCCGCGGCGCATTCTGCGCGGCAGCCTCAAGGTGGAAGCCCCGGTCAATTACCCGGAAGTCGGCGTTTACCACCCCCGCATGGCCGGACGCTTCGCTGAAGACGCGCTGGCACTGCCCCTGCCCGCCCAGAGCCCGGTGCGCGGCACGGTGGGCTTGTTGCTGATGCGCTCCTATTTGCTGGCGGGCAATGCCGGCCACTATGACGGCGTGATTGCCAGTCTGGAAGCCCGTGGACTGCGTGTGATCCCAGCCTTTGCCGCCGGACTCGATTCGCGCCCGGCGATTGACGCTTTTTTCTACCAGCACGGACGCGTTTGCGTCGATGCCGTCGTCTCGCTTACCGGCTTTTCACTGGTCGGGGGCCCCGCCTACAACGACGCCAAAGGCGCCGAAGAAGTTCTGGCCGGCCTGGACGTGCCGTACTTGGCGGCGCACCCGGTTGAGTTTCAGACGCTGGACCAGTGGGGCGGCTCCGACCGGGGCTTGCTGCCGGTGGAGAGCACGATCATGGTGGCTATTCCTGAGCTGGACGGATCGACCGGCCCGATGGTGTTCGGTGGACGCCCCGGCGCGCCCGGCGTGACCTGCACCGGCTGCCACCACGCCTGCACCTTCAAGGCGGCTGACACCGCACAAGATATGCACTCCTGCCCCGAACGCGCGACGATGCTGGCCGCGCGCGTGGCCAAGCTCGTGGCGCTGAAACGCAGCGAACGCAGTGAGCGCAAAGTCGCCATCGTGTTGTTCAACTTCCCGCCCAACGCCGGCAACATTGGGACTGCGGCGTTTCTTTCGGTATTTGAGTCACTGCAAAACACCTTGGTCGCCATGCAAGGCCAAGGCTACCGGGTCGAGCTCCCCAAAAGTGTGGACGATCTGCGCGACGCCTTGCTGCTCGGCAATGCCGCGCAATACGGTGCCGATGCCAATGTGCACACCCTGATTTCTGCCGACGACCACGTCAAGCGCGAGCGCTGGCTCAAGGACATCGAAGCCCAATGGGGCCCCGCCCCGGGTCGCCAACTCAGCAACGGCAGCTCCATCTTTGTGCTCGGCAAACAATTTGGCAATGTGCTGGTCAGCGTGCAACCTTCGTTTGGCTACGAGGGCGACCCGATGCGCCTTCTGTTTGAAAAAGGCCTGACTCCCACGCACGCGTTCTCGGCCTTTTACCGCTACCTTCGCGAAGATTTCAAGGCCAGCGCGGTGCTGCACTTTGGCACCCATGGCGCACTCGAATTTATGCCAGGCAAACAAAGCGGCCTGGGCGGCACCTGCTGGCCCGACCGCCTCATCGACGACCTGCCCAATATTTATCTGTACGCCGCCAATAACCCGTCCGAAGGCGCGATTGCCAAACGCCGCTCGGGCGCCACCTTGGTCACCTACCTGACGCCGCCGGTGGCGCAGGCAGGCTTGTACAAGGGCTTGCAGGAACTCAAGGCGTCGATTGAGCGCTGGCGCACACTCGAGCCACAGTCTGCCGAGCGTCCCGAGACCGCTGCCCTGGTGCAAACCCAAGCCGCGGCTCTGGACCTTTGCTCCGCAGAACCGTTGTGGGACACCAGCGACCGGGGCGACACGGACGCCCGCGTCATGCACCTGTATGGAGAAATGCTGGAGCTGGAGTGCTCGCTCATTCCCTACGGCCTGCACGTCAGCGGACGGCCCATGCAGCCCGCCGCCCGGGTGGACATGCTGCTGGCCATGGCGGACGCCGCGCAAACGGTGCCGCTTGAGCGCGCCGGCGTGGAAGCCCTTGTGGCGGGACACACCATTGACGCCGCGATGCGCGCGGGTCACATCAAGAAAAGTGAAGACGCTCTGGCGCTGATGCAGATGCTGGCCAAGGCCAACGAGCAACTCAGCACCGACACCGAAGTCAGCGCACTCTTGCACGCGCTCGACGGCGGCTACATCCGCCCGGCGCCCGGCGGTGATGTGTTGCGGACCCCCGAAGTCCTGCCCACCGGACGCAATATGCATGGCTTTGATCCGTTTCGGATTCCGAGTGCCTTTGCGGTACGCGACGGCGCCAAACACGCGCAGCTCTTGCTCGACCGATTTATTGCCGATGGCAACCCGTTGCCCGAATCGATTGCCATGGTGCTGTGGGGCAGCGACAACTTGAAAAATGAAGGCGCACCGATCGGCCAGGCCTTGGCGCTGATGGGCGCACTGCCGCGCTTTGACAGCTACGGCCGGATTGCCGGTGCCACGCTGATTCCACTGGCCGAGTTAGGTCGCCCACGGGTGGATGTGGTGATTACCTTGTCCGGCATCTTCCGCGACCTGATGCCCTTGCAAATCAAGCTGCTGGCGGAGGCGGCGTATCTGGCAGCATCCGCTGATGAACCCGTCGAGATGAATTGGGTGCGCAAGCACACCCTGGCCTACCAGCAAGAGCACGGTTGCACCATGGAAATTGCCGCCCTG
>Ga0214921_10005730_pt1 | contig 17421 bp, 17 predicted proteins | sample LL1505_MetaG_FD_177992 | JGI IMG/M metagenome (GOLD analysis project Ga0214921, IMG submission 177992) | Freshwater microbial communities from Lake Lanier, Atlanta, Georgia, United States - LL-1505 | ecosystem: Environmental > Aquatic > Freshwater > Lake | place: USA: Georgia | collected...
AAAAAGTAGTTTTGACTGGATCAATGCTGCCTTCAGATCACCCAGAGGCAGATGGCCCTCGAAATTTATCCGCTGCGATTGAGTTTGCGGGGGAGGGGGGTGGTCCAGGTGGAGTTTGGGCTGTCATGGGCTCCAAGCCAATACCAGGGCTTCGTTTAGTAAAGGGGCATAGCTCGCGTGTCGACGCCTTTCTTGAAGAAACCCTACCGAACGGCTGGACTCAAGTTAGTAACGACTTACCCATTCCACCAGATAATCAATGGCCATGGGTAGAAATTATTACTAGCCATTCGGGTGCTATACCGGACATCATCCGACTACTTCGAGATCGGGGGGTTCAGGGTATTGTTTTAGCGGGTACCGGGGCTGGAACCGTTCACGAGAACCTTGCGGCCGCTCTGGAGCAGTTTATGGAGGCTGGTGGAGCCGTAGTGCGCGCCTCCCGAATCGGTAGGGGCTATGTCGGTGGCACTCTCGCTAATGGTCGATTAGGAATAGCCCTGGGTGCAGGCTTTTTAACCCCTGCAAAAGCCCGTATTGCACTGCAGCTAGCCTTGTTCGCCACTGCTCAACCGGGTGCTAAGACATTGAGTTGGCAAGATTATTTTGCTAGAATAGTGGGCTTATCGGAAGTTCGGTAAGTTATTTTTACAATTTGTTCCACCCTTGCTGCACTGGTGCTTAGTTCTTGACAGCGGAATTAAGCAAGACGCCTAGGCAGTTTTATCCATAAGGAGTGATTAATGCGTCATTACGAAATCGTTTTTATCGTCCATCCGGACCAAAGCGAGCAGGTTCCAGCGATGATTGATCGCTATAAGTCGATCCTAACCACCCATGGTGGCAAAGTGCATCGCATCGAAGATTGGGGCCGTCGTCAAATGGCTTACATGATCGACAAGCTTGCTAAAGCCCACTACGTTTGCATGAATATTGAATGCGATCAAAAAACGCTTGAAGAACTCGAGCATGCATTCAAGTTCAATGATGCCGTTCTGCGTCATCTAATCGTTAAGATGAAGAAGGCTGAGACTGAGCCATCCATCATGATGAAAGAGGTGCAGCGTGAAGAAGCTCGCAAACTAGCCCAAGCTGATGCACCAGCAACAGCCTAATTATTGTTGAAAAGGAGGCTTTGATTCGTAAAAGTCGGTCTGATTGTGAAGCGTAGTTCAAATCTTCTCATCCTGACTGCTTCTCTGATCGCAAAAGACGCCATTCGATACACCCCAGCTGGTTTGCCAGTCATTCATTGTCAACTGCATCATGATGGTGAAGTTGGTGAAGCAAACCAAATGCGGCAAGTCCGGATGAATGTTGAGGCAGTAGCGATTGGCGATATCCATCACGAATTAGTAACGATGGATTTGGGAGCAACAGCGAGGTTTGAAGGATTTTTAACGCAAAAGACCTTACGAAATGAGCGCCTCGTTTTTCATATTACGAAGATTACATTGAATTAATAGGAAACCATTATGGCTTTTGGAAAAATGAACAAAAAGACAGACTTCAAAAAGAAGCCTGCACAAAACCCACTTTTTAAGCGTAAGCGCTATTGCCGTTTTACGGTTGGTGGTGTTGAGCAAATTGACTACAAAGATGTTGAAACGCTCAAAGACTTTATTGGCGAGAACGCTAAGATTACGCCAGCTCGTTTAACAGGTACCAAGGCGCTGTATCAGCGTCAGTTAGATACTGCAATTAAACGCGCACGCTTTTTGGCATTATTGCCATTCTCAGATCAACATAAGAAATAATTAGGAGCCCACAATGCAAGTTATTCTGCTTGAGAAGGTAACCAATTTGGGCAACCTTGGTGATGTTGTCCGGGTTAAAGATGGTTTTGCCCGTAACTTTTTAATTCCCCAGCGCAAAGCGCGTCGCGCGACCGAGGCAGCGATTGCTGACTTTGCTGCACGTCGTGCTGAGCTTGAGAAGATTGCTGCAGAGAAGCTCGCGGCTGCACAAGCTATTGGCGAGAAGCTTAAAGGTTTAGTTTTGGAGATTAGTCAAAAGGCGGGTGTGGATGGTCGTTTGTTTGGCTCGGTAACCAATCATGACATCGCCGAAGCTTTAGCGAAAAAGAGTTTTCAGATCGAGAAAGCAGCAGTTCGGATGCCAACCGGTCCATTGAAAGTGGTCGGCGACCACCCAGTAGCAGTGGCTGTTCATACTGACGTTGTTGTTGATATCAATATTCGTGTGATTGGTGAGCAGGCCTAGTTGACTTCGGTACACTAGCTTCATGGCTGAACCTCGCAACCGTCCCGTACCGATGAGCTCAGGCATGCCTGGGCCTGGCGATGCGGTTGTGCAGGCTCTAAAAGTCCCACCCCATTCCGTCGAGGCTGAGCAATCGGTTCTCGGCGGTTTGCTTTTGGATAACACCGCATGGGATCGTTTAGGCGGCGTTCTCTCCGAGCGCGATTTTTATCGTAGTGAGCACGCCCTAATTTATCGCGTGATCGAACGTTTAATTGGCGATAACCGACCAGCTGATGTCATCACCGTGTTCGAGGCGATTAAGAATGAGCCTGAAGCGGATTTGATCGGTATCGATTATTTAAATTCCTTAGCGCAAAACACTCCAAGTGCAGCCAATATTAAGGGCTACGCAGAAATCATTCGTGATCGTAGTATCTTGCGACGTTTAATTGAAGTCTCAGACAGTATTGTTAATACGGCATTTATGCCTGAGGGCCGATCAGTTCGCACTTTGCTGGACGAAGCAGAATCACGCATCCTACAAATTGGTGAAGAGGGGAGTCGCAAAGCGGATTACCTCGAAATCGAGCCCCTCTTAAAGGCGGTCGTTGCGCGTATTGATGAGTTATATAACCGCGATGGTGGCAGCGACATCACTGGAATCGCAACGGGCTTTATTGATCTTGATAAACAAACCAGTGGTTTACAAAAAGGGGACTTAGTCATTGTGGCCGGCAGACCCTCGATGGGTAAGACCGCGTTAGCCCTTAATTTTGCTGAGAATGTGGCATTGCATGAAGGGCTTCCAGTAGTAGTATTTTCGATGGAGATGTCAGGAGCGCAATTGGCAACTCGTTTACTCGGATCGGTTGGTCGAGTTGATCAAAGCCGGATGCGAACGGGTAAATTGAATGATGACGAATGGCCTCGGGTCACAGATGCGATTGCTCGACTAAGTAACACCCAAATCCTTATTGATGAGACTGGATCGTTGACGTGCCTTGAGTTGCGAGCGCGGGCTCGCCGCATTGCGCGTAATTATGGCGGCACTCTAGGAATGGTTGTGGTTGATTACCTGCAATTAATGAGTGGTAGCACCGGCGGTAGTGGTGAAAATAGGGCCACTGAAATTTCTGAGATTTCACGTTCCTTAAAGTCACTAGCTAAAGAGCTGCAGTGCCCAGTGGTGGCTTTATCTCAGCTAAACCGTGGTCTTGAGCAACGCCCTAACAAGCGACCTGTGATGTCCGATCTGCGCGAGTCTGGGGCGATTGAGCAAGACGCGGATTTAATTCTGTTTATTTATCGTGATGAGGTGTATCACCCCGATACTACTACCGATAAAGGCGTTGCTGAAGTCATTATTGGTAAGCAACGTAACGGTCCGATTGGAACTGTCCGCCTGAGTTGGCAAGGGCAGTTCACCAAGTTTGATAACTTGGCTCCCAATACGGCCTCGTATGGCGGCGGCTTTAGCCCCTTTTAATTACTTGTAATTCGGCGGGCTTCGGTATAACGCGCTGCCCAGTACGGCGAATCAATCCGTTCAAGGCGGACCGTTCCTCCAGCGCTGGGAGCGTGCACAAAACGACCTTGGCCGACATAAATTCCAGCATGGGAGTACCGTTCCCCAGTTGTATTAAAAAACACCAAATCCCCTGGCGCTGGAGGCTGTTGACCAATGCCGGTACCGACATTACTCATTTGCTGAATCGTTCTTGGTAGCTTGATACCCGAGCTATTCTGATAAACGTAAGCAATTAAGCCGCTGCAATCAAAACCGCCGGCTGGGGTATTGCCGCCATAGCGATAAGGCACCCCTACTAAACCCATGGCAGCGATCGAAATTCCCTCATTACCGACGCTCGTATCGTTTTTAAAGTGGGCGATACGAGGATTGCTTGGAGCTCCACTGGTTGTTCGTGTGGGAGGGGTGGAGCAAGCACTGAGTGTCAATACACTCAGTGCAACCACGACAGTAAGAAGTAAATTTTTATTACAGGGCTTCAGCAGCATGATCGGCTAGTCGCGAACGTTCGCCACGAGCCAAGGTGATGTGACCACTGTGACGCCAACCCTTGAAGCGATCAACCACATAGGTGAGACCCGACGAACCCTCAGTGAGATAAGGAGTGTCGATTTGAGCAATATTTCCAAGGCACACAATTTTGGTTCCAGGACCAGCTCGCGTAACAAGCGTCTTCATCTGTTTAGGCGTTAGGTTCTGCGCTTCATCAATAATCAGAAATTTACTCACAAACGTACGACCCCGCATGAAGTTCATACTTTTAACCTTAATTCGAGAACGAATCAGTTCTTGAGTAGCAGCGCGACCCCACTCTCCCGCAGTGTCATCGCTGCGATGTAAAACCTCTAAGTTGTCGTCAAAAGCGCCCATCCAGGGCTGCATTTTTTCTTCTTCGGTACCGGGTAAAAATCCAATATCCTCACCGACCGGAACAGTCGCTCGAGTAATAATGATCTCGTTATAGCGTTTGCTGTCTAACACTTGCTCAAGGCCAGCAGCAAGGGCGAGCAATGTTTTGCCGGTACCGGCTTGACCAAGAAGCGTGACAAAATCAATGTCAGGATTCATGAGCAGATTCATGGCAAAGTTTTGCTCACGATTGCGCGCGGTAATGCTCCATACATTATTTTTCTGATGCGAGTAATCCTTCAGAGTTTGGAGTAGCGCAGTTTTACCGTTGATTTCACGCACGAGGGCATAAAAGGGTGTCGTGCCATCTGGGTTTTCTTGATAAACAAATTGATTGATGAGCATGCTGGGCACCAGTGGGCCAGTAACCCGATAGAACATCGTGCCGCTCTTACCGTCGGCCCAACTTTCCATAGCTTTACCATGCTTGGGCCAAAAATCACTCGGTAGCGCCATCACACCCGAGTACATTAAATCTCGATCTTCTAAGACCTGGTCATTAAAGTAATCTTCAGCAGGAAGACCGAGAGCCCGAGCCTTGATGCGCATATTGATATCTTTGGATACCAAGACCACTTCTTGTTGTGGTTTTGCTTTTTGCAGATCACGCACCACCCCTAAAATGAGGTTATCGCCTTTACCCTCGGGCAGACCCTCGGGCAAAGGAGCATTGGAAAACTGGGTCTGAAAAAATAATCGCCCGGTTGCGTCCTGGTTTCCTAATTTATTAAGCGGGATTCCTTCATCGAGCTGACCGCTGGTACCGGCAATGAGTTGGTCGAGCGAGCGACTCACCATGCGCGCATTTCGAGCAACCTCACTCATTCCTTTTTTATGGTTATCAAGCTCTTCAAGCGTTGTCATCGGCAGGTATAAATCGTGCTCCTCAAACCGAAAGAGAGACGATGGATCATGCATTAATACATTGGTATCCAATACAAATAGACTTGGTGGACCTGTGCGCACCGTGCGCTTTGGCCGCTCTGGTTTGGAGTCCAACTGCTTTTCTAGGTGGTGGGCTGGAGCAATAGTCTTAATCTGTTCCAATGCTGCCTCAGCAGCGGACAGATCATCGTCTATATCGACATTTGCCTCTACCTCTTGGGCCCAACTTGGCGCTAGTGCTTTTTTCATCTTTTTTGGGGGATTTTTAAGATCCGGTGTTTTCTGACGACTTAAATTGATTTGATCAGCAATTTGGGTGGGCAGTGGAGGTAATGGCATTCGAGGACTTCTCCTAAATGAAAAAACCGCCTACTAAGAGCGAAGGGCGGTTTTGAAGGATGATGCAGAGGGCGGGGTGATATGCACGATTTACAAGGGGGCCGGTGTCCCGTCGTGGCCTAGATAGACCCCGATGCGGGTTTAATGGCATCCATCGCTTACGGTGCATATAGCCATACTGTAACCCAAATTGATGTCTTTGCAAGTACCGTATAAATCCCTAGGACATTGCCTTGGCGGCAGTGAGTACCTCGGCCACATGGCCAGTCACCTTAATGCCACGCCACTCCTTTTGGAGAACGCCTTTGCTGTCAAAGAGGAAGGTGCTGCGGTCAACGCCTCGAACTTGTTTGCCGTACATATTTTTCATTTTGATGACATTAAAGATCGTGCACAGTTTTTCTTCGGTATCGGCAACCAATTCAAAAGGGAGACCTAGTTTTTGGCGAAAGTTCTCATGCGAACGCAAATTATCCCGTGACACCCCAACCACTAAGGCATTGGCTTGATTAAATGCATCAATGTGATCCCGAAACTCTCCCGCTTCAACGGTGCAGCCTGGCGTTGAATCTTTGGGATAAAAATAGAGTACTAGTTTTTTGCCTTGATACGCTTTTGGCGAGAAGGTGAGGTTTGATGTTGCCGGGATCTCACACATTGGCATCGTCTGCCCAATCTTAATTGTCATCGTAATTCCCCTCGTCAATGGTTATGTGAAATTAGTTGCATGGCGCATTTGGATCATCAGTTCACCGCTGCGATTGGCAATACTGCCATACTGAAATGGCTCAGTCGCTATTTTATCGAGTTGCCCAGTCGCCAGCCAAGAGCGGTGCAGTTGACCCATCGTAACCAGTTCGTGACCTTGCGCCAGCCACCCCTGGAGCAATGCTTTGAAGGCAGGCAACAACTTTTGTCCTTCCAGCTCAGCGTGCAGGGTAAAGACTTGATCATTGGGATTGCTTTGAGTGAGGTAAAGAATTGCCTTAGCCGCCCCCAAAGCATCCCTTCCATCCACTCCAATGAGTTCATCAAAGGTTGGCAACGTAGTGGGGTATTGCACATGCTTACTTCGCACGGAATTGAATTGAATACGGTAAGGCGCAAGATTGGGGGCGGAGCGACCGTCGGAGGCATATTGCATGCCCCAATCGTCAAGTTGCTTCAGAGCTGCTTCATTCATTTGCCAGCCTGCAGCACCATGCGTTAGTGGAGGGTGTTTGAATATCTCACAAAAACGATCGTAGGCTTTTTGCATTTGGAGTCGAGTCCATGCTGCATCGCGTAGATAGACATGATCTTGCCAATAGACATGATCCCAGGTATGAATCCCCGTTTCATGACCCCCTTGATCAACAGCACGCATTTCATGCGCAGCAGTTTTACCGATGTCAGGCGCCGGGAGAAGAACCCCGTATAGAAGGGTTTTGATGCCATAGTGCTCTACCACCGAGGTGCGCGATACTTTCTTCAGAAAACCTGGACGGAAAATTCGTTTTAATGCCCAACCGGTATGGTCAGGACCTAGGCTAAATAAGAAGGTCGCCTGAATTCCGAGTTCCGCAAATAGTTTAGCTAGATTGGGCGTGCCAACTTGGGTTCCGAGTAAGGTATCAACATCAACCTTCAGTGCAATTTTTGCCATGGAATTAAGTGTTACTCAACCAGATGCCGCGCTTTATCCACATCATGGCGATAGGCTTCAAATATCTTGCTTAGCGCATCGTTCATGGCAATAGTCGGTTTCCAACCCAATTCAGTCATCATATTTTCAATAGCAGGAACTCGGTTTTGGACATCCTGATATCCAGCGCCATAGTAGCTTTTTGAGGTTGTCTCGATTAATTGAACTTGACCAGCCGTCACTGCATACTCCGGTATTTTCTTAGCAATCGCCAACATCATCGTCGCCAGTTCTTTGACCGAGTAGTTATTTTTTGGGTTTCCCACGTTATAGATCTTGCCATTGGCAACATCACCTTCATTGGTGATGATGCGCATTAAGGCATCAATGCCGTCATCAATATAAGTAAAGGCTCGTTTTTGGGAGCCACCGTCGACAAGATTGATTGGCTCGCCACGCACAATGTGCCCCAGGAACTGGGTGACCACCCGCGAGGAACCTTCTTTGGGGGTGTAGATACTATCTAAGCCAGGACCAATCCAATTAAATGGTCTAAACAAAGTAAAGCGTAAGCCCTCCATGCCATAGCCCCAAATCACTCGATCCATTAATTGCTTGGCGCAAGCATAAATCCAACGCGGCTTATTGATCGGTCCATAAACCAGATTGGATGAAGCTGGATCAAATTCAGCATCGGAACACATGCCATACACCTCGGAGGTTGATGGAAAGACAAGGTGCTTGCCATACTTCACTGCCGAGCGCACGATTGGAAGATTGGCCTCAAAGTCGAGTTCAAATACACGCAGTGGTTGTTGAACATAGGTTGCGGGTGTGGCGATTGCGACGAGCGGTAGGATCACATCGCACTTGCGAACGTGATACTCCACCCATTCGCGATTAATGGTGATATCACCTTCAAAGAAATGCATGCGAGGGTGGTTGAGAAGATCACCAATCCGGTCGTTTTGCATATCCATGCCATAGACCTCCCACGACGTAGTCTCCAATATGCGCTTTGAGAGGTGATGGCCAATAAAACCATTCACACCCAAAATCAGAATCTTTTTCATAACACCATTCCTTTGATGAACTTATGAAGCCAACGATTTAATGCTCTTGAGCCAAAAATACCTCAAGCGCTTTACCATCGCCGCACAGGCCGAAGTAGCGATTATCGACGAGATGCATCCCTAGCCCAGACTTTTTGAGGATTGCGGCTTGACTGGGGCTGAGAGCAACGCCAGGATCGAGTGGAAGCGAGCTTTTGGTAAGAATCACTTTTCCCCCACTTAATTCAGTAAAGGCGCCAGGATAGGGTGGGGCCACCGCCCGAATTAGGTTGTAAATTGACATGGCTGACTTTGTCCAATCGATACGACCATCCTCGGGTTTGCGTCCCCCAAAGTAGGAACCTTCTGTCAATGGATTGGGCCGCCGAGGAAGCTTGCCCTGCATGAGTTGGGGTAGTAGCTTTTCCATCACCTGCTTTGCTGCCTGACTGACTTTATCAAATACCTCTTTAGCGGTTTCATGAATTTCAATAGATACAGCGACTTGCCCCACAATATCCCCAGCATCGGGTTTTGCTTCCATGACATGCAAGGTTGCACCTGTTTCGGTTTCGCCATTCACCACAGCCCAGTTCACCGGGGCGCGGCCGCGGTACTTAGGTAAGAGTGAGCCATGCATATTAAGAGCCGCAATGGTTGCAGTCTCAAGTAACTCAGTGGGCAGCATGAAGCGGTAATAAAAAGAAAAGAGATAATCGGGTGCAATCGCCTTAATCTCAGACACCAAATTTAATAATGCACTCTGTTGCACGATTCGGCATGGCAAACCCCGTTGCTCGCAGAGTTTTTGAACGCTGCTAAACCAAATCGTCTCATTGGGATCATCGGCATGGGTGATGACTAAATCAATTTGCATCCCGGCATCGATTAAGGCTTGTAAACAAGCAACACCGACATCGTGGTAGGCAAAAACAACTGCGTGCTTAGGAGTTTGATTCAAGATTTAGGATTTGGATTGCTCGAGGACAGCACTTACCATATAGCGAGGCCGTTGACGTACCTGTTGATAAATCCGGCCGATGTATTCCCCCAAAAGGCCTAGGCCAAAGAGCATCACACCAATTAAAAAGAAGGTGAGTGCAAAGAGTGTGAACACACCCTCAACCTCAGCGCCTAAGACAAAACGACGAATCAATAGAAGCAGGAATAGCGAACCGGCTGCACCGGCTAATAGCATGCCTAGAATCGAGAAGAGCTGCAAAGGCATCACTGAAAAGCCGGTGACCAAATCAAAATTAAGACGAATCAATTGATACAGGCTGTATTTGGACTCTCCAGCAAACCGCTCTTCATGTTTAACGGTAATTTCAATTGGATTGTTGGCAAAGGTGTACGCTAGTGCCGGAATAAAAGTATTCGCTTCTTCACACTGCCGAACTAAATCAATGATTCGACGATGGTACCCGCGCATCATGCAGCCTTGATCAGTCATCGTGATTCGAGTGAGCTTATCGCGTAATCGATTCATTGCGCGCGAGGCTGTTTTTCGGAACCAGGAATCTTGGCGATTTTCTCGAATCGTGCCAACGTAATCATGACCCTCCTCAAGCTGACGCACAATTTTCCCAATCTCTTCGGGAGGATTTTGTAGATCCGCATCCAAGGTAATGATGTATTCACCGCGTGCGTATTCAAAACCGGCCATGATCGCCATGTGTTGGCCAAAGTTATTGGCAAACAAGACCACCCGCGTTACATCGGGCCGCTTTTCGTATTGCATGGCGAGCATTGCAGCAGACCGATCTTTGCTGCCATCGTTGATGAAAACGAGCTCATAAGGAAGTGCATATTGACTCGCCACATGATCAAGCGCGGGGTACAGGCGATCAAATAGAGCCTGTAATCCCTCCTCCTCGTTGTAAACCGGGATTACGACGCTCAAACGTGGGTGAGTAAGACTGTTCATGCCCACATTTTGCCTGATGTAGGGATGTTTACGCTAAAACCTCTTGCAGAGCCTTGACCACACGATCAATATCGGATTCGGTCATGGTAGGGAAAAGTGGCAGAGTTAAGATCGATTGACCAATTTGATTAGCAACCGGTGTTGCTTCTGGAGAGTACCCTCGCTGACGATACAGTGCAAAGCCAGTAATGGCGGGGTAATGCACCCCGGTACCTATCCCACGTTCTTTTAACGCTAGCATGATTTGGCTCCGAGTTTGACCTAAGCGCTCTAATGGCAATAGGACTTGGAACATATGCCAGTTACTGTTCACAAAATCGGCGATTGGTAGGCCTAAACCTATTTTGCTCAAACCCGATTGTTCGAACCGATCAAAATAATGACGTGCGAGAGCGATACGTTGCTCCTGAAAACGCTCCAGTTGTTTTAATTGATGAAGACCTATAACAGCATTCACATCAGTTAAGTTGTCTTTGCCGCCCAGAACGTCAACCTCCATGCCATCTGGCCCATGACGCACTAATCCTTGCAGGCGTAGTTTTTCAGCGAGAGTCACTTGATCTCCGCCAAAGCGATCGGTATTGAAGACTAGACAACCACCTTCAATAGTCGTCAAATTTTTATTCGCCTGGAAACTAAAACTCACTAAATCATGCCGGCCTTTAGCACCAATACGCAAACCATTCCAGGAAGATCCGAGCGCTTGCGCAGCGTCCTCAATCACACGTAATTGATGATTCTCTGCAATCGTATACAGGGCATCAATATCAAGAGGTAAGCCAGCCAAATACACCGGCATGATGGCTTTAGTTTTGTTATTAATCGCAGATTGGACTTGATGGAGATCGAGATTTCGGGTCTTTGGATCAATATCAACAAAAACAGGCTTTGCGCCCACGGCTAAGATCACATTGGAGGTTGCGACCCACGAAATTGGAGTTGTAATCACCTCATCGCCCGGCCCAATCCCAGCGACCTGAAGAGCAATTTTCATGGTAGCCGTGCCGTTTGCAAAGCAGCGCACAGTTGCGCCTCCTAGGTAAGCACTTAGAGCAAATTCAAACTCTAAAACCTTGGGGCCAGAAGTAATCCAACCGGAGCGCAATACATCGGCAACCGCTGCAATGGTCGCCTCATCAATCGTTGGCTTTGTAAAGGGGATAAATGGTTGACTCATTGACCTATTGTCGCAAAGCATCACGTGGATGTCGAACTACAACACGTCGGCTATCCCGACCTAATTCCTCCATGGGAAGTCCGATGGTTTTGAGCTCCTCATATTGGCCTGGGCTCATGAGTGCGAAGGCATTGGGATCTTGGTTCCAGACGATCACAAACTCATTGAGCGTCGGTATCCATTTTTGGGGTTCTTGTTTGGCGCCAAAGGTTAGTTCATCGGTAAATTCAACCATGATGGTGTTGCGCTCTAGATAGAACGGAACAGTATGATCGAGCAAACGAACCGAATAAATTTTGGCATCACTTGGGATTTGTGATTTAACCTTTTGCGCTAGGTCATACCCAGATACTGCACGACCTAAAGTCTCGTGCCCCGTTCCTGCGATGGTGGCGGTCAAGAAAAAACCAAAAGCGAATAGCGCAATACTGAGAAGCGCATTGCGCTTAGCCAGGAGACTTGCCACCAGGCTAAATACCAATAAACAGGAGAGAGCCACAACTATCCAGACGGTGTATGTCTGATAGGCGTTGACCTCATCAGGCTGACCATTACGTCCAACTTCGGATAGAAAGAAAAATCCCGTGATGGCAAGCAAAGTAAAAAATAAAGTTTGGAGACGCCACCCGATTGAAAGATGCGCATGGGACTCTAAATAATCAGCGATTGACTTGCCTGCCAAAATAGCTAAGGCTGGAAATACCGGCATGATGTAGCCCGGTAATTTTGAGCGGGAAATGCTAAAGAAAATAAGGATGACTGCAAACCATGCCCAAAGCATCCATGAGGCTGAGAATGATTGCATGCGGTATTGCATGAGAGTTTGCCTTGCAGACTGAAAGAACTGGGGCATCCAGGGCAAAAAGCCAACAAGCACTAATGGTAAGAAAAAATAAAATGGGGCAGTTCGTCCATGAGCGGTTGCGGTAAAGCGCTCAAAGTGTTCATAAATAAAGAAGAAGTGGGCAAACTCGGGATTCTCAATCGATACCGCAATGAACCACGGTGCAGTAACGATCAGGAAAATTACTAATCCGCTAAAAATATGTAATCGACCTAGAATTTTCCAGTCAAAGCATGTCACGATATACGCAAATAGCACCATCCCTGGAATCACAATGCCAATCAGCCCCTTTGATAGGGTGGCAAGGCCCATTGCCAGCCAACAGACCCACATCCAATGGCGACCCGATTGGGGGCGCTGATGTTCATAGGCATGTTGAGCTAGTAACAGCGCGCACAGAGCCAGGTTGAGAAAAGCCGATAAGCCCATATCGAGTGCATTGAAATGCCCACCCACAACCCACATCGGGCTCGATAAGAGGATTAATGCCGCTAAATATCCCGTGACCCGGCCAAACAATTGGGCTGTAGTAAAGCCAACGAATAGTATGGTGAGATAACCAGTGAGTCCACTCCAGACGCGCGCTTGCCATTCGCCAAGCCCAAAGAGTTGAAACGTAATTGCCGATGCCCAAATATGCAGTGGCGGTTTCTCAAAATATTTGTAGTCGTTATAACGGGGTGTGATGTAATCGCCGCTCACCATCATCTCGCGAGCCATTTGGGCGTAGCGACCTTCGTCCGTTGGAATTAGATGTCGATAGTCAAGCGTTGCAAACCATAAAACGCTTGCGAGGACGAAGACAGCCAATAATGCAACCGAATTCAATGGGGTGAGATGACGTTCGGCAAGCATCGCGTCAATCTTTTTCTAGGAGGATAGCAGCCAATACTTTGCGTCCTTCGCCCATTAGGATGTTGTATGTGCGGCAGGCTGCTTGTGAGTCCATCATCTCAAAACCAATTTTGGCTTTAATCAGAGGTTGCAGAATTTTGGGGTTTAGAAACACCTGCTTCTTACCCGTGCCCACAATAACCAACTCGGGTAGCAAGGCACTAATCATTGAGAAATGATCCTCTGAAAGATCCTGGCTTTCCTTAACCGGCCATGCCAAAACTTCACCTTCAGGTTGAACGATTAAGGCATGCGAATACGGGGTTTGGTTGACCTCAAGAAAGCCAATTCCGTAGCCAGTGATCGTATTTTGGCTAGATTGTGGGTCAGAATGTAACTTCACGCTGAGGCTCTGTCATAATTGAGGGATTATAGCTAGCAAATTATCCCTAAATTTCAATGGCTTAACCTTGTAGAAGATCCGATTGTGAAACCAATACAAAAGTCCGACAAATTAAATAATGTCTGTTACGACATTCGTGGCCCCGTGCTTGAACTCGCCCAACGCATGGAAGAAGAGGGTCATAAGATTATCAAGCTCAACATTGGTAATGTCGGCGTATTTGGCTTTGACCCTCCCGAAGAAATTCAGCTCGACATGATTCGTAATCTAGGAAATGCATCCGCGTATTCGGATTCCAAGGGAATTTTTGCAGCACGTAAAGCTATCATGCAGTATTGCCAAGAAAAAGGCATTCAAGGCGTTACCTTAGATGATATCTACACGGGTAATGGTGCTTCTGAACTGATTGTTTTGGCCATGAATGCGCTTTTGAATAATGGCGATGAGGTGTTGGTTCCCGCACCCGATTACCCTTTGTGGACCGCGGCTGTCTCCTTATCAGGGGGAACCCCGCATCATTATTTGTGCGATGAGTCCAAAGGTTGGCAGCCCGATTTAAACGATATGCGTTCCAAGACTACGCCGCGCACCAAAGCGATCGTGGTAATTAATCCAAATAATCCAACCGGCGCCTTATATTCCAAAGAGGTTTTGCTGGAGATTATTGCGATTGCTCGTCAACATAATTTGATTCTGTTCGTCGACGAAATCTATGACAAGATGCTCTTTGATGGCGAAAAGCATATTTCGCTCGCATCTTTATCGACTGACGTAGTCACCATTACCTTCAATGGTTTGTCAAAAAATTACCGCTCTTGCGGTTATCGGTCCGGCTGGATGGTTGTTTCTGGCGATAAGGCGATGGTTGCCGATTACATTGAGGGCTTAAATATGTTGTCCTCGATGAGGCTGTGCGCAAACGTTCCTGGGCAATACGCCATTCAAACGGCATTAGGTGGCTACCAAAGCATTAATGACCTGGTTGCTGCAGATGGACGCTTAACTCGTCAACGTGATCTAGCCTATAAGCTCATGAGCGAGATCCCTGGGGTTAGCGTTACCAAACCGAAGGCTGCTTTATATCTATTTCCAAAACTCGATCCACAAATGTATCCAATTAAAGATGACCAACAATTTATTGCTGATCTTCTAAAAGAGGAAAAGGTACTTCTTGTCCAGGGTACGGGTTTTAATTGGCCCAAGCCAGATCACTTTCGGATTACTTTTTTACCTCATGAAGATACCTTGCGCGAAGCAATTAAGCGGATCGCCCACTTTCTTGAGCGCTATCGCATGAAACACGCAACTAATCCAGTTGCAGCTACTCCAGCAAAAGTATGATGAAACCCATTCAGGTCGGACTTCTTGGTATTGGCACCGTAGGCAGTGGAGTCTTTACTGTCCTCGCCCGCAATCAAGAGGAAATTCAGCGGCGCGCAGGCCGCGGCATTCGAATTCATACGGTAGCGGATTTGAATACGCAGCGGGCCCAAGATCTAGTTCAAGGTCAGGCTCAGGTGGTGAGTGATGCGCGCACCATCATTCAGAACCCAGAAATTGATATCGTGGTTGAGCTCATTGGGGGCTATGGCATTGCTAAGGATTTAGTTCTTGAGGCGATTGCGCATGGAAAACATGTCGTCACCGCAAACAAAGCATTGATTGCTGTTCATGGCAATGAAATTTTTAAAGCGGCGCATGACAAAGGAGTCATGGTTGCATTTGAAGCCGCGGTCGCAGGCGGAATCCCAATTATCAAAGCATTACGTGAGGGCTTGAGTGCAAATCGCATTGAGTGGATTGCTGGAATTATTAATGGCACCACCAACTTTATCTTGTCAGAAATGCGCGACAAGGGTTTGGACTTTAATACTGTGTTGAGTGAGGCGCAACGCTTGGGCTACGCTGAAGCAGACCCAACTTTTGATATTGAAGGAATAGATGCGGCACATAAAGCAACCATCATGAGCGCGATTGCGTTTGGGGTGCCAATGCAATTTGCCCAAGCACATGTTGAAGGCATCACTAAGCTATCAGCGATTGATATTCGATACGCTGAACAACTTGGGTATCGCATCAAGCTTTTGGGGATTACAAAGAAGACCCCAAGCGGCATTGAGTTACGGGTCCATCCAACGCTGGTGCCCGCGAAACGTTTACTAGCGAACGTTGAAGGCGCAATGAATGCTGTGCAGGTATTCGGAGACGCTGTCGGTACGACCCTTTATTACGGTAAAGGTGCGGGTTCGGAGCCAACGGCTTCTGCGGTCATTGCCGACTTGGTCGATGTCACGCGTTTGCAAACCGCAGATTCTGAAAATCGAGTGCCTCATTTAGCGTTTCAGCCAAATGCCTTACAAAATACCCCAATTCTGCCAATTTCAGAGGTAACAACGAGTTATTATTTGCGCTTAGCAGTTGCTGATCAGGCCGGCGTTTTAGCCGATATCACACGGATTTTGGCTGCTCACGGCGTATCGATCGATGCGCTATTGCAAAAAGAAGCTGCTGAAGGGGAAAGTCAAACGGATCTTGTGATCTTGACCCATGAAACTAAAGAAAAGAATATGACAGCAGCTTTATTGGAGATGCAAAATCTGAAAACGGTGATTGGTGAGATCGTTAAGATTCGTCTTGAAAATCTTTCCTAGATTAAGTTTCTACATATGCGTTATCAATCGACTCGAGGCGCAAGCCCAGAACAAACCTTTCAAGGAATCTTATTAGGGGGCTTAGCGCCCGATGGTGGTTTGTATTTGCCAACCCACTATCCTCAAGTTACTAGTGCGCAGTTAAATTCTTGGAGGGGCTTGTCGTACCCCGATTTGGCATTTGAAATTATTCGTTTGTATTGCGACGATATTCCCGCTGATGATTTAAAAGTGTTACTCCGCAAGACCTATACCGCGCAGGTCTATTGCAATGGTCGTCCTAGCGATTTAGCAAGCGATATTACTCCCGTACATTGGTTGGGCAAGGAGCATGGGACGCAGTTAGGTCTCTTATGTTTATCGAATGGTCCAACCCTTGCTTTTAAAGACATGGCCATGCAGTTATTAGGTAATCTCTTTGAGTACGCATTGCGACGCGCTCAGCAAGACCTCAATATTTTGGGCGCCACATCTGGAGATACTGGAAGTGCAGCTGAGTACGCCATGCGAGGTAAAGAGGGTATTAAGGTTTTTATGCTGTCGCCACGCGGCAAGATGAGTCCATTCCAGTCGGCGCAAATGTACTCCTTGCAAGATCCCAACATTTTTAATCTGTCTGTCGATGGGGTATTTGATGATTGCCAGGATATTGTGAAAGCAGTTAGCAACGATTTGGCTTTCAAAGCCAAATATCGGATTGGCACAGTGAACTCAATTAATTGGGGTCGGGTTCTGGCTCAGGTGGTGTATTACTTCCAAGGTTACCTGTTAGCAACCGCGTCGAGTAATGAAAAAGTCTCCTTTGCGGTGCCGTCTGGCAACTTTGGAAATGTTTGCGCTGGGCATATTGCCCGAATGATGGGCTTGCCCATTGCGCAACTCGTAGTGGCTACCAATGAAAATGATGTGTTGGATGAGTTCTTTAAAACTGGTATTTACCGAGCCCGTAAATCAGCGGAGACTTTGCATACCTCGAGTCCTTCAATGGATATTTCTAAGGCAAGTAATTTTGAGCGCTTTATCTTTGATTTACTTGGTCGCGA
>Ga0214921_10005732_pt1 | contig 17418 bp, 18 predicted proteins | sample LL1505_MetaG_FD_177992 | JGI IMG/M metagenome (GOLD analysis project Ga0214921, IMG submission 177992) | Freshwater microbial communities from Lake Lanier, Atlanta, Georgia, United States - LL-1505 | ecosystem: Environmental > Aquatic > Freshwater > Lake | place: USA: Georgia | collected...
CAACCGATGATCTTTCGGGTGAGATTCTTTCTCAAGGTGGCGCGATTCCGGATTTTAACCGAGTGCAAGAGGTGGTCGGTCAACTTACTGGTGAACTGATGCAGATTCCGCCGAAAGTTAGCGCCAAGAAGCTTGATGGAAAACGCGCATACAAGCTCCATCGCGAGGGAAAAGATTTTGAACTAAGCGCCAGAAGGGTAGAGGTTCGAAGGTTTGAGATTAAGCCTACTAGCAGCGCTGATATATTTTCGTATCTCGTTGAGGTTAGTCCCGGTACCTATGTTCGCTCGTTGGCCAGGGACCTCGGTGCTAGCTTGGGATGCGGCGGAGCGGTTAAGAGTATAAGGCGAGAGGTTTCAGGGCACTTTTCAGTTCTGCAGAGCGTGCCGATGGATAATGTGTCGTGGGATGAGGTGCGCGACTGGGGCGAGCTTGTGCCAGAGCTGCCGAGGATCGAGTTTGATGAGCGTACAGTAGCCGGCTTACTTAATGGACAGTTAAACGCTCTACGAGAAGCTAGTCGCGTGTGGAAACAGGTAGAAGGCTCTGCTGAACACGTGATATACTCCGTCGGTGGCCGGCCCGGGTCTCTTGGGATCTTAAAGGTTCAGCCTGACGGAACTTTGGGCTTTTGTCTTAATGTTGGCTCTATTTAGGGAGGTCGCGTGCCGGGGATAGTAATTGTTGGCGCTCAGTGGGGCGATGAGGGTAAGGGCAAATTCGTAGACGTCTTTACCCAGAGAGCGGATTGGGTTGTTCGATTTCAAGGTGGGAGCAACGCGGGCCACACGATAGTTATCGATGGAAAGAAAACAGCCCTAAGCCTCCTACCAAGTGGAATGCTTCGACCTGGTGTAAAGTGTCTGCTAGGTGCTGGTGTTGTTATTAATCCAAGCTCTTTAATAGCTGAGATTGACAGGCTCCGTGCGGCTGGTGGAGAGGTTTCACCGGCGCGTTTTATGATCGACCGTGACGCTCATCTGGTTTTGGAATACCACATAGCGCTAGACCGTGCTCGCGAGGCGCGTTTGGGAGTAAATAAGATCGGCACTACAGGCAAAGGGATCGGCCCGTGCTATGAAGACCGCAGCCAACGAACCGGTATTCGTTGCGCTGACCTGTTAAATCTTTCAGCCGTGTATGAAAGAGTTCGGAATCACGTAATCGAGAAAAATAAGATTCTGAAATTCGTCCTTGAGAGCGATACGCAGATCGATTTTGAGCAGCTTTGGAGCGATTTGGAATCTCATGCTAAACTCTTAGCCCCATATATTGGAAATGGTAGCGCGGCTGTATATCGGGCGCTCAAGGAGGAGAAAAACGTAATATTTGAGGGCGCACAAGGCGTTCTCCTCGACACGGTTCATGGGACATATCCGTATGTAACTTCTTCCAACACAATAGCAGGAGGAGCTTCAGTAGGGGTGGGTATTGGACCTAGAATGCTTGATTCGGTTGTTGGTCTCGCTAAGGCTTACTCTACTCGAGTGGGCGAGGGGCCTTTCCCCAGTGAGATTCATGGCGGAATCGGGGATGAGCTTCGTGAGAAGGGACACGAATTTGGAACTGTGACTGGAAGAGCCAGGCGGTGTGGTTGGTTCGATGCTGTCGCTATGCGCAGGGCGGTTCGTATAAGCGGAATAGATTCCTTGATCGTTACCAAGCTGGATGTGCTTACTGGACTGAAGACATTGAAGGTCTGTGTAGGGTATCGCCGTGGTAGCGAGGTGGTCGAGGACCTCCCAGCTCTGACCGATGAATATAAGAGCTTAGAGCTCGAGTATGCAGAGTTCCCAGGATGGAGTGAGGATATCTCTCAGGTTACGTCGTGGGCGGAGCTGCCAAAGGCTGCTCAGGACTACGTACGGGCGATCGAAAAGCTCGCTGAGTGTCGGGTGGAATTTGTAAGTGTGGGGCCAGACCGAAAGGCCACGATCGCGGTTAACCCAACGCCTTTACTGCAAGGGTTCCTAAACCGTTAGCCCAATTAAAGGGGTGCCTTTTTTAGTAAAGGCGTGGTAAAAATCGGTCGGTCTAGCCGAGCACTAAAAAGCTCATAGCTTACGATCCGTTCAAACACACTTTAGCGTGGTACATAGATGAGATATTTTTCTTCGAGCATTAGATTTCTTTCCCTGGCTATAGCTGCTTCTTTGGTAACGTTTCACGATTCCCAAGCGCAACAGGCGGCGTCTGCACCTGCAGCAGAGCAGCCATCTCTATTTGGTGCCCTTGTTCAGATGCTTCCGATGCTGGCTATCTGCTATCTGATCTTCTACTTCATGGTAATAAAGCCGCAGGAGTCTAAGAACAAGAAGCATAAGGAGTTGCTCGAGGCCCTAAAGAAGGGGGATTCAGTGGTAACAACCAGTGGAATTATAGGCAAAGTCTCGGGTGTAGAAGGCGACCATGTGGCGCTCGAGATCTCCCCAAATGTTAAGGTGAAGTTTCTCAGGTCTCACATAGCGAGATTTGAGGTTGAGCCGCAGAAGGCTTAGGTTCTGCGCCTACGTTTTCGATAACGACACGGAGTCGATATGATAAGAGATACCTTTCAGAGAGTTTTAATCCTTGCAATTACGGTTGTGGCGGCGGTTGCCTGCCTGCTTCCGTCTTTATTGGGTGATAAATTCCCCAAGAATTGGCCAACTAAGCCCCTGGCTCTCGGACTGGATATAAGTGGTGGTGTGCACCTGGTGTACGGTGTTCAGGCACGCGAGGCGGTCAAGAGTCGTCTGCAAAGCATGTTGTCTTCCGGCCGCGCCAAGCTCCGTGAGAAGAAGATTGCGGTAGCATCAGGGAGTGTGGGAGCTGATAACACACTCCAAATATCTCTACTTAGTGATACATCGGTCGAGCAGGCCAAGGCTGTCATTGCGGAGTTTAATCAGGACCTAAACTTCTCATCTGTAAATAGCGACTCGGGCAGGCCGACCCTTGTTTGGACTATCTCCGATCTGACTCGCGCCAAGATAGAGAAAGAGGCGATTGAGCAGGCGGTAGAGACATTAAGAAACAGAGTTGACCAGTTTGGTGTGTCAGAGCCCCTAATTCAACGATCTGGAGATGATAGAATCATATTGCAGATGCCGGGTGTATCTGATGTGAACGCGGTTAAGAAGGTAGTTGGATCGGTGGCTAAGCTTGAGTTTAGGCTTGTTCCAAAGGGTAGCGATTCGAACTCTAGTACTATCACCGTTAAGGACCAGCAGGGACAGCCTTACACAGTGGAAGACTCAGCATTGATGACGGGAGATGGGGTGGATGACGCACGGGTAGAGTTCGATCAGAACGGGCAGGTGGAGGTGTCGCTTAGGATGACATCAGCAGGCGCGGACGATTTCGCACGGATAACCTCTGAAAACGTTGGCCGACAACTCGCGATCGTACTTGATGGGGTGGTTTATTCGGCTCCAGTAATTCGGTCGGCGATTACAGGAGGCCAAGCGAGCATCTCAGGTAGCTTCACGACAGAGGAGGCTAGGCGTCTAAAAATCGTCCTAAAAGCCGGAGCTTTACCAGCACCTCTACAGGTTTTAGAAGAGCGTACAGTAGGGCCAACTCTAGGATTCGAATCCGTTAAGAAGGGACTTATCGCGATGGCTATAGGGTTTGCTGGTATCGCGTTGTTTATGGTTGCTTACTACGCTAAGTCCGGTTTGGTAGCCGTATTCACCCTGTTGTTAAACGCGTTCTTAATGATTGCGTGCCTCTCACTTTTTGGAGCAACACTGACGCTCCCTGGACTGGCAGGTTTGGCCCTGACAATCGGTATGGCGGTTGATTCTAACGTAATTATCTTTGAGCGCATCAGGGACGAGATCCGAAATGGAGTCTCGAGGGACCTAGCTGTTCATACAGGTTTTGATAAAGCCTTTGGAGCCATTCTGGATTCGAACATCACCACACTACTTGCAGGTGGGATTCTGTATTACTTCGGAACGGGGCCTATCCGTGGGTTTGCTGTAACGCTCTCGGTTGGTATTGCAACCACTATCTTCTGCGCCGTATTCGTGGCGAGGTTGTGCTTTGACTACTTTGAGCTCAAAGGCAAGAAGGGGCTATCGATTTAAAGGGGACCAGAGTCATGAAGGAATTAATTAAGAGCGATATAAAGATCGATTTTATGAGCAAGCGGCTGGTATGTGCGCTGCTTTCTCTAGTCATGTTTGCTGGCTCTGTCTTTATCTTCTTACAGAAGGGAGACTCGAAGTACGGCACGGATTTTAGCGGCGGTCATGAGTTTCTGGTTTCGTTTACGGGAGAGCAGGACAGCGACTCGATCCGCAAGGGGCTCGCAGCTCAAGGATTAAACGACGCTAGAGTGCAGAAGTTCCAAGGAGCTAATAACGAGTACTCAATCAGGCTAAGTGAAGTGGCTGATGTTGAGGTCGTAAGGACCAAGATGCAGACAGCATTAAGCGCGGGCTTCGGTGATAGCGCGAAGATTGACAAGACTGATTACGTTGGTCCGACCGTAGGGGCTGAGCTGCGCAGGAGCGCTCTCTTAGCGGTAGCCTTATCGACTGTTGGAATGCTGATCTATATCGCTCTTAGATTCGAGTTCGCCGTGGGTCTTGGGACGATAGTGGCGCTCATTCACGACGTTACTATCGCAACAGGTATTTATCTTATCTCTGGTCACATGATCGGCATGGCAACTTTGGCGGGAGCCCTGACCATTGTTGGTTATTCGGTAAACGATACGGTGGTTATATTTGACCGAGTAAGAGAAGAGCGACGAAAGAAGCGCTCATATACAATGAAGGATGTGGTAAATGAGGCGCTGAATTTTACACTTTCTAGAACTGTGATAACGCACGTGCTTACCCTTTTCTCCGCTCTAGCTTTGTACATTGTAGGTACGGGGGAGATTAAGGACCTGAGCCTATATCTTGTTGCTGGTATCGTTCTCGGTGCTTACTCAACGATTTTTGTGGTGTCACCGATAGTGGTCTGGTGGGAAGGTAGGAAACTTGAAGATAGGTCTGTTAGAAAAGCAGCTTAGTCACTGAGGCCCATCCGATGCACGTACAACTTAGATTCTCGTTCATCGCGTACTGCTATCTCCTCGTTAGCTGGTGCAGGTACTGGAAAAGAGTTGGTTATAAAAGTACTCCCGGCTCGCATATCATTGGAGACCTTTGTCCAGATCTGATCCATCGCGGCAGGCGATAGGAATGTATACACGAAATCTGATTTTGTAAGGTCATGGCGCCACATGTCTCCAAGGGTTATCTTCACATTGGGTAGTGCATGTAATAGGACCTTAATACGAGCTACCAGACATGGAAGAGGACCAAGCTCAATGCCGACGAAACGTCCATTGGGTCTATGTTTAGCCAAGAATAATAGTAGATCTCCAAAGCCGCACCCTAGGTCCACGAACTCAAATGGTTGGTCCGTGGGCAGCTCCGCTAAGATTAGGGCATACGCAGGTTTTTGTGTCGGATAATATGGGACTCGATTAAGAATAGCTGGGGAATAGATAGCACCGATTAGTAGAAGAGGAATCAGATAAAGGTATCCTGGGATCTCTAACACTAGCGTTGCCGCGGTAGCAATTGGCAAGCCAACATTAAAGACTCTCCACGGCGTTGGTAATTCGACAAGTAACGACCCGGCATACGCCACAACAGATGCGACGCCGATTGATATCGCTAAATTGGGGAGAAACGACCAGGTTGTTACGCAAGCGGCAACCGCTAAAAGCTGGATTAGGCAGCTTTTAGCGATGAAATTTAGTGTCGCTAGTCTCGCATTCATGCCATCTATTACTCCACGATCCGTTTTGGAAGGTGTGCTCTTACATCTCGTGAATAAGCCTCGGCCAGCACCTCATTTAAGCTTAGCATCTCTTTTGGAAGCCCTTGGTCAGGAATCCTTACGATGAAACGGATAAACAGGTCGCCGCGCGTTCCATCGCGGAGGGAGATACCTTGCCCCTTCAATCTAACTTCCTTGCCGCTCTGAGTGCCTGGTTCTACGGTCACTAGCAGGGGATCCCCGAATGATGGCACAAGGACCTTGCCGCCCTCGATAGCCTCCCCAAAAGTTAGCGGAATCTCCATGGTCAATCCGCGTTCCGCGAGGCTTAGCCACGGGTGGTTCTCGACATTAATAACTAGCACTATCTCGCTGCCGCTTTCCTTACCGCGGAGCCTAACTAAGCTACCCGTACGAACTCCTGGTGGAATATTTACTGAGATCTTTCGTGGCTTGTCATTTGGATTCGCTAAATCGACCGTCTTCCGAGTGCCTCGGATCGCCTCATTAATGGAAACCGAAAGCTCTACTAGCGCAATTCCAGAATCCCGCGATGTCCTCGTAACGCGGATACGTTTGCGCAGTTTGTCTGAAATTTGTCGAATCGTTCCCTTGATGTTTTTGAGGGCATCTCCAGGTATTCTCTTTGCCTTATTAATAGTTATTGCGGTAAGAAAAGATGACCTCGCTCGGCGCTTTGCGCTTCCGCTAGTTTGCGAACGGTGGCTGTTAGGCCTTTTTTCTTCCGCAGGCCGCCCGCTCTCTGATTTGGTTGCTTGAGCCTCGGCATGTCGGCGATAAGCATTCGACCTTTGACTGCGCTTTAAGGCTTCTCTTGCGCGTTCAAACGACTCTTCGAACGATTCCTGACTCTGTTTAAGTTCCAGGTCATACTGCTGCTTCTTCTCCGGGTCGGAGAGGATTGCGTAGGCGTTTGCGATCGTTTTAAAGAGCTCTGCGCTGTCGCCATTGGGGTTTACATCAGGGTGATACCGTCGGGCCAGCACGCGATAGGCGCGACGAATCTCTGAGGCTGAAGCGGCATTTGAGAGACCGAGTGTCTTGTAGTGATTAATCATCTCGGTATCACCTGTTCCGCCTGTGCTATTCCCCGTCTGTCGACGGGGGCACAGTCGGCACAAGGCTCGCTAGCTCGCCTTGTAATAAGACCATAGCAGGTTCGATCCCTGCCGTGCTCACGTGGTGCGCTCGGCAGGGATCGAACTCTCGATATTACCTGTTCCGCCCGTGCTATTCCCCGTCTGTCGACGGGGGCACAGTCGGCACAAGGCTCGCTAGCTCGCCTTGTAATAAGACCATCGCAGGTTCGATCCCTGCCGCACGCAAATGGTGCGCTCGGCAGGGATCGAACTCTCGATATTACCTGTTCCGCCTGTGCTATTCCCCGTCTGTCGACGGGGGCACAGTCGGCACAAGGCTCGCTAGCTCGCCTTGTAATAAGACCATCGCAGGTTCGATCCCTGCCGCACGCAAATGGTGCGCTCGGCAGGGATCGAACCTGCGACCCCAAGTTTAGGAAACTTGTGCTCTATCCAACTGAGCTACGAGCGCGTTACCCATATAGGCTAGCAAAATTCGCGTCGCGCGCCAACCTATGGATAGAAGACCGTCGGGTTTATTGCGGCGAAGCGCCCCTCTTCATCTAATATCCGGGTCTCAAAGTGCAGGTGAGGGCCGCTGGCATTCCCGGTTGAACCCACCTTGGCGATCTGCTGGCCGCGACGCACCCTGGCCCCTTGTTTCACTTGGTTAACCGAGTTGTGACCATAAACGGTCATCAGTCCGTCTCCCTTAATCACTAGCACTTTTCCGTAACGGCCCCACGATTCGCTAGCCAGAACAACAACTCCATCGTGAGCCGCTAAAATAGGGGTCCCTTCAGGCGCGGAGAGATCCATTCCCTCATGGAACTTGCGCCAGCGCCAGCCAAACTTGGAGCTGTAACGAGCGTCTTCGATGGGCATCTCAAGCTGGCCGATATATCCTCTAACGGGAGATAGACTGACCATTCGAAGCTGAGCTTTTGCTCCATCTGGAGGCTCTGAACCAGCCTCTTTGGCCGGCTCTTTATCAAGGGGACCAACGGAAGGAATAACGATCTTCTGGCCAACCCGAAGTCCGGCTGGATCTTTAATCCCGTTGTACGACTGTATGTCGCTTGGATCTACGCCATACTTGGAGCCAATAATCTCGAGAGTGTCCCCACTTTTAACCGAATAATAGCGATCTCTCTTGCCGTTTATGGTGTTCTTAAATGTGGCACATCCACTGAGGAGAGACAGCACGGCGGCTATTAAGCAGAGCTGGTTCGCGTGCCTGACGATCATCACCGAGATTCCACCTCCTCAAACACGGTACGTTTGTAAGAATCATTTGTCCGCTTCCACACAGTTAAACGGGTAGACTCATCGGATGTTACCGGAACAACGAGTGTCCCATTCAGGCTGAGCTGCGACAATGGTAGTCCCAAATCATCGCTTACTGGATAGGTAACAATAATGGCGTCAAAAGGCGCAACCTCTTGCCAACCTTTCGAAGCGTTGCCACGATGAATGATAACGCTGTGGTATCCATTAGAGTCGAGCGATTTACGCGATATCTGCGCTAAGGCGGCGATCTGCTCAACTCCAAAAACCTGCGCACCAGCCATACTAAGCGCGGCACAAAGGTACCCACTTCCTGAGCCCGCTACTAAAATTTTCATCCGCTTCTCTAAATTGATAAGTGATGCCATGCGGATAAGAAGTGAGGGTCTCGTTAACCACTGATCTCCGATTAGCGGCAGGTCAACATCCTGATTCGCTCGAGAGTGCCACTGAGGATCCGTAAATAGGCTTCTATCTACCTTTGAGAAGGCGGTTCGAATATGAGACTCGACGTCTTCGTTGAGTATTGCCGAGTCGGTCACAAGTTGAGAAATCAGAGCGATCCAGTCTTGCTTATTTGACGTTGATGATAGGTTGTCCATATTTTGAGATGTCTTTCAGCCAAGTAAATTTGAACACGTAAGAACTCCGTTGGAAAGACGGGAATTTTGGGCTAGTTGCGTTTACACGCGGAAATACGGCTAATTTTCTTGGTGTGGAGCAGAGGTTATTAGGGTAACATGATGGTGTACTCCATGAAAAAGGTCGCCATATGAATCAGAGCCTAATAAGAGACCAGATAGTAGCCGCGCTAAGTCATCCGGAAGCCGAGGATGGGCTTTACTTTAACAACCTAATCGTTGTTCATGAGGAGGAGGAGCGGCCGATCGTCGAGGGCGACGAGACTGCAATCCTACAAGTCCTTGAAGATATGCGGAATGAGGGACTAATCTGCGTAAGCGGAGAGGGGACCCAGCGGATCTATGCGTTGGTAACGCAATAGCTTAAGGAAGGGGTTTTGCCGCCCTTCCTTAAGCGTCTGGGAAAGTTATCTTCAAATGCTCGCTGTAGCTTCGATAGATATCACTGTTGGTGATAATCCCAACCAACTTGCCATTTCTTGTAATTAGTGCAGAACCCATTCGCTGTTCGGCTAAGTGAATCAGAACCTGATCTAGCGGGGTGTTGTATTCGACGACATACGCCTCGAGGTTGCAGACATCGCCCACATTTAGCCCCTCGGATTCTGAGGTCGCCGCTATAGCAAAAGCTAATTTTAGGTCTCGCTCTGAGAGCATGCCAACCAAGCGCCCTTCCGATGTAACAGGTAAGTGACGAATTCCCTCAGCATCCATAACAGCCTTTGCCTGATGTATGGTACTAGACGCCTCGATAGTGTGAGGCAGTGGGGTCATGATGGAAACTACGTGAGGTGGTGGCTTCATAACTAGTTTGTTTTATCCTTACTTTGTCTATCCTAGAGTTCGTGGCGCTAATTTGCACTGTGCTGCATTAGCCCCTTTAATAAGACTCTAGTCGGCTCAAATTAGACTCAAGATAAGGTGATTTGTTGGATAAAAAGCAGAACGCTGTCTCGGCGCCCTCAGGCTGCTTTAGAGGTGTCTGCGGAGGCAATAGCAGCCGTAAGTTGCGCTGGCGTAAATGGTTTTGGGACAAACGCGCTTAACCCGGCAGATTTAAGTCTTACTATGTCCCCATCTGTAGCATGACCGGACATAATAATCACTGGAAGAGGGCCAAACTCAGCCCTTATCTGTCGCAGTACCTCCTCGCCGGACAGTTCCGGCATCCTTAAATCGCTCAAAACGAGCTCTATGCTGTTTGGAGAGCGTAGGTAATCGATTGCTTCCGTAGGGGAGCTGAACGCCTCCACCGAGTAGCCAAAAGCCCTTAAAAGGAGCGATAGCGCTCTAAGCACCCCCGGTTCATCGTCTATTAGCATTAGGTTTTTCATCCTTAAAATTAAGATGCCGCAGGGCGAAAAAAAATCCGCTGATTAGTTACTATTTTCTTTCCGGGTTGGTTTGCCTTCCTATAAATAGAGTGGTTTTATATCGAGGTTTTAAACTCTTAGACCCGGGGGGCTTTGTGGGGTATCCAGCAACTAAGAACAACCTGCCGCCGATGATGGTTCGTTACCTTGAATTTAAGGAGCGCTATCCAGACGCGCTTCTCTTTTTTCAGGTAGGTGATTTTTACGAGCTCTTCTATGACGACGCGGTAACTGTCGCTAAATCGCTCAATCTCACCCTAACTTCGCGGGACAAAAACAGTCCAGAACCAGTTCCAATGTGTGGCGTTCCACTCTCCGTTCTGGATGGCTATATCGACAGGCTTCTGCCCCTTGGCTACTCGGTCGCGGTGGTCAGTCAAACTGGGTCCGGACAGGGGGTGGAGCGAGAGCTCGAGAGGTTCGTAACTCCAGGGATGCGACTCTTCACGAGCGTGTCGTCGGACTCCACAGAGAGCTTAATCGCCGGAGTCGCGTTGGACCAAGGAGGTCGCTCTGCTGCCCTCGTCTGCACAGATCCGCAGACCGGCATAGTCAGAGTAAAAGAGGGGGTGGACATTACGAGCTTGCCGCGCGAACTGGCGGGTTGGATGGTTCGGGAGGTCGTTGTTCCGCGCGCTAACGGCGCCGAGAGAGTCGATCGACGCACCTCTTGGGTTCGTGGCATCGAGGGGGTTATAGAATCAAATGCGATAAAATTTCGACCTGAGGCTAACGGTCCCGTAGCCGCCGAAGATACGATGGCTAAAACAGCTCTAGCGGAATTTCACGCGCTCAGTCCTGCAGCTAAGCGGGCCACTCGTATTCTTTTAAATTATCTTGATGAGATCTCGCTCGGTAATTCAATACCGGTGAGAGAGGTTTCACTACAACGAGGGCTGGGCCAAGTTGTAATAGACGCAGCCACTAGAAGAAATCTTGAGCTGGTGCAAAACATAAAAGACGGCTCTACCGCCGGCACCCTTTTTGGTTTTTTAAATTCAACCGAAACACCGGGCGGAGCCAGATTGCTTAAGTCGTGGATTGTCGCGCCACTTGCTGACTTGGCGCGTATAAAGGCGCGCCAAAGCGGGGTTGCTGAGTTGCGTGAGTTTTACTCGACCATATCTAGAGTCTTAAGTGGTTTAAGCGATCTAGAGCGGCTGGCCGCAAGGCTACAGCTCGGTGTCGCCTCACCAAAGGACCTGGGAGCTATCCGCGATACGCTCGAACAGATACCGGCTCTTCAGGACACCATCGCGCACTGTCAATCTGCTGATATCAAGGAAGCGGTTGATAATCTCGTAATACCTCCAGAGCTTAGGGTTTTACTGCGTGATGCATTGGTTGATACGCCTCCTTACGTAACGAATGATGGTGGGATATTTAGACCTGGATACGATCTCGAACTAGATGAGATTAAAGACCTTCGAACGAATGCCGATGAGTGGCGGGCTAAATTTGAGACGGCTGAGAGGTCCTCGACCGGGATCAGTAGTTTAAAAGTAAAATCTAATAATGTGATCGGCTTCTTTATTGAGGTACCGACCGCCCACGGTTCTAAGGTGCCCGAGCACTATCAGAGGAGGCAGAGCACGGCCAACGCGGAGCGATTCACAACGCCAGAGTTAAAGAAGTACGAAGACCAGGTTATAACGGCAGTCGATCGTCAGGTTCGGCGCGAGCTTAAGCTCTTCACAGAGCTACGCGAAAAGGTCGGCGGTTATGTTGAGAATCTGAGACGGGTAGCATCGGCCCTCTCAACCTTAGACGCGCTGGGGGCGTTGGCAAGGGTAGCGGATGTCAATCAGTGGGCAGCACCAGAGGTAAATGAGAGTGGCGTTCTTGCTATCGACAGCGGCCGGCATCCGATAATTGAAGGGATATTAGGGGGTAGTTTTATCCCGAATTCGGTGGCCTTCGACGCTAATGAGCCTCGGTGCTTTGTTATTACAGGCCCTAACATGGGTGGTAAATCAACTTACCTCAGACAGATCGCTTTGATTACGGTTCTGGCTCAGATGGGATCCTATGTGCCGGCAAGCTCGGCGACTATTGGTATTGTTGATCGGATCTTTGCCCGATTAGGGGCGGCAGACGATCTGCACGAGGGGGAATCCACCTTCATGGTTGAGATGCGTGAGGCCGCGCACATTTTAAGTCACGCCACAGAGAGTTCTCTGGTACTGATAGACGAGTTGGGACGTGGCACTGCCACTACTGACGGCCAGTCCTTGGCGCAGGCTATCCTGGAACGGCTGGCATTTGATGTTGGATGCAGAACTCTATTTGCTACCCATTATCATGAGATTACGGCCCTCGAGAGGGGGTCGAAGAAAATTAGAAACCTCTCTGTAGGATCTGTTGAGGAAGAAGACCGCGTTGTATTCACCCACGCCATTCAGTCAGGCCCAGCACCAAGGTCTTATGGTCTTGAGGTTGCTAAGCTATCGGGCTTGCCCTCTTCGGTGCTGTCGCGTGCCGCTGAAATCCTGATTCAGATTCCGGTACGAGCTTCATCTGGGGATTATACTCAGACGGCACAGCGTTCTCTATTCGACCCTCAGATGGTCTCTAGTCCACTCCCGAAACGAGACCCTGAAGACGCAAGATTAAGGGAGTATGTGAAGCAGCTAGATCCTGATTCGCTATCTCCGCGTATGGCCCTAGAGGCGATCTATGCTCTGAAGGGAATGCAAGGGAAGCGAGGCAAAACCCCTCCCTACTGCGAAAGCGAATCTTGAGCTGCTCTTCGAGTTTTCGTAATGAGAAAAAATCCTCAATGTATCACAGGGGATACACTTTCGGTTTTTTCTCATCACGAAAATCGAATATCAACTCAACCTCCACTTTCTCGCTACGGGTAGGTTTTGCCTCGCTTCCCTGAAATAAGGTGCGTTGCGTCTCCGAATCTGGTTCGGTATCTTCGACCAATGATGTATTCCTCAACGTCTTACAGGGCTTTTAAAGCGCTTGCACTGTTTATACTTGTGTTCCCGACTGTGTGCTTTTCAACGCCGAATAGCACGTTCGTGAAGCTTCGGGGGGAGTATTTTCGCTTGCGGAATATTGATCCAACAGGAGACAATCCCGCTCAGTTAAGCGCCTGGGAGTCTTTAGCAGCCAAAATTCGCGAGGTAGTAGCTCGAAATGCCGCAAGTGATGGCGCTGCTGAATTGCGTATCCTCGGAGCAGAGACTCAACTAAGGCTGTACCGATCGACAAGAAATAGATCGCATCTGACTTCCGCGCTCGCGATGGTTAAGCCGGCACTGAGTGACACCTCGGTCGCGCCAGGTAAAGCTGAGCTCATCGCTGGGGATATCTCACTTTATTATGGCAATAACGATGTGGCGGGTTCATATTATGAGGCCGCGGCTGGATTTCAAGGACGTTTTTCGTGGCTTGCAAAGCAGCGTCTCCAGGGGTTGCGCAACGGCACATTCAAGAGGTTCGTTCCATCTCAGGATAGAGAGGTGCCGCGCATACTTAGCCCGAAACACACAATGGCCGGGATACCTAGTGGCCCGATAATAGTTATCGATCCGGGTCACGGAGGCGAGGACTCCGGGGCTGTATCTTCATTCGGAGGCGAGGAGAAGGAGATAACCCTCGACATCGCCAAGAGGGTGAAAGTTATCTTGGAGCGGCGGCATCAGCTGAAGGTACAACTTACCCGTGAAGATGATCAGTTTGTGCCACTCGGTAGGCGTACCGCTTTTGCTAATAGAAAAGGCGGAGCTGTGTTTATAAGCCTTCACGTAAACGCCTCGGAGAATCATGATGCCAGTGGCTTAGAGGCGTATTACCTCGACAACACTAATGATGAAGCGAGTCGGAAACTCGCTGAACGCGAGAATGGGATATCTTCTGGAGAGCAGGTTGATGACCTGTCTTTTATGTTAAGCGACCTTATTCAGAGCGGCAAACTAGAGGATTCTATCCATCTAACTCGAGAGGTTGAGGGATCTCTCAGATTAAAAGTGTTGAAGACACATCGCAATCTTAAATCACTAGGAGTCAAAAAGGCACCTTTCTTTGTCCTGGTAGGAGCTCACATGCCGTGCTCCTTGATAGAGATGTTCTTTGTTGATAACCCAATCGAGGGAACGAAGCTAAGAGATGATAGTTTTCGCTCGGCCTTAGCCGCCGGTGTGGCGGATGGGATTTATAAGTTTATTTCCAGGAAATGAAGCTATGTTAGAGGTAATAACCATACCGGTCACCGAGTTCGGTCAGAACGCACGAGTTCTCGTCTGCAATCAGACTAAGTCGGCGGTAATAGTGGATCCAGGTGGAGAAGCAGAAAAAATCGCCAAGGTATGCGCAGAGAGAAATGTTTCAGTAAATGCGGTCTGGTTGACACACTCGCACCTCGACCACTGCGCTGGGGTGGCGCCGCTGCTCAAGATATTTCCAGTTCCACTATACGCCCATCCTGCTGAGCAGATGTTTCGCGAGAAGGTCCCGGAGATTGCTATGATGTATGGTCTGCCTCGGGGCGAGTGGCCTGCATGCCCGGAGCCCAGTCATAATATAAAGGGAGGCGAGGAGCTTCAGCTTGGGAATATTGTGGCGAAAGTCATATACACACCCGGGCATTCACCAGGTCACGTGAGTTTCTATTTTAAGAGCGAGTCGCTAATAGTAAGCGGTGATGTACTGTTTCAAGGGTCAATAGGTCGCACCGATCTGCCTGGAGGTGATCATGAACAGCTAATCGCTACGATAAGAAGGGAGTTGCTTATACTACCAGACGACACTCGGGTTCTCAGTGGTCACGGTGATGACACGTCTATTGGCGCGGAGAAGCAGCGGAACCCTTTTCTGAACACCTAAAGGTATCTTTTGGAAGCTGGCTTAGGTTTCTGGCTAGTGAATCGGATTTAGCTCTAATTCGTCTAACGATACTCTTTGATGGTTTGTCCGCACGCAAACCCTCCTTGCGAAGGGCTTGGTTGAAGAGTAGGGATTCGCGGCGCAACTGATACACCGAGAACTTCAGTCTTCGCAGGATATCTTTCAGGTCGACGTTAACGCAGCCCTTGGTTGCCTTAGCGCAAATTAGTTGCCGATCTGGGATCATAGAGCTGAGCCCCATGTAGAAACTGCCGTGATATAAAGCTCGCCTACGAGCTTTCTCTCTTGGATTAACAGCTTTGTTAGTGGCGTTGGAGTTTGTCAGGATCTTTTGATCACGCATAGCGCTCGTATACATGAACCTCAGATTCTTCGCAGCATTATAGATCGGCAATATTTTATCCTTTTCGTTGCATCGAGCAGAATTGTAGTTGGCCAGTTGGGGCACCTTTACCTGAACGAACAACCCTGCTCGTGATGGAATGTCGTACCCCCCATCCACAAGCTGAGTACTCCTAATTCTTAGGTTGACTTCGATGCCAGGAGGTTCGATGCCAGTTAGTGAGAAGAAACCGTTTTTATCACTGATAATAACATCGACTAGCTCCGGGATGTATATCAAGGCGCCAGCTAGCGGCTTACCACCAACTAAAATCTCACCCCCGATAGTGGAGTCCGGAATAGGTCGGGTTGACACAATATCTGACGGGCTCGTTGGCACTCCCGTCTTATCGCCGCCCACCTCAGGTGGCGCAGTCGGCTTTTGAATCGAAGGAGGTGGCGTGTCGTTAGGCAACTTGGTTGGTGTATAAGATGGTGTATGGGTTGAGGTTGGGGTTGCAGTATTTTCTGGAATGGTCGGTTCTGGAGTTGGAGTCTCGGTTATGGTTGGGGTGTCTTCAGGGGTCTCTGTCGGAGTTAGAGTTGACGACGGAGTGGCTGTGGGTGTTTCGGTTGGTGTCTCGCTAGGAGTGGCGGAGGCAGTTGGCGTTTGAGTCTCGGGAGGACGGCTTCCTAGGCAGTAGATATATGGACTGCTGCAGCTAGAGCTGTTCAGGCTGGTAACCCACCGCTCATCTACGAGCCCACTATCGCCTTGGCCTGCTCCTAAAGCCCCAGAGCTGTCACTCCAATCAGCGCAGGCGCTCTGTACAAAGACTCCGTTTTCATCAGAGCCGGATGCTATCGCAACAACATGAATTGATCCGTACTGATCGTAGCGAACTGCGTTAAAGAGATCCGTGGCGCGATTCCACAGATGTGCTCGGCTTGTTGCGACAACCTCTCCTTGAGTATTGAAGATCGGGGCGGAGTTCTCGGATACGCCAGTCAGAGACCTGGCATTCTGAGTGGTCGAAGATATGACGGCTCTCCATACAGATGAGGCCGCATCAAGGCCTGCTTTGCCAGCCTGAATCTTACAGAACTCGTTCGCCCCGTCGATACCACCGGTCTTGTCGTTGTAAGCAAGATCCAGATTAAAGCCATCTTTTGAAACGAAGATAACTAGCTCCTTATCTTCTTCCCATATGGAGGGAGGAGTCGGTGTGTTGGTCGGCGTTAGGGTGAAAGTTGCGGTTGGAGAATAGGTAGCCGTGCTTGTTTCTGTCGGAGTAACGCTAGGCGTTGGTGTATCGGTCGGTATTGGCGTCGGCTCATCTGTTGGGGTATGCGACGGTGTAGCGGTTGGCGATACTGTAGGCGTATGTGTTGGTGTATCAGATGGCGTGTATGTGGGGCTATCAGTTGGGGTATCGGTAGGAGTATCAGTCGGGGTCGCCGAAGGGGTGCTAGTAGGCTCGCTAGTGTGAGTGTTGCTCGGGGTATTAGTTGGTGTATCTGTTGGGGTGTTGATAGGCGTATCGGTCGGCGTGTGGGTAGCTGTGTAAGTTGGCGAATCTGTGGGTGTTGAAGTTGGCGTTGGAGAAGGCGTGTATGTCGGGGTATCCGTTGGGGTATCTGTCGGTATTAATGTTGGTGTTTGAGATGGCGTGTATGTAGGCGTGTTCGTAGGCGTTGATGTGGGGGAGCTGGTTGAAGTGTCCGTTGGCGTAGCGGTGGGGGTAGATGACGGGGATTCGGTAGGCGTTTGCGACGGAGTGTCTGTTGGGGACGACGTTGGAGAGCGTGTAGGTGTTACGGTGGGCGTGTCAGTTGGTGTGCTGGGAAGCGGAACGGTATCTATCGGAGGAGGCGTGGGGGTTGGAGTAAAAGTTGGCGTATTAGTAGGAGTCCAAGTAGCTGTATCTGTAGGCTGAGGCGTCGGTGTTCTCGAAGGCGTTGAAGTTGGTGTATTTGTAGGAGTGTTAGTCGGAGTGTTGGTAGGCGTGCTAGTCGGAGTATCAGTAGGAGTCCAGGTGGCAGTAGCTGTATCTGTAGGCTGAGGCGTGGCAG
>Ga0214921_10005733_pt1 | contig 17413 bp, 16 predicted proteins | sample LL1505_MetaG_FD_177992 | JGI IMG/M metagenome (GOLD analysis project Ga0214921, IMG submission 177992) | Freshwater microbial communities from Lake Lanier, Atlanta, Georgia, United States - LL-1505 | ecosystem: Environmental > Aquatic > Freshwater > Lake | place: USA: Georgia | collected...
GGCTCTCTCACCAAAACCGGAGCGGGGAAAATGGTTCTCTCCGCCGCCAATACCTACACGGGCGAAACGAAGGTCGTGGGCGGAACCTTGATGGTGGACACGGGCGGTTCGATCGCAACCAGTTCTGCCACGGTGTCCTCTGGCGCTACTTTGAGGGTGAATGGAGTGGCTGGAGCAGTGGCGTTGAACGGAATTCTCGCCGGAACAGGCACGGTGGGCGCTTTGACGATGAATACAGGCTCTTTCCTGAATCCGGGGGATACGATTGGGAAACTGACGGCTGCGTCCGCAAGTTTTGCTGCCGGATCTACCTATAACTTTGGAATCGCGAGCATCACTGGGGCGGCCGGCACGGCGGCGGATCTTCTATCGGTCGTGGGGGCTTTGGATCTCTCGGCGATCAGTGCCGCGTTTAAGATGAACCTAGTGTTGCAAAGCTTGAGCCTAGCCGACTTCAACGTGGATTCACAATATTCTTGGACTCTTGCCGAGGCGGGCTCCTTCACCGGGGCAGGATGGGCGGTGGGAACTGATGTGACCGATCGTTTTCAAATCGATAGCACAGGATTCAATGGTGGGATCCAACCGGGGAGCGGATTCAGCGTTAAGACCGCCTCTGAAGGCGGGTTGGTGAAATTGGTTATTAATGCAGTCCCAGAGCCCACGACGGGTTCTCTCTTCTTTGTGGGCAGCATGCTTTGGGTTATGCATCGCCGGCGCAGCAGCTAGTACTATTACTTCTCTTAAGATCAGGTGGGTCACTGGATGGTGGCTTGCAGCGTCTAAGGGGTTGAGTTGGGTGGGTGAGATCGACTAGGGTTTTTCCATGGGAAGACAGTGGCTCCATGCAAAACGGGAAGTGGCTTCGCTCAAGAAGTCCAAGACGACCAGCAAGTTTGTCCGTGAAATCACCTTGGCTGCACGACAGGGTGCGGATCCGGCCCTCAACGCGCGTTTGGCAGCGGCTTTGGAAAGAGCCCGTAAGGAGAGCGTCTCCAGGGATATTATCGAGAGAGCCATCCAGAAGGGATCCGGTACCGGGGGCGGCAAGGACAGCTTAGAACACATGGTTTTTGAGGGCTATGCCCCCCACAAGGTTCCCCTGATCGTGGAGGTCTATACGGACAACCATAACCGCACGGCCCCGGAAATCAGGGTTCTCTTCAAGGCTGGCTCGTTGGGCTCCTCGGGTAGCAACAAATTCCTCTTCGATCAGGTGGGCATCGTGGAGGCTCATCACCCCAAGACGGATACCGATCGGGAGGCAGCGGCGATCGAGGCGGGAGCGAACGAGGTGGAAGCACTGACCCATGCGCAGAACGATGACATTCCGGAGGATTCCTGTGGGGCGAAGTTCCTGAGCGAACGGGCCGCCGTCCACGGTGTGGCTGACTGGCTCAAGAAGAATGGCTGGACAGTGGTCACCAGCGAGCAGGGCTATGTGCCCAAGAATTATCCCGAACTATCGGATGAGCAGAGGGGAGAGGTGGGAACGTTTTTGCAGTCGCTTGAGGATCACGACGACGTGCATCGGGTCTGGGCTGCGGTTCGCTGAGCGTGCGCCGTTCCGGTCGATCTGTAGCGAAAGCCGATCTTCCCCAAAAAACCTGCCTCCATTGTGGGCGCCCATTTGTCTGGAGGAAAAAGTGGGAGCGGGTCTGGGATGAGGTGAAGTACTGTAGTGATGCCTGCCGGAGGAAAGTCAGTGGGATAAAACCTGTTTTCGTTCCGAAGGGGTAAGCTCACGCCACGAGCCGGACTGAAGATCACCCAGCTCAAAATCACCGATTCGGACACGGATTAAGCGGAGTGTGGGGTGGCCGATGGCAGCAGTCATTTTGCGGACCTGCCGGTTTTTGCCTTCGGTTAGATCGAGAGCGATCCAGCAGTCGGGAACGGTTTTGCGAACCCGGATAGGGGGCTCTCGTGGAGGGAGTTGGGGTTGTGGATCCAGAAACCAGACCAGGCACGGAAGGGTCTGATGTTCGCCGATACAGACGCCTTGGGAGAGTTTTTCTAAGGCCGCAGGGGTGGGAAGACCCTCCACCTGGGCCCAGTAGCGACGAGGATGGGCATTTTCAGGATCGAGCAGTCGGGTGTTAAGGCCGGATTCGTCGCTGAGGAGGAGAAGGCCCTCGGAGTCGGCATCGAGTCGGCCCAGCGGATAGACATTTTTAGGAAATCCAAACTCGGCCAAGGTCCGGTTGGGAGAGCCGTCGGGCGTGAACTGGGAGAGAACTCCATAAGGCTTATGGAAGGCGAGGAGCACGGGAGGTTGTTGGAGAAATTAAGGACGTATACTTTTGGAAAAATTATAGGCCGCAGCTGGATCATAGCGGTTCCAGTTTTTGATGACTGTTTGCAGGGTACTGTTTCGAGTCTTCGCATCGGTGATCGTACTTGCCCATTGTGCGGCTAAGGCTGGGTCATAGGGTGATAGGGTGCGGGCGTAGGAACTCAGTGCAGCATCTTTGGTCGATCCGTTTTCAAGTGTTTGAATCCAGCGAGCGCTTCCTGCCGGGTCGTTGCGCGTCCAACTGGAGGCTATCGCCGAAATAGTCGAGTTTCTAACTTTGGAATCCTGGATTTGGGTAGACCATGCGAGTGCTTCGGTGGGGCTGAAGGATGCCCAGCGGCCTGCCACCGAGCCTGCCGCATCATTGAAATAGTTGGATCCTGCGGGTGTCGCCAACCAAGTCGCCGCTCTCCTTGGGTCCGAACTAATCAAGGCATTGAGTGCGGATTCCATAAATCTTCTCTGGATTGGACCTAATCCTAGTTTTGAACCTATGCCAGATCCTACGATTCCTGTGCCATAGGCTAAGGCCGTTGCGGGATCCTTTCGTACCCAATCGTTGGCCAATCTTTGAATCGAAGACCATTGAATATCATGGCTCTGTTGAATGAGCCATTTAGCGGCGCCTTGAGGATCGGTTTGAGTCCATTTACTCAGAACTGTTTGCAGTGCACTGTTTCGCACCGCGCCCGAAAGTGATTTCGTCCATTCCAGCGCTTGAGGCAAATTGGTTTTGGCGTAGTTCTCGGCAATAGCAACAGCAGCTGTTGTTTGCGTTGAGCCTTTGGGGAGGGTGGTTAGATTCGCTGCTGCAGCTGCGGGATTCGTTGAAGACCATGTCTTGTATACCTGTCGGACAGCCTTTTCTCTTTGATCAAGGGAAGGTAAAGCGCTGGCCCAGGCCGAGGCCGAGGTGGGGTCAGAACCGGCCCAAACAGTCATGACGGCCTGAAGCAGGCTCTCAGATGCTCCGGCATCCATAGCGTCCGAGGCATACTGAGCGGCTCCCTGAGGATCTAGTTCTGCCCATCGTTCCAACAGGCGTCGCTCTATTCGATCCGTCTGCGGAGTGGCGGGGGTCGCATTTAAGCTCTTTAACTTGGCTAACACCTGATCAAGAGTCAGTTTGCTGGATCCATTTTCAGTCGATTTGGTTTCCTTGGCCTCCTCCCTAATATTTATCGCGGAATCAGGGGTGAACTCCAGTTGGGGTGCATCCCATTTTGCATCATCGAGTATGCCAGCAGCATCAGGGGCGGGGGCGGGACGAAAGATAAGGTTTATCCCATAACCAAGCGCGATGCCGATTCCCAGGGTTAGTAATGTTGAAACTGAAGAAGGGGCTCTCATTTCTGAGATGCTAGATATTCCTGAGCGATCCTACGGATGTTTTTCTGCTCTGTTGATGATTTCTTTTCCCACATTTTGACCATCATACCGATGCGGGGGTTGCCTTGAAATGTCTTTGCATGCGTTCCGTAAAAATTCCAATAGAGCGAGTGGAAGGGACAGGCAACCGGCCCTTCCTTCTGTTTTGGATCAAAACGGCAGGATGCGCAGTGGTTACCCATCTTTTCCTGATAGGCGGCCCCGGCAGCGTAGGGCTTGGTAGCGAACCAACCGCCGTCGGCAAAAAGGATCATTCCCAGTACATTGGGAACCATCACCCAGTCGTAGGCATCCAGATACATCTCACTGTACCAACGAAGCACGGCCTTGGGCTCGTAACCGCCGAGAAGGAAATAGTTTCCCAGAACCATCAGTCTCTGAATGTGGTGGTTGTAGGCTCGGTCTATCGCCCCATGAATGGCTTCGGAGACACAGCGCATCTCGGTTTTTCCGTCGTAGGCCCAGCGGGGAAGAGGACGCTCTGCCTTAAGGTAATTGACCTCCCGGTATGTGGGCATCTTGAGCCAATAGATTCCGTGAATGAACTCCCGCCAGCCGAGAATCTGTCGAATGAATCCCTCGACTGAATTGAGTGGGGCTTTCCCGTTTTGATAGGCTTTCAAAGCGGCCTCGATGCACTCCATCGGGGTGAGAAGGCCGAGATTCAGGAATGGTGAGAGCACGGAGTGAAAAAGAATGGGTTGGCTCTCGACCATGGTGTCCTCCCATGGCCCGAACTTTTCGAGTCGTTGTCTGATGAAGACTCTAAGCCAGTCCAAAGCGCCCTCGCGGGTAGTCGGAATCCATAATTCAGCAGCTTTTCCCGGATGATCCGGAAAGGTTTGCGCCACCTCTCTAGCGACCTCGGAAACAATCGGATCGTTGGCGGATGCTGGAAGGGAAGGAACGGCAGGCTTTTCCTTTGAGAATTCGCGGAAAGTTCTACGGTTTTGCTCGTCGAGGTTCCAGTCTCCGCCTTCGGGTTCACCATCTGGCGTCATGAGAATGTTGTATTTGGTTCGGAGTCGGCGGTAGTGGGACTCCATGAGAAGGTGCTTTTTGCCGGCGGCCCAAGACGCAAACTCCTCCTTGCGGACGAGAAACTGTGGGCTGTGGTGGTTGATAATGGGGATACCTAGTTTTTTGGAAAGGGCGGGTAGGGATTGGAGTGTGTCGTACTCGTTTGGATCCAGTAGTTGGATTTCCCGAATCTTATGTTTTCGAATCCAGCCCTCGAGAACATCGGTATAGCCGGACTTAGGATTCTCCGCCAAGGAGTGATAAAGAACCTGATGGCCGGACTTTTTAAGGGAAGCGGCATAATGCCTCATGGCGGCATAAAGCAGGGTTAGCTTTTGTTGGTGATAGCGAAGGTAGTTGGCCCGGGGGACGGACTCGATCATGCCGACGAGTTGATCTTTGGCTCCGGATCGAAGAAGAGGGTGCTTGGGGAGGAGTTGGTCGCCCAGGATCCAAACGAGTTGCATAGGATCAGGGTAAGAGAACGCCTGAATTTTCTAAAGAAAGGAATGCCTTGTTTTATCGCCCTATCGAGGAATGATGGGGTCATGCTCAGTTTCGTCGAAGAGATCGTCTTGCTGGCTCTGGACGATAAATCCGGGAAATTTGTAGATCTCCCTCCTTTGGCTTTGGATCAAGCGCTGGCCGGAGCGGTTCTTCTTGAGTTAGCCTTTCAGAATCGGATTGATACCGATCTCAAGCACCTGACTTTGGTGGATCAAAAACCCCTTGGGGACAGTTTGTTGGATCCCGTTCTAAAAGAGATCGTTGATGCAAAAGACAAGAAGGATGCCAAGTACTGGGTTGGGGTTCTCTCCTCCGACGGAGATCGGTTAAGGAATGCTGCTTTGCAAAAGCTGGTTTCACACGGAATTCTGAAAAAAGAGGAGAAGAAAATCCTCTGGGTTATTCCCGGTCGCCGTTATCCCATGATCGATGATCGGGAGGAGCGGGAAGTGCGGGCACGAATCCGCTCGGTGATCAGCGGAGGCGAGATCCCTTCCCCCAGGGATGTGGTGCTGATCAGCCTTGCCAGCGCCTGTCAGCTTTTACGGACGATTTATTCGGATGCGGAGTTGCTGCAGAACAGTCAGAGAATCGCCGCTGTCTCCAAGATGGATCTCATTGGCCAAGCTGTTTCCAAGTCCGTGGCCGAGGTACAGGAAGCCGTGATGCGTGCGGTCGTTTACTCGGTTTAGTGTCCGCAACCGCAGGATCCGGACCCGCAACCGTGGCCGGAAGAAGATGAGGGACCCGAGTCCCTTCCAGACCCAATAATTCCCAAACCCCCGCTAATCAGGCGTCGCACGGGTTGACCGGTTTTGGGATGCTTAGTGAGGGGACGGTCATTCATCGACTGTTGAAATTCAAACTGCTCCGGATATTCGCCGGGTTTACTCGGAATGGTTTCGTAAATGTATGTCGCCATAACCTGACTTTAGGTGATGTGCAAAAAAACTCAAAAGTATTACGCACGGCATGGAGTTTAGGAGCAGGGTAGGCCTATATTAGGGGGTCGGGTTGATTTGATCTGCGCGGAAATTCGGCCAAGGTGAAGTGTTTATGAGACCGGATGACTTTCATTACGCCTTGGAGAACACCAAGGTGATTCTGCCTCCGCAAAAGCGGCTGGAGACCTTTGGCACCACGGTGCTGAATTACCATCTGATCACTGAGGAGATGGACAGTGTGAACCGGATGCGGGTTCGCGAGGGAAGAATTCATGCCCATAAACCAGAGTTGGTGACTCCAGACCACTTCGCGAAGCTTCTGTTGGAGGGGTTTGGCGAAAAGGCGGAGAAGTATGCTGATGCAGTCAGCCAGTTTGCCTCACAGATTGCGTTGCTAAAGTATGGGTTCACATTCCGGAAAGATGAAACTCGGCGTTACGACGTCAGCGGGGCCCTAGCGGATGTTTCCGCGCGGGTGCGGTCTGAAGTGGAGTCAAAGGGCGATCCTCTTGCGGCCGTACTCACAGGGGTGGACGATGGGTGGGAAGTTTGCCTGCTAAAATTCGCCCTGGACATGGTTTTGGCGTCAGGTGGAGAGCATGTTCGTGATTTAAGGAACCACGGGCTCTTGTGATTTTAGGATTGGGTATTGTGGGACTCGTTGGGAAATGTTTTTGGGAATGAAGGCGCAAACCAAGGGTTGGTTAGGGTGGGCGATGCGGGTTTTTTTAACGGTGGTGGGAGTGCTTTTTTTAGCCACGAAGTTAAACTGGTCGGATTTCCATCTGATCATTCGGGGGGCGGATTTGAAATGGATCTGTTTGGCCGTGACGGCTTATGGCGGAACCGTCTTGGTTTCGATTGTGCGTTGGCACCTTCTGTTGGAGGTTGCCGGAGCGGCGGTGGGTTGGGGAAGAACAGCTCAGCTGATCTTTTCGGGTCTTTTCTTTAACAGTATCTTGCCTGGAGTGATGGGAGGGGACGTGATGCGTGCCTATTGGGCGGCGAGGGATGCGCCGCAAGCCAGGGCGGCAGCGGTGGTTTCGATTCTACTCGAACGGGTCTTGGGTCTGACTGCGACAGTGGTGGTGGGGGCGGTGTTGATTATTCCGAGATGGGCAGAGCTCAATAATCATCCGGTGACGCATGCGGGGGCTACGGCTTTCCTGATCGTTGCGGCCTTGTTGACGGTGATTTTAATTCTTCTGGGAAATCCTGCTTCGGGCAGATGGTTGGCAGGGGATCATGTCGCCGGGTGGAGAAAGGTGGCTGGGGAGGGTGCACAGGCCTGCCATATCTGTCTGACACATCCCGTGGGAGCAGGGGTGGGATTGGGACTGAGTATTTTTTCCCAGCTCCTTTTGGTCTGTCTTTTCTTCTCGGTCTCTCGCGCGGTGAATCTTCAGGCCGATTTCTGGCAGTTGGCCTCAGTCCTGCCTATGGTCGTGATGGTAACCGTGCTGCCAATCACTTGGAACGGGTTGGGTTTACGGGAAGCAGCTTTTGCCACCTTTTTGGGCGTATTTGGGGTGGCTACCACTCAAAGCGTGGCGATTTCGCTGGGAGGCTTCGCCGTGATCCTGATGTGGAATCTGGTGGGGGGATTGGTTTATTTGGCGACGGGGGTCGGAAAAATTCAAACCCATGAGTTTATTCGCACAAGTAATCCTAATAGACTGTAGGCTATAGACTGCAGCCGATTAGGTGACAGACATATTCAGATTATACGACTCTTTAAGTTAAAAAGGCGGGTTTTTCAAACGAAGGAAAAGCGGGTAGGCTCTCTCGATGACTACGACGGGAAAAGGGCAGGCAGTTCCTAAACTTGCAAATCTACGGGTTCGCGAGATCAGGCCCCTTTTATCTCCTGCTAAGATGAAGAAGGAGATTCCTGTTCAGGAGAAGGCAGAGCAGACCGTCCGTCAGTCTCGAATGGAGGTGGAGGCGGTCTTGGAAGGTCAAGATTCGCGTCCGTTGGTCATTCTGGGGCCGTGTTCGATTCATGACCGAAAAGCCGCTCTAGAGTATGCCGGAAGAATCGCGAAGATGAGGGAAGAGTTGGAGGATAAGCTTCTTCTTGTGATGAGGGTCTATTTTGAAAAGCCCCGGACAACGGTGGGATGGAAGGGGTTGATTAACGATCCCCATCTGGATGGAACGTTGGATCTGGAGGCAGGTCTGAAAGCGGGTCGGAAGTTGTTGGCAGAGATCAATGAGATGGGCGTGCCAGCTGGAACGGAGTTTCTCGATCCGATCGTGCCTCAGTACCTTTCCGACCTAGTGACTTGGGCAGCGATCGGTGCCCGAACCACGGAGAGTCAGACGCACCGTGAAATGGCGAGCGGTCTTTCGATGCCGGTGGGCTTTAAAAATGGAACGGATGGAAGCCTCCAGGTCGCGGTGGATGCGATGCTATCTGCGCGGACTGGCCATGCCTTTGTCGGGATCGATGTGGAGGGGGCGACCAGTGTGATTCGAACTACAGGCAACAATTCAACTCATCTGGTGTTGCGTGGGGGAAGGGATCGCACGAATTTCGATCCGGAGAGCTTGCAGGTGGCAAGGGATTCTTTGAGGAAACACGGACTTCCTCAGAGACTGATGGTCGATTGTAGCCACGCCAACTCCGGAAAAGAGGCCACCAAACAGGAAACTGCGTGGAAAAGTGTGATCGAACAAAAACGTTCCGGATCGCCCGGAATTCTGGGCCTGATGTTGGAGAGTCATTTGCAAGAGGGAAGGCAGGACATGCCTCCCGAGGGAGCTAAGGGTCTAAAATACGGAGTTTCGCTAACGGATGCCTGCATGGGTTGGGAGCAGACGGAAAGTCTGCTCCGCTGGGCCGCCCGCTGAGCGGGATTGGCCGAGATCGTTTTTTTTGCTTAAGATTGCTTCTTGAACAAGGGCAAAGCCATCTCCTCGAGCGAAGTGCGGGCTCAATATGCCCAGCATGTGGTCGCCTCATACAAAAGGCCTGATATCGCCCCAGTCTTGGTTAAAGGAAAAGGGACGAAGGTTTGGGATGCAGAGGGTAAGGAATATCTGGATTTTGGTAGCGGCATTGCCGTGAACTGTTTGGGCCACGCCCATCCGCGGTTGGCGGAAGTTATGAAAAGCCAGGCGGATGAATTGGTGCACGTCTCCAACCTTTTCTTTCATCCCAAACAGGCGGAACTGGCCAAGGCCTTGGTGGAACGGATCGGACCGGGGAAGGTTTTTTTCTGTAACAGTGGGGCTGAGGCGAATGAGGCGATGGTTAAAGCGGTCCGGAAGGCCGGATCGTCCCAGGGGCGGTATGAAGTCATCACTACGCTCAATTCTTTCCATGGTCGTACGATGGGCATGATTGCTGCCTCGGGTCAGGAAAGGTTGCGGGAGGGGTTTGGGCCCGCGATGCCTGGTTTTGTTTATGTGCCGTACAACGATTTGGCGGCTATTGAAAAAGCGATCGGCTCCAAGACTGTGGCAGTCATGATCGAGGGCATCCAAGGAGAAGGAGGGATCATTCCCGCCAAGGTGGAGTATCTGACCGGGTTGAGAAAGTTAACCCGGGATAAGGGGATTTATCTCATTATGGATTCTGTGCAGTGCGGGCACTATCGGACGGGGCGGTTCCAAAGCTACGAACGGATTTTAGACGAGGCGAAGTCCAAGGAGAGTTTCCTTCCAGACGCCATATCCATGGCCAAAAGCCTGGGAGGTGGGTTCCCCATCGGGGCGGTGTGGTTGGGAGAAAAGTTGGCTGATGTGCTGACTCCGGGAACCCATGCCACGACCTATGGTGGGACGGCTTTAGCTTGTGCGGTAGCTTTGGAGATTTTGAAGATCATTGAGGAAGAAAAATTGGCTGGAAACATTGGAGCTATGGGAGAGGAGTTGAAGTCAGGTTTGACCAAACTTTCTGGAAGAGGTTGGGTGGGAGAGGTTAGGGGCTTTGGGGGGATGGTGGGGGTGACGGTCAAGGGAAACAGCCATGCTGAGATCGCTGAAAAGCTGGCCCAGGCGGGATTGCTGGTGGTGCCTGCAGGTTCGGATGTCCTGCGGTTCCTAGCGCCTTATAATGTGAGTCGAAAGGAAATTGCAGAAGCGCTGCAAAAAGTGGAGTCAACCCTATGAGACATCTTTTAAAGCTGGCGGGAATGAGAGAGTCCGAAGCCCGGCAAATCCTCGATCTGGCGAAAAAAGCCAAGAAGATGAGGGGGAAGAAGATCGTCGGAAAAGGGGCCTTGGCCGGACAGATATGGGCGCTGATCTTCACGAAGGCGTCCACCCGGACCCGGGTGTCCTTTGAAGTGGCCATACGGGAATTGGGCGGGGTTCCCAGCTTCCTTAGTGCGGCAGAAATTCAACTGGGTAGGGGGGAATTGGTGCGGGATACGGCGAGGGTGATGGGCCGGATGGTACATGGAGCCGTGATACGGACATTTGCCCAGTCCGATGTGGAGGAATTCGCTGAGTATGCGCAGATCCCCACGATCAATGCCCTGACCGACGATGAACACCCCTGCCAGATTCTTAGTGATATTTTTACGATTGAGGAAAAACTGGGATCGATTCGGGGAAAGCGGATTGCGTTTATCGGTGATGCGGCCTGCAACGTTCCGCGTTCTTGGGGTGAGGCCGCTGAGATTTTTGGATTTCAGTTTGTTTGTGGGGCTCCGAAGGAGTTTCGGCCGATGTCGATCGGTGGAAATGTCAGCTGGACAGAGGATCCAATGGAGGCTGCTGCAGGAGCCGACGTTCTTTATTCGGATGTATGGGTTTCGATGGGGAAGGAGTTCGAGGCGGCGGAACGGGAAAAAATCTTCGCTCCCTACCAAATCAACCGGAAGTTGGTGTCCCAGGCTAAAAAAGGCGCTTTGGTGCTTCATTGTCTACCGGCCTATCGCGGCAAGGAAATCACGGACGAAATTTTAGAAGAGCGGGCCAAGGATATTTTCGATCAAGCAGAGAATCGGCTCCACACACAGAAGGGAATCTTGCAGTGGATCGTCGCCAAGCCCTTGAAGGGCAAGAAGTAAAGATGAGCGCCTTCTGGTCTCGACCCGGATTTTTCTCTCGGTAAGTTCATTGGATGAGCGCAACTCCTGTTTCTGCGGCAAAAAAAGTAAATCTCCGTACTCCTGAGGTAATGGAGGCTGTTGCTGCTGAGGTACAAAAACATTATCGGAGTTTGGCGGTGGAGTACGTCAGGGCTACAGGTCGTGCTTTGGAAGCATCCGACATGACGGTGGTTTTGGCTAAAGCCTTCGGATTTTGTTACGGAGTGGAGCGGGCGATCGATCTGGCCTATGCCGCGGCGAAGGTCTTTAAGGACAAGAGAATCTTTCTGTTGGGCGAAATTATTCATAATCCCGAGGTTAATGAGCAACTCAGGGAGATGAAGATCCAATCCCTCAAGCGGCACAAGGAGGGGTATGACCTTACGGGTTTAACAGCGGAGGATGTGGTGATTGTACCTGCATTTGGCGCCGAAATGGCCACGATGGAAGAGCTGAAAAGAATCGGATGCCAAACAGTGGATACCACCTGCGGGGACGTGATGAGTGTGTGGAAACGGGTTCGCCAATATAATAAGGAACGAGTGACTTCCATCATCCACGGCAAGTCTTCCCATGAGGAGACGATGGCGACCAGCTCACGCGCTCTGAGCACAGACGGACTGGGGCACTATCTCGTGGTTTATAATCTGGAAGAGACTGACTATGTCTGTAACTACATCCGCAAGGGAGGGGACAAAGCGGAGTTTCTGAAGAAGTTTGAGGGGGCGCACTCTCCTGGTTTTGATCCTGAGCAGCACTTGCAGGCGGTTGGCGTGGCCAATCAAACGACCATGATGCGTGGCGAGACGGAAGAGGTTCAGCGACGGATCAAGAAAGCTATCGAGGATCGTTTCGGGGAGAAGAAACTGGGTGAGCATTTCCGTTTCTTTGACACCATCTGCGGTGCTACCCAAGAAAGACAGGATGCCCTGAGGGATCTTTTGGTCGTGCCTTTGGACCTTCTCCTTGTGGTCGGAGGGTACAACAGCAGCAACACCAGCCATTTGGCAGAGATGGGGGAGGCTAAACTCCCAACCTATTTCATCCGCAACTGCACCAAGATGATTTCAACCGATGAGATCGAGCATTACGATCAGCATGCTCAAAAGGAGAAGAGAACGAAGGGATGGTTGCCCAAGGGGAAGGTGAAGATTGGGGTGACGGCTGGGGCTTCCTGTCCAAATAACGTCATCGAAGAGACGATCGCGAAGCTGTTTCAGTTCCGCGGCGTGGATGTCAAAACGCTGATTCCTGAGACAACCGCTTAGGCAGCTTTTTTCAGATGGTCGGCCAGTTTGCCGACCAAACCCCCGAAGCTGCCGTTCGTGAAGACAGCGATCACGTCTCCCGATTTTAAGCGAGGCAATAGATCCTTAAGAATCTCCTCGGGTCCAGAAAGAAAGAAGGCTTCACGTCCAGATTGGCGTACGTCTTCGGCAATTTTCTGGGGATTGAGGCGTGTCTGTGGATCGAGTTGATCCTTGCGTGCGACTTCGGTGATGTAGAGGCCGTCAGCAGCAGATAGGGACTGGGCCAGCTCATTTTGGAAAATGCCGCGGCGGGTCGTGTTGGAGCGTGGTTCAAAAAGCGCCCAAAGTCGGCGTCCTGGGTAGCGGTGGCGCAGGGCGGCAATCGATTCCCGAAGAGCGGATGGATGATGACCGAAGTCATCCACCAGAGTGATCCCCTTGGCTTCTGCTCGCACCTCCAACCGACGGCGCACCCCTTGGAACTGAGGGAGGATCTCTGCAATCTTGGGCAAGGATAGGCCAAGGGTATGGGCGGCAGAGATGGCCATGGAGGCGTTATGGACGTTGTGTTTGCCGGCCAGCCCAAGATGAAACTTCTGGCCGTGTAACGTAAAATCGCTGCCAGAGGGACTCTGTTGGAGAATCTGATAGCGGGCGGCGGCCTGAAGTCCTCCGCCGACCTCCAGAATTTCACAGGGGGCATCTTTAGCTACTGCGAGTGCGTTGGGGTCATCGGCATTGATCAGGGCTAAACCATTCCTCGGGACGGTCTGGAGAAGTTGCCGGAAGGATTTCTGGATGGCGGTGATGTCGGGGTAGATGTCGGCATGGTCAAACTCGACATTGTTCAGGATGACCAGTTCTGGAAGGTAGTGGAGAAACTTGCTTCGCTTATCGGCAAAAGAGGTGTCGTACTCGTCTCCTTCTAAAACCCAGAAGGGCCCTTTGCCGTGGTGGCATCCTCCGGGAAGGTCCACCGGAACGCCTCCGATAAACCAACTGGGCTGTAAGCCGCCTTTTTCCAAAAGAAAGGCCAGCATGGTGGAGGTAGTTGTCTTTCCGTGGGTCCCGGTGACGACCAGATTTCGGGAGCGGTAAAGAAACCAACCCCGGAGGAGTTCGGGCAGGGAAACGAACGGTATGCGGTGAGTAAGAACGGCTTCCAGTTCGGGATTTCCCCTGGAAAGGGCGTTGCCAACGATGGCTAAATCAGGTTTTTGGGAGAGGTTTTGTTCCGCATACCCCTCGTGAAAGACGATGCCTCGTTCGCGTAGGAAATCCGACATAGGGGGATAGACGGCTTGGTCGGATCCGGTGACCTGGAGACCGAGTTCCCGGAACATAGCTGCCACGGTCCCCATGCCGGTTCCGGCGATCCCGAGGAAGTGGAGGTGTTTAAGATGAGCGCGATCCAGCATGGTACCCCTCTTCGGATGGAGGATGGAGGCTCAAGAGTCGAGCAAAACCCTCAGAATCGCAGGACAAGGTCAGCTCCTTGAGTGGATCCTTCTGTATCTCGATCAGGCAAGGTGTTTAGAAAGAGACCAGATATCAACTTAGAGGATCCTGAGGGAACCCAGACGCGCGTATGTCTCGATTCAAGGGATTCCCAAGATGATGCTGAGCCGCTGAATTCGGGTTCCAATAAAAGTAGGCCGCCTTGTTTGAGTATAAAATCCAGCTGAAAACGGCCTGTGGCGGAGAGACCGGCGGCCAAACGTAACGCCTCCTCCGCAAGGCGCCTTTTCCCACCAGGGGCGGATTGGCAAATGATAACCACCCGCTTCATGCCGGTGAAAAGGTGTAGATGGTGGAGGCGCGTTCGATCAGTTCTGACAGAAGTCCGGGACCTCCTAAGGTTACGCGGTCCAATCCCGGGCCGGTAATGGATTCAGCGGCTCGCGGGCAGGCAAAAAGGCGAATTCTAGGATCCGCCAACAGGCTGTCTCCAAGGGATTGGGCGCCCTCATGAAGGAAATAAACGGAAAGATCATCCTTCGTTGAGAGGGCGAATTGTAGTCTTTTTCGGAAATCTAAAGTAGCAGGATGGTTTAAGGGAGAGGCGAGAATTAGGAGCCGATTCAAGTTGGTTACCTTAAGCGAAAGGTGCGCGATGATAAAGCAATCGCGAGCAATAGGTCTTGAGGCTGGCGATTTGGGCTGGTTCTGGCAGGAAAGTTAGATGCGGATTGGTATTTTAGGGGCCGGGATTAGTGGATTGGTCTGCGCGCGAGTGCTGGCTCAAGCCGGTCACCATGTGACGGTTTGGGAGAAGTCCAGGAGCCTCGGTGGCCGTTGCGCGACCCGGAAGTTTGGTGACCATGTAGTTGATCATGGACTCCAGTATTTTACCCTCCGGGATATAAAAATCCGAGAGGAGGTCCAGAAGCTATGCGGAGCCAAGTTAAAGATTTTACCCAATCCGATTCTCGTGGCTGGCCAGGATGGCGAGGTGTATCGAGATGGAGAGGAGAGATTTTATCTGGAGGACGGAAATAATCGACTGGGGGCGATCTTGGCGGATGGCGTTTTGGTGAGGAAAGAGGTTGAAGTCAAAAAGATCGAGAAATCCCGAAAGAAATGGCGGGTGGAGGGAGAGGACTATGATGTGGTCGTCAGCTCCTGTCCTTTGCCGCAAACCGCAGCTTTACTCGGAAAAAAGATCTCCTCCCCCGGATACGATCCGTGTCTGACTGTATTGCTCGAATATCTTGTCCCTAGGGAGGATTCCAGTGGGGGATCCGCGTATGCCAGGATGGATCCAACGGGTCGGGATCCGTTGGCTTGGACGGCATGTGAGAATGTGAAGATTGGTAGAATTGTGGATGGGAGTACGGTGTATGTAATCCAAGCCTCTTCGGAATACAGCCGGGAACATCTGGAGCAATCCCCGGAGTATTGGGCTAGTGACCTGCAGGTTCTTCTAGAAAAACTCTGGCATTTGGATTCGGAGAAGCGCGGCTCGGTCTTTGCGCACCGGTGGCGATATGCACGTTCCTGTGCGGACAGGGAAATGCTAAGCGATCTTCCGGCGGGAATCTTTCTTTGCGGGGACTCTGTCAGTGAATCCCGCCTAGAGTCGGTTTGGCAAAGCGGTTGGGAAACCGCCAAAAAAATCCTCGCTTAAGGGGTTCTGGATTTGACCGGGACACGCAGGAGTTGTCCGGGCACAAGAAGATCGGGATCGTCCATTGGATTGAGAAGTAGAATATCCTCAACACCGACACTGAAGCGTCGGGCAATCGTGGTGAGGGAATCGCCGCGACGGATGGTGTAGAGAATTGGTTCGGGGGGAATCAGCACCTCCACAGGCTTTTCCTCTGGTTCCACGGATGGAGCCGGTTTGTATGTCTTGGGAAGTGAGGAACTGATCAAGGTCGGAGGGGCAGGTGGAAGATTGGCGAAGCCGTAATCGAACAACAAACGCGTGTCTTGCCACTTATTAGCGCTTTTAAGCAGAGTGAGGCGAAGTTCTCTTCCGTCACGTGTCGCTGAAGCGGCAAAGGTATGTCGGGCCTCATAGGTCCACCCTGTTTTGGCGGGGCCCATTCCTGGGTAAACTCCGAGAAGCTTGTTGTGGTTTCGCATATGTTGGAGACCGATTGAAGTTTTTAGATTGTAAATCTGAGTCTGGGCGATCTGCCGGAGTTCGGGTTTGGTCAGAAAAGAATTGAATAAAATCATAAGGTCATGAGCTGTCGTTCTTTGAGGTTGTCCTGGAAGACCATGAGGGTTGGCAAAATGCGTGCGAACCATACCCAGTTTGACTGCTTGGGCATTCATATCGCTCACAAAGCGATCCACAGAGCCCGAAATGGTCCGGGCCAGGGCCATAGCACTGTCGTTATCGGAACCAATGATGATAGAGCGTAGGAGTTCGCTGATGGGCACGGTTTCGCCGGGTCGCAACGGTACAGTACTGGGTTCCACCCGTGTATCCTGGGGATCCACTGTTACCGTGCCTTTTCCCCCGGTTTTTTCGTAGACTAGCAAAGCAGTCATGAGTTTGACCGTGCTGGCAGGGGGAAGGGTGTCGTCGACATTCTTTGCATAGAGGACTTGGCCAGTGAGGGGGTCCATGAGTAGTGCGGATTTCGCCAATAGTTCCTCGTTCACTTTCTCCAAGGTCGGGGGTAGGGGTGGTGGGGTGAGTGGTGCGGAGTAGACCTGGATTAGGCCGAGGAGCAGGAAGAAGAATCCCAGACCGATCAAGCGAATCATGGAATCCGCCAGACATTGGGGAATCGAGTAAGGCGACGACAGGAACCTTTTTGGATCTGAAACACATCCTCGATCCTGACTCCCCCGATCCCGGGAAAATAGAGTCCTGGCTCTATCGTGATAACCGTACCCTTGGGTAGGGATGACATGGCGAAACGGGGAGATTCATGGATCTCTAAGCCAAGTCCGTGACCCACCCCATGAAAAAAACCCTGCCAGCGCCCTTTATGAATCTTCGTCGGATAGCCTTGGGTGAAAAACCAGTCTCTTAACTCTTGCTGAATCTTTGCACCATCGGCTCCAGTCCGGGTCTGGCGTATGACTCGCAGTTGCCCTTGGCGAACGGTTTCCCGTAAATGGCTCAATCGGTCGGAGGGCGTTCCTTTGACGACGGTGCGTGTGATATCGCCGAAATATCCGGTTTGCGAGTTACGCGGGAAGATGTCGAGGATGATGGCCTGATGGGCGCGAAGTGGGCCGGAGCCCCGTTCGTGCGGATCACAGGCTTGGTTTCCGCCTGCAACAATGGTGTCCTTGGCGATTGCTCCGTGACGAAGGCAGGCCACCTCCATTTCAGCCCGGAGGATTTCAGAGGTCAGTTTCGATCCCCCCCAACGAAGAACCTTATTTTTTCCGATTTTAGAGGAGCGCAGGACTTCGATAGCTCTGGAGAGACCCGCTTCAGCTGAGCGAATGGCAGAGGTGATGGCCTGAATCTCCTTTTTATCTTTTCGGATGCGTTCT
>Ga0214921_10005734_pt1 | contig 17409 bp, 16 predicted proteins | sample LL1505_MetaG_FD_177992 | JGI IMG/M metagenome (GOLD analysis project Ga0214921, IMG submission 177992) | Freshwater microbial communities from Lake Lanier, Atlanta, Georgia, United States - LL-1505 | ecosystem: Environmental > Aquatic > Freshwater > Lake | place: USA: Georgia | collected...
CGGTTCTTGAGGATGACCCCGTTCTGCCCATAATCGTAAACCGCCGACAAGCCGTCGTAGATTTCACTGGACTGAAAGACAAAGCCGTATTCTTTGGCGTGGCCAATGAGGTTTTTGAATTGTTCTTCGGGGGTCATATGGTGGTGGGTTACGGGGCAATGCGGCCGTACATGCGGGGGAAAGGAATGGTTTCGCGGACGTGGGGCAATTTGCAAACCCAGGCGACCAGGCGTTCGAGGCCCAGCCCAAAGCCGGAATGGGGAACGGAGCCGTAGCGCCGCAGGTCCAAATACCATTCAAAGGCGTCCATGGGCAATTCGTGTTCGTGGATTTTGCTCACCAGCCATTCGAGGTTGGTCTCGCGTTCCCCGCCGCCTACGATTTCACCGTAGCCTTCGGGGGCCAAGACATCCACGCCTTTGGCCCAACGGGGGTCGTTCTCGTCGCGCTTCATGTAGAAGGCTTTGACTTCGTGCGGCCAGTTGTACACCATGATGGGGGTTTCGAAGAGCCGCGTCAAAACCGTTTCGTCGGAGCCTCCAAAGTCGTTGCCGGATTCAAAATTGGCAGCGCTGGCGATCCACTGGGGGAGGTTGCGTTCCTGTTCTTCGGCGTTGTCCAGGCGTTGGCGGGCGGCCTGCAGTTGGGCTTGATGATGTCCGATTTCGCCTTTCTTGAGGCCGGGTTGGGCCAGTTTGGCTTCGCGTTCGTTGATTTCGGCACGGGTTTCCTCGATGCTGCGGCGCACCTGGGCCAGGTCATCCCGTAACACATCCAAAGCGGATTGTCCGTTGACCAGACGTTCCCCGCGGATGATCTGAACGGCTTCTTCGTAGGGGATGCGTTCAAAGGGTTGGGTGACTTTCTGTAAAGGTTCGATGGGTCGCTCAATCAGTTCCAGTTCGAGGCGGTTACGTTCCAGAACGGCGCTTACCACATCGCGGAGAAATTCCTCGATGAGGTCCATGTTTTGGCGCAAATCGCAGAAGGCCATCTCGGGTTCGATCATCCAGAATTCCGAGAGGTGTCGGCGGGTTTTGGATTTTTCGGCCCGGAACGTGGGTCCAAAGGTGTAGATTTTGCCCATGGCCATGGCCATGGCCTCGCCGTAAAGCTGTCCGCTCTGGCTGAGGTAGGCGGGGTGTCCGTAGAAGTCGGTGGCAAAGAGGGTGGAGGTGCCTTCGCAGGCGTTGTCCGTAAAAATGGGGGCGTCCATTTGGACAAAACCGCGGTCCTGAAAAAAGCGGTGAATGGCCATGATCAGGGTATTGCGGATACGCATGATGGCCCATTGCCTTTTGGAGCGGAGCCAGAGGTGGCGGTGATCCATGAGGAAGTCCACGCCGTGCTCTTTGGGGGTGATGGGGTAATCCTTGCTAAGGTGCAGGGTGCGGATTTCGCTGAGCCGGACTTCGTGCCCTCCGATTTGGCGGGGGTCGGCGACCACTTCGCCGCGGCAAACGAAGGCGCTTTCCTGGGTGAGGGCTTCGGCTTCCTCGTACATCGCATCGCCCAGCGTGCTGCGGTCGGCAACGCATTGGCAGAGCCCGCTTCCATCGCGCATGACCAGAAAGACCAGGTCTTTGCTGGAACGACGGGCCATGACCCAGCCCTGCAGTTCTACTGACCGACCCACCCATTGGGCCAGGTCTCCTATCGCTTGCGTTTTCATAAGATGCCCCAAATTTGAAACATCAAAAATAGCCTATGTACCTTTGATGAAGCGAATGACTTCGAAATCCCGACTCAGCCTCAAACTCAAGCAGCAATCGCAGCTTTCTCCTCAGCAAATTATGCTGATGAAGCTCCTGCATTTGCCGATCACGGCCTTGGGGGAGCGTATTCAAGAGGAATTGGAAATTAACCCGGCCTTGGAGGAGGGATTACCGGATCTGGACACGGAGGGCTTGTCAGGACTTGATGAATCGGGGGAGGGAGATGCTTCCGGGGAGAATGAGGGAGATGCTTCCGGGGAGAATGAGGGAGATGCCTCCGGGGAAAACGAAGCTTCCGGGGAGCCGGATGGGTCTGCAGACAACGGGGATGGACCGGAAGCGGAAGATGCCCTCTATGCCGGTGAATGGTCCGATGATCAAACCGACGATTACCTGGATCAAGGACCACAAGCTCCGGAAATAGATCGCCCAAACGATTTTGCCAAAGCTTCAGGGAATTTCTACGATGACCTCTTGCAGCAATGGGCTTTGGTGGCCGAAAACGAACTGGAACAACGAATCGGAATCCACTTGATTGGCAATCTGGACGATGACGGGTATTTGCGTCGCCCAATTTTCAATTTGGTGGACGACCTGGCCATCCAAGAAGGCATCATGGTGGAGCTGAGCGAGGTGGAGCAGGTTTTGGTTAGGGTACAGACCTTGGAACCGGCGGGCATAGGGGCCAGGGACCTGAGGGAATGTTTGCTTCTGCAATTGCAAAGGCGTTTGGACAACCGGTCGGTCTGGACCCCTGAGGAGGATCCTCTTGAATCCCAAGAAAATCCGGTAAAAGACGCAATTCTGTTGTTGGAACAACATTTTGAATCCTACGGCCAAAGGCAATTTGAGCGCTTGGCGTCGCGTTTGTCCTGGTCCACCGAAAGAATGCGAGATGCCCGTGCCGAAATCCTTCATTTGAATCCCCGGCCCGGTGATTCGGTTGCCGCACCCCACGAGGCACCCACGGCCATTCCGGATTTCTATGTGCTGCTCAAGGACGGTCAACCCGAATTGCACATCGGCGATAGTTCCGACGGCAAATCCCTGAGGGTCAGCTCTTATTACCGTGAAATGCTGGAGGAATTCGACGGCCGATCCAAGAATGCCGGCAACAAGGAGGCCAGCACCTTTATCCGTTCCAAAATCGACCAGGCCCGTTGGTTCATTGACGCCTTGGAGCAGAGGCGGCAGACCCTTCGCTTCACCATGCAAGCCATCATGGATCTGCAACATGAGTTCTTTGCGTCCGGTAACCACGCTCGTCTCAAGCCCATGATTCTCAAAGATGTGGCCGATCGCATCGGTATGGATATTTCCACGGTTTCCAGGGTGATTCATTCCAAATACGTGCAGACCTGGTTCGGTCATTTTCCATTGAAGTCTTTCTTCAGCGAAGGCATCGCCCTGGATGGCGGTGGGGAGGCTTCTTCGATCGAAGTGCGCCAGGTTTTGTCGGAGATGATCGAAGCCGAAAACAAAAGCAAACCTTTGACCGACGAGGCCATTATGGAAGCCCTCCATGCCAGGGGTTTTCAGCTGGCTCGTCGAACGGTGGCCAAGTACCGGGAGCAATTGGGAATCCCTACCGCCAGCCTTCGCAAGATTTATTAAGGATAGTGTGAAGTCTCTGTTGAATCCACCTGAAAATGCTACACCTGAAATAGCTTCACCGCTGTGGGCCACGGTGTGGTCGGTGCTGGCCCATCCGATTTGGATGCCGCTGTATCTGAGTGGTTTGGCATGGGCTTCCGGCATTCCTGACCTGCTGATGTACCCCAAGGTGTTCAGGCTATGGTTTACGGCGGCTTTGGGATTGGTTACGGTTTTGCTCCCATTGGCTGCATTGGTTTGGATGAAGAGCGCGGGCCTCGTTTCCTCGTGGCAGGTTCCCTTGGCTTCGCAACGCCGTGGGCCGTACGCTGTGCAAATCTTGTGTTTGGGGACAATGCTATGGCTGATCAAGGGCCTGAACCTCAGCCCTTGGCTCACCGCCCCTTTGATCCTGGCCCTTTTCCTGGTCGTTTGGGCGTGGTTATGGCTTCCGGTGACCAAGGTCTCGGCGCATGCTTTGGGCATGGGCGCTTTGACCGGAATGGCCGTGGCCTTGTTTCTTCAAGGAGCGGATTGGTCGTTCCAAGATCCTGCACTCGCTGCCGCCGTCCTTCCTGTGCTGTTCCTCCTTTCATGCGTGGTTTTGGCAGCCCGCCTGGCCCTGAACGCGCACAGTCCTTGGGAACTTCTTCACGGTTGGCTCGCAGGGTTGATGGCCTTTGGTGTGGGTTTGCCTTGGATGACCTAATTTTAGCCGCATGTCAACTGTATTGCTCCAAGTCGAAGAGGGGGTCGCCCGCATCACCCTCAACCGCCCCGATGTTTTCAACGCCTTTGACGACGAGCAGAGCTATGCGCTGCAGGCGGCTCTCAAAGAAGCCAGCCGCAACGACGAGGTGCGGGTAGTGGTCTTGACCGGGGCCGGCAAAGCCTTTTGTTCGGGCCAAGACCTCAAATCCATCAAGGATTCCAAGGACCGGGACCTGAGCGAATCCCTGCACAAGCGCTACAACCCCATCATACGGGCGATGCGCGAGATGCCCAAGCCCATCATTGGGCGCATCAACGGGGTGGCGGCCGGGGCGGGTTGCTCTTTGGCTTTGGCTTGTGATATGACCGTGGCGGCCCATTCGGCCAAGTTCATTGAGGTTTTTGTGAATGTGGGTTTGGTGCTGGATTCGGGTTCCAGCTATTTCCTGCCCCGTTTGGTGGGTTCGGCCAGGGCTTTTGAAATGAGTACGCTGGCCAACCGCATCGATGCCCAGACCGCCGCCCAATGGGGTCTCATCAACAAAGCGGTTCCGGACGAGGAACTGGACCAGGCCGTCAACCTTTGGGTGGACCATTACCGCCAGGCCCCTACCAAGGCGATTGGCCTCATCAAAAAGATGCTGAACCGCAGTTTTCACTCCGATTTGGACCAAATGCTGGATTACGAGGCCCTCTGCCAGGGCATCGCCGGTCGCAGCGAAGACCACAAGGAAGGGGTGGCCGCCTTCAACGCCAAGCGCAGCCCCCTCTTCACCGGGCGCTGAAATTTGTTCATATTTGCTTAAAGTTGCGAGGTTATTCTTGAATTAGTTTTGGGCGATTCGGCCCCGAGATGATCTAAAACAAATGTTATGGGATTAAACAACCTTCTTGCTGTCTTTTTGCCCAAAGACAAAGTCTTTTATACCTTGTTTGAGAAGGTCGCCATCACGGTGGTCGAGATGGGCGATTTGTTGAGCCAAGTGGTCAACGAGCCCGATTACAACCAACGGTCTTCCCTGATTGCCAAGCTGGAGCAGTTGGAACACCGCAACGACGAGTACACGCACCAGATTTTTCAAGAATTGGGCAAGAATTTTATCACCCCCTTTGACCGGGAGGACATCCACTACCTGGCCATTGCACTGGACGATATCTGCGATTACATCTACGCCTCCGGGAAGAAAATCAATTTTTACAAGGTCAATCCCGATGACAGCGGCATGCGCAAAATGGCGGAAATTATCCGACTGGGTTGTGCCGAGGTCAAAACGGCGGTCTTTGAACTCCGGAACATGAAAAATGTCAAAATCATGTCCGAAGCCATCATCAAGGTGAATTCTTTGGAGAACCAAGCGGACGATGTTTTTGATATGTGCATTGAGCGTTTGTTTGATATGGAGACGGATGTCAAAGAGTTGATCAAAAAGCGGGAGATTTACCAGGTTTTGGAAATTGTTACAGACAAATTCGAAGACGCGACCAATGTGATAGACTCCATCGTTGTCAAATACGCCTAGTCGATCGGATATGACCCTTTTGATTGTCATCATTGTACTAGCCCTCCTTTTTGATTACATCAACGGTTTTCACGACGCCGCGAATTCGATCGCGACGGTGGTGTCCACCAAGGTTTTAACCCCTTTGCAGGCCGTGATTTGGGCGGCTTTTTTCAATTTCGTTGCCTTTTTTATTTTCAAAGACCATGCGGTGGCCAACACCATTGGCAAAACAGTCCACGGGGAGTTTATCACCTTGCAAGTTATTTTTTCGGGATTGATTGCAGCAATTGCTTGGAATCTCCTGACCTGGTGGTACGGCATACCTTCGTCTTCTTCGCATACCTTGATCGGCGGCTTTGCAGGGGCGGCTTTGGTTAACGCCTATTGGAATCAACCTGGATTGGATTTTGAGGCGATTGTAGCCATGGATAAAATTTCCAAGACCTTGTTTTTTATCTTTTTGGCGCCCCTCATCGGGATGACCATCTCCGCATTTATTACCTTGGTGACCATTCAACAAAATCTATGGTTACGAACCAGCATCATTGTGGCTTCCTGTATGCTGACGTGGTTTGCCTTCGATTATTTTGAACAAATCAAAATGAACGAAGTGGCACACAAAATTTACGGGGAAGCCCCCGAGTGGGCCTCCCAAAAGGATGCGGTTCATTCCTTGGTGGAAACCTACGATGAGATGGGTGCGGAGCGTTTGGCCGAGGGGGTGTCGGCTTTGTTTCCCGCTTCAGATCCTTCCTTGACCTCCAAAATGGCCAAAAGCCTGGCTGGAGCGGATAATTCAGTGATGATTTGGGGGATTATGGTGGTGGCCTTGCTGTTTGTTCTGACGTTTTGGTATGTCGAAGTGTTTACGACCCCGACAGCCTTTCGGGTGGGGGATATGTTCAAAAAGCTGCAGTTGCTCTCTTCGGCGGCGTTCAGTGTGGGACACGGGGGCAACGATGCCCAGAAGGTGATGGGGATCATCGCGGCGGCGATGGTGGCCAACGGGGATATCGAGGACATCAAGAACATGCCGGACTGGGTTCCTTTGGCCTGTTATACAGCGATTGGCCTGGGGACCTTGAGCGGTGGTTGGAAAATCATCAAGACCATGGGCACCAAGATCACCAAGGTGACGCCGTTGGAAGGGGTTTGTGCCGAGACCTCCGGGGCCTTGACCTTGTTCATGACCGAGCAAATGGGAATTCCGGTGAGTACAACGCATACCATTACGGGTTCGATTATCGGGGTGGGCGCCACCAAAAGGCTTTCGGCCGTCCGCTGGGGGGTGACCATACAGTTGCTCTGGGCCTGGGTTTTGACCATACCTATTTCGGCGCTTTTGGCAGGCTTGGTTTTGCTGCTGGTTCGCAGCCTTTCCTGATCACCTGCATTGCATGATGACTGACCAAGAGATCGCCCGTCAGACGAAACTGCTCCATGTAGATCGGATCGCAGAACGTCTGGGGATTCCACCGGAGGCCCTGGAGCATTACGGAAAATTCAAAGCCAAAATCCCTTTGGAATACACCAAGGCGGGTGGGGCCCCATCGCGTGTTGATCCATCGCGTGTTGGTCCATCGCGTGGGCGTTTGGTCCTGGTGTCGGCCATGAGTCCAACCCCGGCGGGGGAAGGCAAAACAACCTGCACCCTGGGTTTGCTGGATGGTTTGAACCGGATCGGGGTGCGGGCGGCGGCGGCCCTGAGGGAGCCATCGCTGGGTCCTGTTTTTGGGATCAAAGGGGGGGCGACCGGGGGAGGCCGGGCCCAAGCGGCTCCGATGGAGGACATCAATTTGCATTTCACGGGGGATATCTATGCGGTGGAGCGGGCTCATAATTTGTTGGCGGCTCTCTTGGACAATGCCTTGCATTTTGGGACGGCCCCCGGTCGCCTGGATGCTCGTTCGGTGTTGTTTCGTCGGGTCATGGACCTCAACGATCGCTCGCTGCGGCAGATAACCCTGGGTTTGGGGGGCAAGGCCAACGGGGTGCCCCGCGAAAGTGGTTTTGATATTACCGCGGCCTCGGAATTGATGGCCATTCTTTGCCTTTCAAAGGATGCAGCCGATCTCCAAGCTCGCTTGGATCGTATATTGTTAGGAAAAGGTGCGGATGGGCCGGTTTTGGCCGGGGATTTGGGAGGTACCGGGGCCTTGGCGGCTTTGCTACGCGATGCCCTCAAGCCCAACCTGGTCCAAAGCCTGGAAGGCAACCCGGTCTTGATGCACGGGGGGCCCTTTGCGAACATTGCGCAGGGGACCAATTCGTTGTTAGCAACCTATACGGCCCTCAATCACAGCGATGTTACGGTGACCGAAGCGGGTTTTGGTTTTGATTTGGGTGGCGAAAAATTCATTGATATCAAAGCCCGTAACGGGGGTTTGTTCCCCGATGCCTTGGTCTTGGTGGCGACGCTGCGGGCCATCCGCTACCACGGTGGTCAATCGCTCAAGCAATTGACCGAGCCCAACACCGAAGCCTTGGTGAAGGGTTTGTCCAATTTGCAAAAACACGTCGCCAATGCCGGTCTTTTTGGCTTGGTGCCCGTGGTGGCGCTGAACCGCTTTGGCACGGATACCGACGAGGAGATCCGCATCGTCCAAGAGCATTGCCGGGGGTGGGGCGTGGACGCCGTCGTCTGCGACGCCTGGGCCCTGGGAGGCCAAGGAGCCGAATCCCTGGCCCACGCCGTCATGCACCGCCTCCAGGGCCCACCACCCCCGCCCCGTTTTCTCTACGAAGCGGATGCGCCCCTCGCCGACAAAATCCACACCCTGGCCACCCGCTTTTATGGCGCCTCGGAGGTCCTGTTGAGCCCCAAAGCCGCCGACCAATTGGCCTACTTCGAAGCGTCCCTGGGTCGAAACCTCCTGGTCTGCATGGCCAAAACCCAAAAGTCCTTTTCGGACAACCCGGAGCTCCTCGGCGCCCCCAGCGGTTTTCCTTTCCGAATCCAAGAAGTCCAAATCAGCGCCGGGGCCGGCTTTGTTGTTCCGATCGCCGGTGAAATGATGCGCATGCCCGGTCTCCCCAAAGTCCCTGCCGCCAACCATATCCACATCGACCCTCAGGGTCAAATCAACGGTTTGTTTTGAAAATTCCCTACCGCACCCTGGCCGTTACGGCCCTACTGCTCTTGGCGGTCGCCATAGCTGAACGCCTGCAGCCCAGCGAGGTAAACTGGTCTGGCTTTGATTATCTGATCGCGGGCCTTTTGGTCCTTACCGCAGGATTCACCCTGGAGACGGTGATGCATCGTTGGCGCCAACACAAGATGCGTTGGTGGATCATCGCCGTGGTTCTGCTGATTTTCGTTTTGTTATGGCTGGAACTGGCGGTGGGGATTTTCGGATCCCCCATCGCCGGCTCCTAAAGGAGGGGCGGACACTGTTCTCCATTTGGTTCCTTAACCAAAAATCTGAGAGAAAAAATTTGCGAAAAGCAGCGTTTTTCACTACCTTTCGCAAAAAATCACTCTCATGAAAGGTTCAGAGCCACCAATGAACGCTGAAGAATGGGTATACCATCAGGTGTCGATGGGTCAATATTCGTTTGCCCTCCATAGGTTCCGTGCGGATTTTCCTGAGCAGTCCGATACGGCTCATAAGTTTGCCTTGAAAAGATTGGTTGACAAAAAGCGGATTTTATCAATCCACAAAGGATTTTACCTAATCATCCCGCCCCAATACAGGTCCAAGGGAATCCTTCCGCCCACTATGTTTTTGGATGCGTTGATGAAAGAATTGGATAGGCCTTATTACTTGGCTTTGTTGAACGCAGCTGCCTATCATGGAGCAGCGCACCAGCAGCCTCAGGAGTTTTTTGTGGTGACTGCATTTCCTGTGTTGCGGCCAATGCAGAAAAAAGGGTTAAAGGTGAATTATGTTAGCAAAAAGGAAATTCCGGCAACTTTGTTAGACATTCGAAAAACCGAGGCCGGATATCTAAAAATATCAAATCCTGCCCTTACGGCCACTGATTTGATTCAGTATTCGAAACGGGTGGGTGGCATCAACAGGGTAGCTACAGTTTTGGCTGAATTGGTTGAGCGAATTCAACCCAGTGCTTTTGACAGCAACCTTCTGGAACACGTTCCAGTAACCGCCTTGCAGCGTTTGGGTTATCTGCTAGACAATATATTGGATCAAAAGTCGTTAGGAAATGCCTTGTACAAGGCACTGCAAAACAGCAAGGCAACTTTGTTTCGCATTCCATTGAAAGCCTCCACTCCAATTAATGGTTCGGCCTCCTATGATCGATGGAAAGTAATCGTGAATGTGACCATCGAACTTGACCAATGATACCACAGGCGTATATCACGGAATGGAGCAACCACGTTATTCCGAGGACATTGATTTGGTCCAAATTAACGCAGAGCCGTTCGGCCCCCTGGTGAATCGTATAAGAGATAGATTGGTCTTTTTGGGTGAGCCAGCCCGCAAGCAAAAAGAAAACAATTTCACTCTGCATTACCGTTTTGAATCGGAGTTTCCTCCGATTCAAAAACTGCGCCTCAAAGTAGAAACCAATTGCCGAGAACACTTCACTGTCTTGGGCTACCAGAAATTTCCATTTCAGGTCAATTCTTCATGGTTTAAAGGTTCTTGCAACATCACCACCTATCCCTTGGAAGAACTATTGGGTACAAAACTCAGGGCCTTGTACCAACGAAGAAAGGGTCGTGATTTATACGATTTGTTCAAGGCGCTGGTGCAAGTACCTGACTTGGATAAAAAGGCCCTGCTCCAATGTTATCATGCCTACATGGATTTTGGGGTAGCTGAACCTCCAACTCAAAAAGGATTCCTTCAAAACTTGGAGGTTAAAATCCGAGATGATGAATTCACCGGAGATATAGCGGCCCTTCTACGGCCAACAGAAAAATACGACCAGGAATTTGCCTTTGAATACGTGCGTACGGAATTATTGGATCAAATGGAAGTCAGCAAATCAAACAACTGATTACTCCACCGTGACGGACTTGGCGAGGTTGCGGGGCTGGTCCACGTTGCAACCCCGGAGGATGGCGATGTGGTAGGCCAGCAATTGCAGCGGTATGCTGGTGAGCAGGGGGGCAAAAGCTTCTTGAACCGGAGGTACCTCGATCACATAATTGGCGATCTCGGCTGCCTGGACATCGCCTTCGGTGACCAAAGCGATGATGATTCCTTTGCGGGATTTGACCTCCTGCATGTTGGAGATGACTTTCTCGTATTGGGCGTTTTGGGTGGCAATAAAGACCACCGGCATTTCTTCGTCGATCAGGGCGATGGGCCCGTGCTTCATTTCGGCAGCCGGGTAGCCCTCGGCGTGGATATAGCTGATTTCTTTGAGTTTGAGGGCGCCTTCCAGGGCCACGGGGAATTGGTAGCCCCGTCCCAAATAAAGGAAATTGCGGGCATCGCAGAATTGGGCGGCGATTTCTCGAATATGGGCATCGCTTTGGAGGATCCGTTCCACCAGCGGTGGAATGCTTTCCAATTCCAAAAGGTTGTTCTGCAGTTGGGTTCTCGATATGGCGCCTTTGCGGTAGCCGGTCCACAAGGCCATCTGGGCCAGGACCGTGACCTGGGCGGTAAAGGCTTTGGTGGAGGCCACCCCGATCTCGGGGCCGGCATGGGTGTAGGCCCCGGCATGGGTGGCGCGGGCAATCGATGAACCGATCACGTTGCAGACACCCAGGATGGTGGCTCCTTTTTCTTTGGCCATTTCGATGGCGGCCAGGGTATCGGCGGTTTCACCGGACTGTGAAATGGCGATGACCACATCTTCGGGGTAAATCACCGGGTCCCGGTAGCGGAATTCCGAGGCATATTCCACCTCAACGGGGGTGCGGGCGAATTCTTCGAACAGGTATTCCCCAATCAATCCGGCATGCCACGATGTACCGCAACCAATAATGAGAATGCGGCGGGCATTGACCAGTTTGAATTGGTATTCCTGCAATCCGCCCATTTGGATTTTGCCGATATCGCTGCGTATGCGTCCGCGCATGGAGTCGGCGATGGAGCGGGGTTGTTCCCAAATTTCTTTGAGCATAAAATGGTCAAAACCACCTTTTTCGATGGCTTCAAGTTCCATCTCCAACTGATGTATTTTGACATCTTTCTTTTCGTTGTGGATGGTTTGGATGCTGAGCTTGCGATCCCGTATGCAGGCCATTTCCCCATCGTTGAGGTAGACCACACTTTTGGTATGTTCGATGATGGGGGAGGCGTCCGATGCCAAGAAAAATTCATTGTTGCCAACACCGACCACCAATGGGGAGCCTTTGCGGGCGGCTACCAAGGTGTCTTTGTCTTTTTTCGATAGGACCACGATGGCATAGGCCCCGTGGACTTCGTTGAGGGCCAAGCGAACCGCTTCCTCGAAGCTGACCTGCTGTTCGGTATAAATGTATTCAATCAAATGCGTCAAGACCTCGGTATCCGTATCCGAGAGGAATTGATGACCCTTGTTTTGGAGTTGGGTCTTGATGGTTTGGTAATTTTCGATAATACCGTTGTGAACCAAGGCCAACAAACCGTTGTGTCCAAAATGGGGGTGGGCGTTGCGGTCGTTGGGTTCCCCGTGGGTTGCCCAGCGGGTATGCCCGATACCCAGGTGGCCTTGGGTGTCTCTATCTCCGATATTGGTTTCAAGGTCGGCGACTTTGCCGGCTTTTTTGTAGGCGGTGATGTCTTGGCCGTCGTTCATGATGGCAATGCCGGCGCTGTCGTAGCCCCGGTATTCCAGTCTCTTGAGACCTTTGATCAGCAGGGGCGCCGCTTGGCGATCGCCCATATAGGCTACGATTCCACACATAAGAGAGGGGTTTGGTTGCCAAGGGGTTCGTTCCTTGGAAAGACAAAGATAAGTTACGGAATGCGGGTGTAGGTGATGCGCAGGCGGGGTTTGGTCTTGAGCCGTACCCTGGCAAGATTGCCCATAGGGTTCCCGGGGATTACGGCCAGATCATAGCCTTTGGGGCCTTCGGCCATTAATTTCTGGATATATCGGGTGATCCCAAATTTGTACCGCCCGTTGCGCAGGTAACCGTCGTAATACGATTCAAAGAGGTCGGGCATCAGCGATGCCATGTTACGGCCTTGGCTATCCAAGGGAACCAGAAAGAGCTGGGCAGGGGGCGCGATTTTTCCAAAGGCCAGGGTATCGGCGTTTTCGAATTCCAAAGTTGCTTGGTGAATGACCCAACGGTTCTCTTGGAACGGCAGGCTCAAGCTGTCCATGCCGGAACGACTTCGCAACACACGGTACAGGGAATCCGAACTCAACCGGGTTTTGACCCCGGAACCTGCTTGTACATAGCTGATTTGGAGGCTGCTGTCTGAACCGCTGTGCCGATTCAAATCGTGCAGGAGCGTAGAGCCTGCATAATCAAATCGAAAGATATTTCGGCTTCCGGATACTGGACGTAACATCAAATCGAGTCGTCGGCGTTTGCTGCCGCTACGGTAATACAAATAAAGTCCGGTTTTGGTCGCAAGGGGGTTGCTTTGCAAGAGCAAACCGGTCCCGTTGTTGACGGCATCCGGGTGCATGATCGCCTCCACCCACAGCCCTTTGAAGAATTGAACGAAGGCGTCTGCGTTGCGGTATTCTACGCTGTCCCGTCCGCTCAATAATTTGTTGGCAAGGTTGCTGCCTTCAGGATAGGCATCTTGGCCGTCCAATCGCATGCGCAATACCCCGCTCACGTTCACTACCGTTCCTGATGAGGAGTCAGCAGGTTCGTTGATCGGCTGAACCAAACCGCTGCGGTAACGGAAATTACGAACGGCCAAGGGCGTGCCGGTGGTTCGAACAGGGTCTCTCGAAAAATAAACTTTGGAGCTGCTGACGGTAGGGTTGATTTCGTGAGCACGCAACAAGAGGGTCGTGGTGGTGTCCCCTTGGTAGCCGGACAGGCTGATTGACAAAATCAATGAATCCAAGGTGAGCGTGGAATCCGGATCCGCCAAACGAATATTCTCGCTGGTTGGGAGGACTTGAAAGGCGAAGGAGGCCGATGATTTCCCGAAGGAGGGATCATTCAATTCGCCCATGAGCAGGGCCGATGGCAATTGACTTTGAAGAGAATCCTCCATCACGGTGGAACCGACCAATTCTACGCTATCGGTGATGGTGGGAAAGCGATTATTTTCAGGAAGCAGGTCAAGGCCAAGCATCCCTTCTTGATTGCACGCGACCAGCATGGACAAGGTGCATGCCCAGGCAAGCCCCTTCGTCAAACTCATGGACTGCAGAAGGGAAGATTTAGCCCAAGGGCGTGGGGCCAAACCGCAGGGCCCGGCAAAACGAAATGCGTGGATGTTCTTCACGAATTGACCGTTTCAGAAACGGCCTGCAGAATGTTTTGGTACAGGCCCTGGTGGGCTTCGACCAAATTCCCGTAGGAAAATACCGCGTGCGGTACCGCGGGATCCACGTGGGGGTAGGCTTCAACCACGCTCTCTTGGTAAGAAACGGCATCGGCATGGGCAATGGCCAACTGGTGCAGTGCCTTTTCCTCCAGAGTTCCCAAACTTTCCAAGTCGCTTTCGGATACCATTTCTATTTTGGCTTTGGCGACGAGGTCTTTGCCCAATTTCTCTTTGAATTGGGGCGGATGAACCGAATACACCACCTTGGTTTGGCCAAAAACGGCGGTATGGCGGTAATAACGACGGATATAAAGCGGAATGAGGGAGGTCATCCAGCCGTTGCAATGCACGATGTCCGGGGCCCAACCCAATTTGACGATGGTTTCGAGGACCCCTTTGCTGAAAAAGATCATGCGCTCGTGGTTATCGGCAAAAAACTTGCCTTTGTCATCCCGAATCCCGTGTTTGCGATGGAAATAATCCTCGTTATCCAGGAAGTAAACCTGCATACGGGCCTGGGGTAGGGAGGCAACTTTGATAATCAGCGGGTTGTCCGTATCACCGATGACGATGTTAATTCCGGAGAGCCTGACCACTTCGTGCAGGCGATGCTTGCGTTCGTTGATGGAGCCGTACCGAGGCATCAAGACCCTGATCTCCATACCTTGTTCCTGCATGGATTTCGGCAACTGCAAAGCGGCTTGCGCGATTTCGGAAATTTGGAGGTAGGGGTTCATTTCGTGGGAAACGAACAAAATGCGGGTTTTGCTGCTCATGGATGGACTCAAAAACGGGGAAGGAAGAGAATTTGAAGATTTATCCTGCAAAAATATAGACATTAAGGCCAAAATTGCAAAATTTAGCCTCCTCTATTCAGTCATTTGCTCTAATTTTCCAAGGACCACAGCCCATGCTTGTTACCAGAACTCTTGAAGAACTTCGTGAAGCCCTGGCCTCCTTGGAATCGTCCAAGGGGAAGGATGGAGGCCTGGTCCCTACCATGGGGGCACTGCACGAGGGCCACGGGGCCTTGATGCGTGTTGCGCGGTTATCGAAGGCTTGGGTTGCCGCGACCATTTTCGTCAACCCCCTCCAATTCAACCGACCCGATGACCTAGCGAGGTACCCCCGTCGCGAAGAGGAGGATTTACGGCTCCTCCAGGAGCATGGGGTGGATCTTGTTTTTGCGCCCAGTCCCGAGGTCGTGTTTCCCCAAGATTGGGTAGCCCCTGACTTGGACCTGAATGGGTTGGACCTTCCCTGGGAGGGTGCTTTTCGGCCGGGGCACTTCAAGGGAGTGGCCACCGTGGTCAGCAGATTGCTGGACCTTATTCCGTGCGCTAACCTCTACATGGGTCTCAAGGATTACCAGCAATGCCTGGTGGTGGAGCGCTTGCTGCACCTGCGCAAGGCCATGTTGGGGTTGCCTGGCCCCGCCATGGTCCAAGTGCCCACGGTGCGGGATGCGGATGGCTTAGCCCTGAGTTCCAGGAATCTGCTCTTGACTCCGGATCAATTGGCTCGTGCCAAAGGCATAGCCCGTACTTGGTCCTGGATGAAAGCCCACGGGCAAGGGCTCGAGCCGGTGGCCTTGATTGAACGGGCCTTGGAGCGATTGACAGCCGAAGGACTGCGCAACGAATACCTTGCCTTGGTCCGTGATGGAAGTTTGGATCCGTGGAGGAGGGGAGACGGAGCCCCCAGAGCCTTGTATGCGGGTTGGTTGGATGAGGTCCGCTTGATTGACAACGAATCCTTGCCCTTTCCTTAAAATACAGGTTGCAAGCGAATCCAAGGTCAATGCATATTTTCTTTGCCACGCAAATCCTTTCAATCTCGACGCTATGTGGGTACAGATGGTCAAATCCAAAATTCACCGGGTCAAAGTAACCCAGGCTGAATTGCACTATATCGGGAGCATTACCATCGACAGAGTCTTGATGGATGCCGCCGGATTGTTGCCCTTTGAACGTGTTCAAGTGGTGAACATCAACAACGGGGAACGCCTGGAAACCTATGTAATCGAAGGCGAACCGAACACGGGAATCATCTGTTTGAACGGACCCGCCGCCCGTAAAGCCCAGGTGGGGGACTTGGTGATCGTGATTGGCTACGGATACTACACCCCGGAGGAGGCCAAATCCCATCAGCCGTTGACGGTTTTCCCGGATGCCAACAACCGGCTGGTCCCTGCCTGATGGCAAGCACGGATTTGGAAGAGAAGAAGCCCCGCTTTTCCTGGGGGGCCGTTCTATCGCTCTTGGTGGGCGCCCTGCTTCTGTTTTTGGTGTTCAGGAAAATTGATTTCAAAGAATTTTCCGGAGCCTTGGCCCAAACCCGTTGGGGGTGGATAGGGGCCGCCTTGCTTTGCGGTCTCCTGAGCCATTGGTTCAGAGGGCTGCGTTGGGTCATGTTGGCGGAACCCTTGGGGCATCGTCCAGCGGCATTGCCTACATTTTATGCCGTGATGTCGGGATACCTCGCGAATTTGGCCTTGCCTCGTTTGGGTGAGATTACCCGTTGTTTGCTATTGGCCCGCAAAACACCTTTGGGATTCAATGCGTTGGTGGGCACGGTGGTTATGGAAAGGCTCATGGATTTGTTGGTCTTGGTGTTGTTATCCATGGTAGTCTTGGTGGCTTACAGTGAGTTGTTATGGGATCCGGTGATGGCCTTCTTGGGCGCACGGGCTTTGGGTGTTGGATGGCTTCAAGGATTCATGATTTTGGCGTTCATGGTCTTGCTGCCCATCATGTTATGGAAAATTTGGGGACGTTGGATTCCTGTTCCCGATAAATTGCGAACGATGTTGCGAGATTTTGGTCAAGGCATGACGGGATTGGGGAGTTTGCCTAATCCGGGTTTGTTTGTAGTTTATACCTTGTTGATATGGCTGGGGTACTTTATGATGACCTACCTCTGCTTTTTTGCTTTTCCCGGTGCAGAAGGTCTTGGCCTTGGAGAGGCATTGTTGCTCCTGGTGGCCGGTGCCTTCGGATTTGTGATGCCGGTACAAGGGGGAATGGGCGCTTACCATGCAGCGATTGTTTGGACCTTGGGTCGTATTCCCGGGGTGGCCATGAGCGCAAGTTCGGCCCTTGCCTTCGCGACCCTCAGTCATTTGGCTCAAACTGTGCTGGTGGTCCTTGTGGGGGGGTTGTGTTATTTTTTGATGTCTTTGTTGCCTGATCATCCCAAGGCGAATTAATACGCAGGGTTCCATGAAGCCGTCTTCCTCGTCCAAGCCAATGACTTCCCGGGAAGCTCAGGAGCAATGTGCCGCATGGAGATCGGAGGGCCTTTCGGTGGTTTTCACCAACGGCTGCTTCGATTTGCTTCATCCTGGTCATTTGGCCGTTTTGCACGAGGCGGCGATGCAGGGGGATCGCTTGGTGGTTGGGCTCAATTCCGATCGTTCGGTGTCCAGACTCAAAGGTCCTGCCCGTCCGGTTCAGCGAGAAGAGGCGAGAGCAGCGGTTTTGGCTGCGCTGCAGGTGGTGGATGCGGTGGTAATTTTTGGGG
>Ga0214921_10005735_pt1 | contig 17408 bp, 16 predicted proteins | sample LL1505_MetaG_FD_177992 | JGI IMG/M metagenome (GOLD analysis project Ga0214921, IMG submission 177992) | Freshwater microbial communities from Lake Lanier, Atlanta, Georgia, United States - LL-1505 | ecosystem: Environmental > Aquatic > Freshwater > Lake | place: USA: Georgia | collected...
CGATTCTCTAAAACATTAGAAATGCTTCACTACTCTCTCGTCCTCTTTTTTAACAAAAAACTAATTATCGGTGATCGTAAAATGCATGGCTAGATATTTAACACTGCCTCTACAAGAAGGGGAATTCTGACCGAGATCGGCTATAAAACGACACTACCCCGGCACTTCGTGCAATCCCTTCTTCGTTAGTGCAGGGAATTTAGATCAACAAAAACTTTTTTAATTGTAAAAAAGCTAAGGCACGATGCGATATGCTATGTTTTTGTGTAGCAGAAAGTTGACCGAAAGTTAAATTATCGCCATTTCGTAAAAAAATAGCATCGTAACCAAAGCCATTTTCTCCTTTTGGTGCAACAATTTTGCCATCTAACCTGCCCTCAAAATTGATGGCTTGATCGCTAAAAGGATTATATAAACATAAATTACACACAAAATAGGCAGAAGCTAGGTTTTTTTCGAGATCAAAGCCAGCAGAAATAAGTTGTTGTTCTATTTTTTTAAATGCCCAAGGGAAGTTTTTTTTACCAGTTTCGTCAAGAGCAAATCTTGCCGAATGAATGCCTGGCTGATTGTGTAGTGGCAAAATACACAAACCAGAATCATCTGCCAAGGCAATATTATTGGTTGCTTTGGCATAATATTTGGCTTTAATAAGTGCATTTTCTGCAAAAGTTTGACCAGTTTCTTCTGGCTCAATTAAATTAAATTCAAAAGGCGATAAACAATAAATATTAATAGAATTTAGTAGATCAGATATTTCGCTAAATTTGCCGTGATTATTGGTGGCAATTAATATTTTCATAGATTTTGATCTTGTAAAGCATAAACACTAAATTTACAACCATTTTGTTTGTAGGCATCAATTGCCTCAACCAAAGCCTTCGCCCCAGTGATGGTGGTGCTGTAAGTGATGCCCCGAATGAGGGCGGTTCTACGTATAGAAAAACTATCTTTGGTAGATTGCATACCTTCGGTGGTATTGATAATAAGGTCGATTTCTTTTTTATCGATCATATCAACCACATGCGGTTTATCTTCGGTGATTTTATTGACAATAGTTACTGCAATGTTATGTTCTGCTAAAAATTTGGCGGTGCCTTTGGTTGCTACCAAATTAAAACCAACACCAATTAGTTGCTTAGCGATATTTACCAAAAGAGGTTTATCGGCATTTTTTACCGATAAAAAAGCCAAACCACTTGTTGGCAACTTCACCCCGGCGGCGACTTGAGCTTTTGCAAAAGCCAAAGCAAAAGTTTTGTCGATGCCCATCACTTCGCCAGTAGATTTCATTTCTGGGCCAAGCAAAGTATCGGTGTCGTTAAAACGAGCAAAAGGCAAAACCACTTCTTTTACCGCAAAATACTTAAATTTTGGCTCTTGCAAATGAAAATCGGCAAGTTTTTTGCCAATCATCAACAAAGAAGCGATTTTAGCAATGGCGATACCAGTTGCTTTTGCCACAAAAGGCACAGTGCGAGATGCTCTTGGATTTACTTCGAGCACATAAAGATTGTCGTCTTTAATGGCAAATTGCACATTCATCAAGCCCTTCACTTGCAAAGCAAGAGCTAGTTTTGTGGTTGCTTGCTTGATTTTAGCAATATTTTCGCTTGAAAGAGAATAGGGAGGCAAAGAGCAAGCAGAATCGCCAGAATGAATGCCCGCTTCTTCGATATGTTGCATAATGCCTGCTACAAAAACTTCTGTTCCATCAGATAAAGCATCGACATCAATTTCGATGGCATTACTTAGAAACTGATCAAGTAATAGCGGGCCTGTGGCAAAAACATCTTGACAATCTTTGAGATATTGTTCTAAAGAATCTTGGTTGTCGATAATCGCCATACCTTTACCGCCCAAAACATAAGAAGGCCTCACCACAATTGGAAAACCAATTTGCTTTATTTGTTCTAAAACCTCTGCTTGCGAATAAACAATGCAATTTTTTGGCTGTAATAAATTTAATTCTTGCAACAAAAATTTAAAACGATTTCTGTCTTCTGCTAAATCGATCATATCAGGAGAAGTGCCGATAATTGGCACTTCATTATCTTGTAAAAATTTTGCCAAACTCAAAGGAGTTTGCCCGCCGAACTGCACATTAACACCAAGCAACTCGCCTTTACTTGACTCTTTTTTGATAATTTCTAACACATCTTCGGCGGTAAGTGGCTCAAAATATAGACGGCTCGAGGTGTCGTAGTCGGTTGAAACTGTTTCGGGATTGCAATTAATCATAATCGCTTCTATGCCTTGTTCTTTATAGGCGAAAGCGGCATGAACACAGGTGTAGTCAAACTCAATGCCTTGCCCAATACGGTTTGGACCAGAACCAAGAATAATAACTTTTTTATTGTTAGTTGGTTGTGATTCACAAAATAAATCAGAAGAATTTATCATAATTAATAGCTGAAGTTTTAATAATAACCAAATTATGATTTTTTTTGCCTAAAAATCAAGCAAAAAATGCAATACTTCGATCTGAATTCACTGCACAAAAAAAAGGTAGCGGGCGAAGCGAAGGTGGGGTAGTGTCGTCTGGCAGAACTTGGGGCAAATTCCCCTTCTGTAGAAGGGGTGCCCGCGATAGCGGGCGGGGTAGTGTTGGGAGCCGATCTCGGTCAGAATTCCCCTTCTGTAGAAGGGGTGGATTTTTTTTGCCTTGGCAAAAAAAAAGACGGGTTAGTGTTTGGAGCAGAACTCGGTCAGAATTCCCCTTCTGCAGAAGGGGTGGATTTTTTCATAAGCGATAGCTTATGAAAAAAGACGGGGTAGTGTTGGCAACACACGGTAAGATCTTTTGAAAAAACATTTGCGATCGTCTCCAAACACTACCCCGTCGGGCTTCGCCCGCCACCCCTTCGTTAGTGCGGGGAATTTCTGACCGAGACCGTCTCCCGAAACTACCCAGCGCTACTTCGCAAGGCAACCATTCGTTAGTGCAGGGAATTTAGATCGAAACCTAAGCCTACTAATCAAGAGGAACGATTGGCAAATCTGGTGTATTTTGTTTGTTTAGATTATCAATAATCTTATCGCCATTTTGTAAATCGGCTCCATTTTGTGGGGCAACATAAACTGGCGGTATTTCGTTGTTATTATTGGTTGGCGAAGATAAGAAATTATTAAATTTATTGCCAAGAGAATCAAGAAAACCAGAGGTAGAATCGGGTTTTTTGGTTTCAATTGCTGGCGGTGGATTATTGTTGATTGTAGTATTTTTTTCGGGATTAACTTTGGTTTCTGGATTGTTTGTTGTTATTGTCGGCGGAATATTATTTTTTTCTTCGTTAATTTCGACTAACTTTTTTTCTAGATCTTTCTTTTTGGCGGTTTTTTTATCTTCAAAACTATCGTAAATTAATTGTTTATTACTACCTGTAAATGAGTTAGGATCTTCTTCTTTTTTTTCTTCGCTTTTTACCTCGCTTGTTGCGATTTTTTCACCCTTGATGAGCTTTGCAACATAATCTCGGCGAAATTTTTGGGCTTCTTGTTGCCTTGCCAGCCTGTCTTTGTTGCTTTCTAAGTTTTCTTGCTCTTGTTGTTTTTGATATTGCACTTGATAATCTTGCAAAGCAACACATTTTTCGGCATTCCAACAGCGATTTTTACCACACTCACAACCATAAGTTAAAGCAGAAGTGCAAACTATGTTGTAAGGATCGATTTTTTTGATACAATTATCAACACAACCATTGCCAAATTCTCGCCACACACCTTGGCTTTTTTCACAAGCAAAACGATCGTCGAAAGTTGTGGGCCTATTGTTAGCAAAAGCATTAAAAACAACAAAGAAGAAGAATATAAAAAACACTAAATTGCTTTTAAATTTTGCTAACATAGAGTTTATTTTAAAACTTTTGCCAATTCTTTAATCACTTCATCACCCATTTGAGTGCACGAAATGGCTGTGTCTTTTGATTTGGCAATATCGGCTGTGAATAAATTGTTATTTAAAACATTACTAATTGCCAATTCCAAGGCATCGGCTTGGGTTTGATAGTTAAAAGAATATCTAAACATCATCGCTAAACTTAGAATAGTGGCAAGAGGGTTGGCGATGTTTTTGCCAGCAATATCTGGGGCCGAGCCGTGTATTGGCTCATAAAGTGCATATTGTTTGCCGTTGGCTTGCTTTTCGCCAAGTGAAGCAGAAGGCAACATACCAAGAGAGCCCGTCAACATTGAGGCGGTATCAGATAAAATGTCGCCGAAAATATTGCCTGTAAGCATCACATCGAATTGTTTTGGGTTTCGAACTAGTTGCATAGAAGCATTGTCAACATACATATGCGACAAAGCCACCGCAGGATATTGAGTTTGCCCAATTTCAGTCACCACTTCTCGCCACATTTCGGTGGTTTCAAGCACATTGGCTTTATCAACCGAGCAAAGTTTTTTGTTGCGAATTAGAGCCAATTCAAAGGCAACTTTAGCAATTCTTGCTACTTCTTTCGAGTTGTAAGTCATGGTGTTTACACCTTGTTTTGAGCCATCTGACAAAGTTTTTACACCTCTTGGTTCGCCAAAATAAAGATCACCTGTAAGTTCTCTTACAATAATAATGTCAAGACCTGCCACGACTTCTCTTTTTAGGGTCGAGCTATCAATCAAAGCATCAAAAACTTTTGCCGGTCGGAGGTTGGCAAATAAATTAAGTTCTTTTCTGATGCCAAGCAAGCCTCTTTCTGGCCTCACTGCATATGGCAAACTTTCCCATTTTAAGCCACCAACAGCACCAAGCAAAATGGCATCTGATTGCTTGGCAAGCTCAAGTGTTTGAGACGGAAAAGGAGTGCCAGTTTGATCATAAGCAATGCCACCCAACAAAGCTTGTTCGGTATTAAATTTAATTTCGGTATGTTTAGTAAAAAAATCAAGCACTTCTTTGGCTTGATTAACCACTTCAGGACCAATGCCATCGCCAGGAATTAAGAGAATATTTTTCATAGTTTAAATGTTAAGTTCGGAAAAAATTTTATCGGTTAAATTAATATTTTGTTGGTTTAGCCAAGTATTTTTATTGAGATCAAAAGAAAAATAATCGGGGCCACTAATTGGTGAAGAATACCAAATTTTTTCATTACCTGCATTGCGATTAATGACAAAAGCTTGTTTGGTGCTAGAAATAACGATATTAAGAACTCCATCGGCATAATCAATCTCAAACAAACAATGCTTATCGGCGGTTTCTATTTGCTCGGCAAGATTACTTAAATATTGATGACAAAGTGCATAAAAATTCATATATACCATTTCTATTAATTAAAACCACATTATAACGAAATATTATGTTTAGTCGTGCTATCGCAACGACATGATTTTTGAGATAAAAACTTTAAAAAACGATTGTCTGTATACCTATACAGACAGAGGCTTTTTGAAGTTTTTAACCAAAAAGATGAAGTTAGAATGTGAAAAATCATAGTGTTGTTTTAATTAGTGGAAATGGTATTATGGGTAAAGTTGCTGTTCTTGCCAAGAATTATTTGCTTGTTTAGTGTATAAAAAACGATGATGTAAGCGAAAATCTTGCTCTTGCCAAAATTCTATTTGAGTGGGAACCACAATAAAACCGCACCAAAAATCTGGTCTTGGAACTGAGCCTTGGCTAAATTTTTGTGAAAAATATTGCATTCTTTCTTCAAACTCTTGCCAATTTTGCATAGGTTGCGATTGTTGCGATGCCCAAGCCCCAATTTGGCTTTGATATGGTCGCGAAGCAAAATAGGCATCGGATTCTTGACTAGTGGCTTGCTTGATGGCACCAGAAATTCTTATTTGTTTTTTAATCGGTCCCCAATAAAAACACAAAGAAACTTGCTTATTTTGTTGCAACTCGCAACCTTTTTGACTGTTTTGATTGGTAAAAAAATAAAAACCTTGCTCGTTTATTTGTTTTAACAACACCATTCTTGCCGAAGGTTGCATATTTGCCGAAACAGTTGCCAAGCACATTGCGGTCGGCTCTGTGATTTGTTGGTTTTGCTTTGCCTCATCAAGCCAAATATTAAATTTTGCAACTAAAGAAGAAAAATGTGTTGTTGACATAATTTTAAGCTAATAAACTTTGAATACGTTGCGAAAAATCAAAAGCATCTTTCAATGGCTCATCTTCAACCACACAAGCTAGATCAAACAAGGTTTTAACAGTGTTTGCTGATTCTTCTTGATTTTGCTTAAAATTGCTAGCAATTTTTTGAATAATTTTGTTGTTTGGATTAATTTCTAAAATTTTTGCCGAAGCAGAATTTAGTTGTTTTTGTTCGAGTAAAAATCTTTCGAGTCTAATATCCATACCATAGGCATCAACAGCCAAACAAACAGGAGAATTGGTGAGTTTTTTAGAAATTCTCACATCTTTTACTTTATCTTGCAAACATTCTTTAAAAAAAGCTAGCAATTCTTGGTGATTTTCTTCAAAAGATTGCGGTTTTTCTTGATTTTCTTCGGTTTTTTCAGTTTCTTTGATTTCATCAAAATTGATATCGGCACGGTTGATTGATTGAAACTCTTTCTCTTGATAAGTGGTGGCAACAGTTACCCAAAACTCGTCTACCGCATCGGTGAGAAACAAAACTTCGATATCTTTTTTTTGAAAAATTTCTAGCTGTGGCGATGATTGTATTTTGCCGATATTTTCGCCTGTCAAAAAGAAAATTTGTTTTTGGGTTTCAGGCATTCTTTCTAGGTATTTTGCCAAAGAAACTGGTGAATTTGGTGATTTTGAGGTGAAAAACAAACAAGCTTCTAAGATTTTTTCACGAAATTCAGAAGGTTCACACAAACCTTCTTTTAAAACCGCCCCAAAATTTTGCCAAAATTCTTGATATTTTTCTGGTGTGTTGGTGGCAACTTTCTTGAGTTCGTTTAAAACCTTATTAATTAGCGATTTTTTAATTTTATCAAGCACAGAGTTGTGTTGCAAAGTTTCGCGGCTAATGTTGAGTGGTAGGTCGTCGGAATCGACCAAACCTTTAAGAAATCGCAAATAAGCAGGGACTAAATTGAGATCTTCGCTAATAAAAACTTTTTTAACATAAAGTTTGATAGAGGTTTTGCGATCTGGATGAAACAAATCAAAAGGTTTAGTGCTAGGAATAAACAGCAAGTTGGTGTAGCTGAGTGTGCCTTCGACAGTATTGTGTAAAGTTAAAAAAGGCTCACCAGGCAGGTGGGCGATGTGTTTGTAAAAATTTTGATATTGTTCTTGACTAATTTCTTTGCTTGGCTTTTTCCATATTGCAGAAGCCGAGTTAAGATTTTCAACCGTTGCCCCATCATTAAGATTTTCTGGAATAAAGCAAATAGGAAAATTGATATGATCAGAATAAGTTTGCACAATGTGTTTTATATGAAAACGATCTAGAAATTCTTTGGCTTCTTCTTTGAGATATAAAATAATTTTTGTGCCAGATTTGTTATCAAATAAATTGTTATCGACTAAATCTACACTAAACGAATTATCGCCTTTAGATGTCCATAACCAAAGCTCTGGCTCTAAGGCTTTTCTTGATAAAACCTCAACTTTATTGGCAATCATAAAACTAGCATAAAAACCCACACCAAACTGCCCAATTAGTTGCATTTTTTCGTCGGGGTTGGCACTTTTAGCAAGGTTTTGTAAAAAATTTTCGGTGCCAGAACGAGCTATGGTGCCTAAATTTTCGATGAGATCTTGCCTATTCATACCGATGCCGTTATCAGAAATGATAAGCAAGTTTTGAGCTTTGTTGATAGTGATGTTAATTTTTAGTTCTTCGCTAATCAAGTTTGGCTGTTGTGTTGCCATATATCGAAGTTTATCGCAAGCATCGGAAGCATTAGAAATTAACTCTCTTAAAGCCACATCTTTATTGGCATAGAGAGAGTTTATCATTAGATTTAGAATTTTACCCACTTCGACATCAAAAGTGAAATTATTTGGTGTATTAGACATAAAATTTTGATAAAAACAATTAACGATAATTTAATGAAAAATGATTTAGGCTTTAATATTTTTATAATTTGATAAAATAATTTTATTGACCCTAATTTTTATTTGCAAGAAAAAAAACACATTTATTCTATAAAAACAAAGGTTTTTCACCGCTTGCGATATCAATTAAAATATTAATTTTTTTTCACCCAATAAAAACTTGATTTATTATTATCAAAGAAATCTTCAAAAAGTTTTTGAGGGATATTCTTTTTTTCTTCGGGATATTCAAGATATTCAAAAACCACATCAATACAATTGTTTCTTGATTTGTTATCAAACGATGCCAATACTAAAAAAACAAGAAATACTACAAATAGATATGGAGAGAATAAGAATAATATAAAATCAAGTGCAAAAAGCAACATTATAACTATTGATAGCCATAATGGTGTTAGCAATTTTAAACCATTTAAAAAACTATAGTGAAGCAAAGAATAAAACCAATTTTTTTTAACAAATTTATCTGGAAATACTTTATGAAGTCTTTCTATATCTGATTTTGTTGTTTTTAACACACTAACCACATATTTATCGGATTCTTTTTCTTGCAAGCCTCTTATAATTTTTCCTCCTTGAAAATAATCTAGCTCTGCAATTTGCCATTTACTATCATTGCTATCAAAAAATATAAGTCCTATATGACTGACAATAGGTAATGAGTGTTTTTTTGTAAAATAAGCCTGCAAACCAACTATACTGCTAGATAAATTACTAAAAAAACTGTCTAAATTATTGCCAAATCTTCTATGTTTTTCAAAAAAAATATAAATATTATCTTTATCTAAACTATTATAATCTGTTGTTATTAAATTTTTTTGTTTTGTCATAATCTCGCCCCCATCTATACCTCAAGCATTTTTTGCCTGCTAGCATCGATTTCGATAAAAACATCTTCCCAAGTGCCCGTAGTTGAGGCTTTGCTATATTCGGTGACTCTGTTTTCAAAAAAATTGGTATGTTCAACTCCGTTTAAAATTTCGTCAAGCCAAGGTAGCGGATTGTCGTCGATCATATAAATATCTTTCAAGCCGAGCTGGTTTAATCTGCGGTCGGCAATGTAGCGAATGTATCTTTTCACTTCTCGAGCGGTAAGGCCTTCGACATTGCCCATTTCAAAAGCTAAATCGATAAAAGCATCTTCAAAATGCACAATTGTCGCACAAGCTTCGTAAAGATGGCCCTTTAATTCTTCATCCCAAACTTCGGAATTTTCCTGAACAAAAGTGCGAAACAGCTTGATAATAGAATTGGTATGCAAAGATTCGTCGCGAACCGACCAAGCCACAATTTGCCCCATACCTTTCATTTTGCCAAATCTTTGAAAATTCAACAAAATAGCAAAAGAAGCAAACAATTGCAAACCTTCGGTAAAGGCTCCAAAAACCGCCAAAGTGATAGCGATATTTTTTTTGCTGTCAGTGTTAAATTTGTGCATATAATCGTATTTGTCTTTCATTTCTTTGTATTTCATAAAAGCTTGATACTCGGTTTCTGGCATACCGATGGTGTCTAAGAGATGCGAATAAGCCACGATATGCACTGTTTCCATATTCGAAAAAGATGCCAACATCATTTGCACTTCGGTTGGTTTAAAAACCTTGCTATAATGCTTCATATAACAATTGTTGACCTCAATATCGGCTTGAGTAAAAAAGCGAAAAATTTGAGTAAGCAAGTTTTTTTCACCCAAAGTTAAATTATGTTTCCAATCTCGCACATCGTCTGCCAAAGGAACTTCTTCTGGCAACCAGTGAATTTGCTGTTGCTTTAACCAAGCATCATAGGCCCAAGGATATTGAAAAGGCTTAAAAAAAGATTCTGAATCTAGTAAAGACATATAATTATTACAATATATTGATTAAATTTAAATAAATAACACACTATATGGTAAAGTAATTTTTTTTAAAGTAAATCATTTTTGGTCTTTTTTTTATTTATTTTTTACAAAGGTTATTGTTTGGCAAAATATAAAGTGAAAATAGCATCAATCTATTGACAAATGAAAATTTATTTACATAATGTATTTTTTTTTAACAAAAAATCTATAAAAAATGTTTAACAAAAAACTTTACCTCGTTTCATTAATTTTATTTTTATCTAGTTGTGCGATTTTTAATTCAAAAAAAAGAGAAATATTAATAGAAAGCACTCCTAACGGTGCAGATATTATTATTGATAATAAAAAATATGGCATAACACCAGCTTTGATTAATGTTAAATTGAAAAAACAAAATGTTATATTAAGAAAATCCGATGTTGGAGAATCTTCGTTTTTATTAGAAATTGATAAAAATAAAACTCCAACACTTGTTAATGGAAAACCAACTTTTGGTGGAATTGTATGCACTACTTTTCCAGTGGGAGGGACACCCATTGTATTTTTAGTATTTTTTGTTTTCAAGGGAATTGATTTATCTATAGCACATTTTACAAATCAATGCTATGATTTTAAAATGAAAAAATACAATATTATAATAGAAAAAAATAAAATAAATAGCGATGTAGCAATCCCCTAATTTTTCTCTAAAAAAACATTTTTTTACTAGCAAATTATTTTTATTTAGCTTTATAATTGCCTGCTTTGATTTTTTATAATTTATTCTTAATTTGCGATGAAAAAACTAATGAACAAGTTTCCCCTTTATTTACAAGTTATTTTTGCTATTATTTTAGCAGTTTTATTTGGCTTAATCTTTCCAAAACAAGCCGAGGCTTTTAAGCCTCTTGGCGATATTTTTATCAAACTCATTAAAATGTGCATTCCTCCCATTATTTTCTGCACAGTTGTGGGTAGTTTTGTTAGTGAAAAAAATGTCAAAGTCGGCAGTTTAAGCTTAAAATCTTTCATTTATTTTGAAGTTTTAACCACTTTCGCCCTCATTGTTGGCCTTTCTTTCGCAATGTTTTTCGATGTTGGCACTGGTTTAGATATTCCAAAAGATAATCTTGATACAAGTTTTTTAGAACAATTTAAACACAATCAACCTCACACTTTTGCCGATTTTATCATCAACATTGTGCCAAAAACCGTGTTTGAAGCTTTCACAAGTGGCGAAATTTTGCCAATGCTGTTTATTTCGGTTTTGTTTGGTTTTGTGTTTAGTAAAGTAAAAAAAAAGATACCAACCACCATTATCCTCATTAAAGATCTCGAAGAAATAGCCTTTAAATTAATTGAAATTATCGTTAAATTATCTCCATTAGGTGCTTTTGGTGCTATGGCCTACACTGTTGGCAAATACGGCTCAAAATCTATCATTAAACTTTTTATTTTTACTGGCTTATTTTATGGCACCTGCATTTTTTTTGTGCTAGTTGTGCTTGGCTCAATTATGTTTTTTGTCTGTAAAAAAAATATTTTTACACTAATTGCACACATAAAAGATGAGATTTTAGTTGTGCTGGGCACCTCTTCTTCTGAAACAGTTTTGCCTGCCATGATTGAAAAAATGGAAAAATTCGGTTGCAAACAGTCTGTTGTTAGTTTTGCCTTACCAGCTGGTTATGCTTTTAACCTAGATGGCACTTGCATTTATTTTACGATGGCAATTATTTTCTTATCGCAAGTGTTTGGCATTCACTTATCTTGGATGCAAATTTTTCAGGTGATGTTTGTGCTTTTAATCACCTCCAAAGGGGCGGCCGCGGTGGTTGGCAGTGCTTTTATCACTCTCACCGCCACTCTTTCTGCTATTCCTGTTTTGCCACTCGAAAGTTTGGCAATTATTTTTGGTATCGATCGTTTTATGTCGACAGGTCGAGCAATCACCAATCTTGTTGGCAATGCTGTTGCCACTGTTGTGCTTGATAAATGGCAAAGAGATAGTTAAATTTGGCATCTTTTTTTTACAGTTATGTAAAATTTGCAATTTTTGTTTTACAATTAAAATATTGCAAATAGCATAAATGAAATTATTAAAATCACAATAAAAAAAACCTAGCCAAATTTTATTTATCTATATGCATTTAAACCTTGACAATATTTGCTTAGAGCAGTTTTCTAAAACTTATAAAAACACACTTGAAAACTTGGATAGCGATATTTTGCAACATATCAAAACCACCATTGGTTTTTATATCAACAATCTCGCCACTTGCAATCAACAACAAATTTCTGATTCTATCAATGCTACTCAAACTCAATCACAAGCCACCATTTTGCATATTATTGCAAAATTTGGCGACAATTCACAACTAAAGCAACTTGTTTCTCTTTTAAATCAACAACAATTAAATGCCACAGATCGACATAATTTAAATGCTATCCACCATGCTGTTTTAGGCAAAAATCTTGATAATGTTAAATTATTGCATCAAGCTGGTGTGAACATTAACTGCATTTCCGATGATTTTACCAGAAATTTACATGCTATTCATTTTGCTAGCAAGTTTAATATGGTTGAAATGCTGGCTTTTTTCTTACAACAACAAGTAAGTATCGAGCAAAAAACTATTTTTGGCCTCACTGCACTGCATATTGCTTGCGAATTTAATAGTTTGACTTCGGTAGAATTTTTACTTAGTCATTCTGCCAACATTGAAGCCAAAACCCACGAAGAAAATCATTGCCTCACCCCTTTTCTTTATGCCATTATTCATAATCATCAACAAATTATTGAACTTTTAATGCAACATCATGCCAATGTTTATGTTGTTGATAATTCTGATAACGATGCCTTATATTTTGCCACCAAATTTAATCATTTTAATTTAGTTAAAACATTAATCGATTTAGGTATTGGCAACATCAGGCTTGCCAAACAAACCGCCACAGAATATAACCTAGAAGATTGTCTCGAAGTGCTTGATAAATATTTAGAATTAAAAAAAATGCTTTTTGATATTAATCAAATAGTTATCTTAGCTCAGCCTTTATTTTTTGAATTAGAAAAAATCAACCAACAAAATGCCAAAACCATTAAATTAAACCTAAAAGAATATGAGTTTGGTTTAGGTTTTTTAGGCAATATTTTTACTCGAACCGGCATTTTTAAAAAAGAAAAAATTAGTTTTATTGCTTTTTTAGAATATCACGATCTCGAATTTTTAGCCAATAAACTGCTAAAATGCCTAAAATTTTTACAAATGTGATTTAATAAATATTACACTTCGATCTAAATTCCCCGCACTAAATGAAGGGGTGTAAGCGATAGCGGACGGGGTAGTGTTTGGAGACGATCGTCGCTGTTTTATCTAAGTTAAAACAATATAAAATATTTTTGCAAAAAACTACAAAAAAGTTGTTGCAAATAAAAATAAGCACAACTAAAATTGTTGCCTAACTTTGCCAAAAATTTCTCAAAAATTTCTTTTTGGCCCCATCGTCTAACGGTTAGGACGTCACCCTTTCACGGTGAAAATACGGGTTCGAATCCCGTTGGGGTCACCATCTTTTTCTTTTATCAAAACAATTTTTTTAACTGTGTTAAGCTGATTTTTTTGTTATTTTCTTCATAAAAAAACTCTAATTTTTTTAGCAAAACATATAAATCTTCATAACTTACCGCATTTTTTAGCAAATAATCAACAATATTTGCTGGCAACACTATTTGCTTATCCGCCAAATTAGCTAACAAAATTTGCTGTAATGAGTTTTTACTAGGCAACAAAATTGCTTGTTGATTAATGTTATTGAGTCTAGACATTAAATCTGGCAACAAAAAATTGCATTCTTGGTTATCAAGCAAAATTAAACAAGCCCTTCTTTCGTTGGCAATATTTAACAAATGAAACAAATTAATTTCGGTTAATTTAGTAAAGTCTTTTAAAACATAATATTGATTTGGCAATAACTGCCACGGGTTTTCTTGCAAATAATCATCAATTATCGCAATTGTTTTGTTATTGAGTTTGGCACAATGATTTAATAAACAATTTTTACCGCTTTTGCTTGGTCCCAATAAAATAAAGGTGTTGCCCTGATTTTCGTTAGCAAAAAAATGCATCAAATGCCGATAAGAAACGGTATTTTCTGGCAATAAAACAAAAGTTTTTTCAACAGCAAAAGAATAAAAATCAAAAGAAAGTTGGCTCATAAAATTTGATAAATTTTTGCTATACATTATTAATTTGATATTGTAAAATTATTATTGTTTTTTGCCAATTATTTTTTGTCAAGTTATTTTATTTTTTATGTCTATTGATTTTAAACTTACCTTAGGTAGCCTGCCTTCTTCAGAAAAAATCTATATCAGCAACAATACTGGCGATGTTGCGGTGCCCATGAGACAAATCAATTTATCCGAAAAATCTAGCAACAAAAATTTTGTGGTCTACGACACTTCGGGCATTTACACCGACAATCAAAAATTAAACAGCATTAATCTCAACTCTGGCTTGCCAAAAATCAGAGAAAAATGGGTGTTAGCAAGGCAAGATGTTGAATATTACCAAGGTAGAGAAGTTAAAATCGAAGATAACGGTTTGCAAAATAAAAATCAGGTTCCACAATTTGACCTAAAAAATTATCAGCCACTGAAAGCCAAAAAAGGCAAGCAACCCACTCAATTAGCCTATGCCAAAGCGGGCATTATCACCAAAGAAATGGAATACATTTCAATTCGTGAAAATATGGCAAGAACCAATCTAAAAAACCCCATCACTCCAGAGTTTGTAAGGCAAGAAGTGGCAAGCGGTCGAGCCATCATTCCTGCCAATATCAACCACCTCGAATCTGAACCGATGATTATCGGCAGAAATTTTTTAGTAAAAATCAATGCCAACATCGGCAACTCTGCCATTTTTTCTGGAGTTGAACAAGAAATTGAAAAAATGATTTGGGCAACCCGCTGGGGGGCAGATAACCTGATGGATCTTTCCACTGGCAACAACATTCACAACATTCGCGAATGGATCATTCGCAACTGCCCAGTGCCAGTTGGCACAGTGCCAATTTACCAAGCCCTAGAAAAAGTTGGTGGCATCGCCGAAGAACTCACCTGGGAAATTTATCAAGACACTCTAATCGAGCAGTGCGAGCAAGGGGTCGATTATTTCACCATTCATGCTGGGGTGTTATTGCCCTACATTCCGCTTACTGCCAATCGCCTTACCGGAATTGTTTCAAGAGGTGGCTCAATTATGGCAAAATGGTGCTTGGCACATCATAAAGAAAACTTTTTATACACTCACTTTGAAGATATTTGCCAAATTATGCAACAATACGATGTTAGTTTTTCGCTAGGCGACGGCCTTCGCCCCGGCTCTATTGCCGATGCCAACGACGAGGCACAATTTGCCGAGCTTACCACCCTAGGAGAACTCACCAAAATTGCTTGGCAATACAACTGCCAAGTGATGATCGAAGGCCCTGGTCATGTGCCGATGCACCTTATCAAAGAAAATATGGATAAACAGCTAAAAATTTGCCACGAAGCTCCTTTTTATACCTTGGGGCCACTTACTACCGATATTGCTCCTGGTTACGATCACATCACCTCTGCTATTGGGGCGGCGATGATTGGCTGGTTTGGCACCGCTATGCTTTGCTATGTAACTCCAAAAGAGCATCTTGGCTTGCCAAATAAAGAAGATGTTAAAGCAGGAGTTATTGCCTATAAAATTGCATCTCATGCCGCCGATCTTGCCAAGGGCAACGAACCAGCCAGGGCTTGGGACGACGAACTTTCGAAAGCTCGATTTGAATTTAGATGGCAAGACCAGTTCAATTTAAGCCTCGATCCTGAAACCGCCAAATCTTATCACGATGCCACTTTGCCTGCCGAAGGAGCTAAGATAGCACATTTTTGCTCTATGTGCGGGCCAAAATTTTGCTCAATGAAAATCACCCAAGATGTTCGAGACTATGCCAAAAAACAGCAAGGAATGCAAGAAATGAGTGAAAAATTCAAGCAATTTGGCTCAGAAGTTTATCTTCAAAAACAACAGTAGCTTTTTTTGTTTACTAATTAAATTTATGCTATTTGTTTGTAATAAATTACTGCTATTTATTGTGATTTTGATGCTATTTGCTTTTAAAGATACAGCCCCACCAATAACACATTACAAAAAGGCAACAAACCCTATAGAATATATAATTTATGATGCAAAAGAAGTTGGCATTAAATATCTTGACAAACAATATAATCTGCTTTACAAAAAAATAATTAAAAATTTACCAAAAGAGCAAGATAAAGAAAATTTTAGAAACAAAATAAAAGACCTGCTAAATGCTCGAAACAATTGCCTGGAATACAGCAAAAATAAAGAATCTACTCCAACCAAGCAAGAAAATATTTTAATTGGCTGTCTTAGAACTTGGTATGGCTCTATGATAGATATACTTAATTTTAATCAGAAATACCCACATCTTTTCAATATTCCATCTAGTGCAGAATATCTCAAAGAATTTACAGCATTAAATGAATCGCCTTATTACAACAATAAAGACGAATACGATAAAGAATTAGAAACCCACTGCTCTGAAACCGAAGAATTATATTATAATATATTCTTTCCGTCTAATCACCCTCCTTTTGCAAAAAAAACTGAGGAATCTTATTACGGCTGTCTAGGATTTGCTCATCCAGATTGGCATGTGCATTCAAATTTTATCATCACAAAAGAAAACGAGACAGCACCTATTTTTCATAGCAGAAACGATTTTCCATATTCAATAGGTGAGTTACTGGTTATTAATAATAAAATTTATTTAACAGAATCCACCGATATTCTCGAATCATTTGAAATAGAAACATCATGTTGTTGGTCAAATTACTTATTACCACAAAAATTACGAGAACTAAACGGAAACAATCATTATCTTGTTTTTGCTCTTGAATTAGAAAAAGAAATTGATTATTTAGAGGGAAGACCAAGTGAAATGATTAAAAAACCTGCCGATCCTTCAAAAGCTAATCATTTAAAATGCATCTTGCATTATATCAAAAATAGTTCAGATGATTCAATTAAAAAACTTTTGTCTCCTGGAGGCGACAATATTGAGGGCGACGATATTGAAGACGAAAATATTGATGGCAGAGGACATTATATTTTTGTTAAATATTCCGATTTTACTAAAATAAAAAAGCAATGCAGACCTAAATAACGAGACTGTTGCATTTCCAAATTTGCATTAGTTTTTCGCTAGTTTTAAGGAGAAATTTTAGTTATTTTTATCTCATATAATGTAGTATGCAACAGTCTCAATTTCACATCCTAAACAAAGGAGTGGCAGGCGAAGTGTTGCAAGCTAGTGTCGACCACAAGCAAAAATCGGTGTGCAATTCACCTTCTTACAAAAAGGTGAATTGCCTTTTACCGTGTTTAAGTAATTATCTTACTACCGGCTCTTGGGGGCAGTGTTAAATATCTAGCCATGCATTTTACGATCACCGATAATTAGTTTTTTGTTAAAAAAGAGGACGAGAGAGTAGTGAAGCATTTCTAATGTTTTAGAGAATCGTTTAGTTTTTCGATTAAA
>Ga0214921_10005737_pt1 | contig 17398 bp, 18 predicted proteins | sample LL1505_MetaG_FD_177992 | JGI IMG/M metagenome (GOLD analysis project Ga0214921, IMG submission 177992) | Freshwater microbial communities from Lake Lanier, Atlanta, Georgia, United States - LL-1505 | ecosystem: Environmental > Aquatic > Freshwater > Lake | place: USA: Georgia | collected...
CAGTTCACTACAAAGCACTTAGATCTGATCCACCTGCTGCTCCAACAAATCTTTCAAGGCTTCCAGCATTCAAGAAATTAGACAGCACTGAACTATCCATTGCTAAAGCAGCTACTTTCCTAAGATCTAGAAAATACAAAGTAGTTGAAACCAAGACAGAGATCAGGGCTGAGAAAGGTTACCTTCGTGAAACAGGAAACCTGTTCTTCCACGTATCTCTTATAGGAGTTCTTATCTCTGTTGGTTTAGGTGGAGCGCTAAGTTACACAGGTCAAAGAGTTCTTATTGAAGGTGAAACCTTTGTAAACAATGAATCAGCATATGATTCTCTAACTCCAGGTTTCCTATTTGATAAAAGCACTTTAGTTCCATTTAGTCTTCGCTTAGATTCTTTTAGTACTCGTTACGATTACAACAATCCAAATAACTTTGGTAAACCAATGGAATTCAAAGCCAAAGTAACTAGCCAAGTTGTTGGAGAAGATAAACCACTCAAGTCTGTAATTAGAGTGAATGAACCACTATTCTTACCTGGTTCAAAGATTTATCTAACGGGTAATGGTTATGCACCAGTGATTGTTGTTAGAGATCAGGATGGCAAGGTTTCATTTAGTGGACCTGTTGTTTTCTTACCTCAAGATTCGAACCTGACTTCTCTTGGTGCTATCAAAGTTCCTGATGCTTCCCCTAAGCAATTTGGAATGCTCGCCTTCTTCTATCCAACTGTTGCCAAGTTGCCAACCGGAGCACTAACTTCCAATCACCCATACACCTGGGATCCGCTACTGACCATGAACGTTTATGTTGGCAACCTTGGATTAGATAGCGGTTTGAACTCAAACGTCTATGAACTAAATACTCACGGCATGAAACAGCTAGCCGGCGGTAAGAGCAAGATCAAAGCAATCAAGCTGCAGTATGGACAAACAGCTACTCTGCCAGGGAACCTTGGAACAGTTGAGTTCAAAGACATCAAGAGATTTGCATCTTTAGACATTACTTATAACCCAGCTGAACTATGGGTATTGCTATTTGCTATGAGCACCTTGTTCAGCCTTATAGCAATGTTGATTACCCCAAGAAGAAGAGTCTGGATTAAGAAAACAGCCTCAGGTATTGAAATTGGTGCCTTAGCTAAATCCAAAGATGAAACACTTCCTAAACTTGTTAAAGAAGTTGCGAAAGCACTAAAGAAGAAGGCTAAATGAACTCGGTAGTAACACTGAACCCAGAACTTGCAACATTCTCAAGAATTATTGTTCTGGCTGCACTTACGCTTTACTCCTTTGCCTTCCTAGTTCTAGCCTGGGCTCTAACCAAGCGTGCAGGGTCAACTAAGAAGAAGGCTGACAAGTTTGCGACCCGATTAGACACCATCGGTATCTCACTGATGACCTTTGGTGTTGTGTTACATGGTGTTGGAGTAGTTACCAGAGGTATTGCAGCTCAACGAGTGCCATGGGCGAACATGTATGAGTTCTCCATTACTGGTTCATTTATTGTCACTGCTATCTATCTTCTAGCTTTGATCTGGAAAGACCTGAAGTTCATCTCAACCTTTGTTTCAGGCTTCGTTGTTCTAATTATTGGTTCAGCCAATACCTTGTTTTATGTTCAGGTTGAGTCACTACTACCTGCTCTTCAGGACTACTGGCTAGTTATTCACGTAAGCGTTGCCATTCTGGCAACTGCTTTCTTCATGATTGCTGCTGCTATGGCAGGCATCCTGATCATGAAAGAGAGCATGTTCATCCAGACAACTAAGTTGCCTGGGGCTAACTGGTTCAGAGGTATCCTCAAGGTCTTCCCTAAGGTCGACAAGCTTGAGAGAACCTCTTATCAGTTCAACATCATTGGTTTTATCCTCTGGTCATTCACCTTGATAGCCGGAGCTATCTGGGCCGATAAGGCTTGGCACAGATTCTGGGGTTGGGACACCAAAGAAGTCTGGACCTTCATCATCTGGACCATCTACGCTGCATATCTCCACGCAACAACAACCAGAGGCTGGGAAGGTAAGAGAGCAGCATGGCTAACCCTAATCGGCTTCACCGCCATCCTCTTTAACTTCACAATTGTTAACCTTTACTTCAAGGGATTGCACGTTTACTCAGGTTTATAATTTTTGTAATTGAGTCCAACTGGGGAGTGGATTATGAATACAGACGCATCATCAATGTGTGAAAAGTGCTACAGCTTTTTAGAACCTGGTGTCCCATGCAAGATCTGCAGTCAAGCAGAGTCTGAAAGTGGAAAGAAATACAAAAAGGGTAAAAGTAAGCCCGGCTCATCCACTGCAGGAGAAATTGGGCTGGAAGCCGGAACCGGCTGCTGTGTTGCAGTAATAGTGTTCTTTGTAATCTTTGGGATCAGCACGGCTGCCGGGTCAAAGTCTGGAAATGACTACGGAACACAATTTTCTAATTTCGTCAATCTAGGTCAATCGCTAGTGACAGCCACTATTGGCACTGGAGTGGTCATGTTGATTTGGTTGGGAATTCGATCTGGTAGGAAGTAAAGTTTGAAAATACAAAAAGGGGATGGGCTGGTCTCTGAGTTGTAGACCTGAATAGTTAGAAAATACCGCAACACTCCAAGATCCTGGTCGCCACTTGTGCACGTGCGGGAACTAATCTTGAAGACATGACTGAGTCAGATAGATACAAATGCACAAAGTGCGAGGCTGTTTTTCGTCCCCAGAGATGGGCTAACTGCTCGAATTGCGGGGAACCTGTGCCTGACGAGATAAGGGGAAAATATCTTAATCAGGTCGAGGACAAGGTCGCGAGCTGGCAGTCATTGCTCAACATATCTTCGCCACCTAAAGAGTCAGTCAGCCGCAAGGAAAGAATAAGACGAGGAGCTGAGCAGCTAAGTTCATCGTGGGATCCCACAGTCCAAATTAGTGCAGATGCTAGGGCAATAGTCAAGGCACAAAATAAGACAACTCAAGCTGTGAGATCGCTCGCACTCTTTCTTTTTATCTCTTTGCAATCAGGTCTTTTTGGTGGAGGGCTAGTTTCTCTAGTGCTCAATAGCAAATCAAACTACGACGATTATGGGCAACTGAATTCTGGAGCTTCCTTTTTGGTTCTTATAGGGGCTTTGACAGCGTTCGTGGGGTTCATTGTCGGAGTGATAGTGGGCAAGAGAGAATTGGATAAGTCTAGAGTTTAGAACTCAAGCTAAATCTAAACATTTCGTCAATCTAGCCACCCAAGACTGACTCATAGGAGTAAATAGCGCTCCCTGGTTCAAAAAACTTTGACTCACTTTAACGCGACTAACCGGGATCTCCCCATCAACAGGAATTAACGGAGTATCTGTAACGTCTTGAGTAAGAAGTGCTGCTGTTGCGAGCCCGCTTACGTATTCGCTGTTGAGTAGTGCTGCTAGGTGTGCACCCATGCTTATGCCTACTGATGTCTCTAGGGCACTGGAAACTACAACAGGTAGACCTGCTTCTTTTGCGATGTGTAGTGCGTTGTTTATTCCACCAAGAGGTGCTGCTTTTAGGACGAGGATATCTGCTGCGTTGGCTTGAGCCACGGCTAGAGGATCGCTCACTTTTCTTACTGATTCATCGGCTGCGATCTTGATGTTGAATTCTTGTAGTTTGAGTTTTAGTTCTGCCATCTCGGCGATTGTTCTCACCGGTTGTTCTAGGTATTCCAGTGGAACGTCTTCCTGGTAGATGGTCTTTGCAATCTTTAGGGCTGTCTCTATATCCCAGTTACCGTTGGCATCTAATCTGATGCGAGCATCTGGGTAGTGTTCTCTGACCTGGTGGATTCGATCTAGATCATCTTGAAGTGTTTGACCTGCTTCGGCAACTTTGATTTTTACAACCTCAAACTTGCCGAAGGGGGCTAGTGCTGCTCTGACGTCTTTGACGGCAGGGAGAGTTGCGTTGACTTTGATGGTTTTGACATCGGTCTTTGGGATATCGCCAAAGGCCCACTCAATGGCTGCGTTTAGCCAGATGCTGGCTTCCTCGTCTTCGTATTCTGTGAAGGGGGACCATTCAGCCCAACCATTAGGGCCTTCAAATAGGAGGACTTCTCTGGTGGTTAAGCCTCTGAACTTGGTGCGCATGGGGATAGCCAGGACCTTGGCTGTGCCAAGGATCTGTTCTTTGATTTCTGGGGTTATCTCCACATTGTTAGTCTAGGAGCATGGCAAACAAGGTTTCTGAGCTCTTTGATGAGTCAATCTGGCAAGAAGTATCTGGTTTTGAAGGTTTGACTGATGTTACCTACCACCAGCATGTTTCTTTAGGGGTAGTTCGTATTGCCTTTAATAGACCTGAGGTTAGAAATGCCTTTAGGCCCCAGACTGTTGATGAGCTAGCTAACGCTCTTACTCATGCTCAAGCAAACACCAAGGTTGGTGTTGTTTTACTTACCGGTAATGGTCCTTCTTCTAAGGATGGTGGTTGGGCTTTCTCATCCGGTGGCGATCAAAGAGTTCGTGGCCGTGCAGGTTATGAGTATGGGGATAACAGCTCAGGTCGTTTACACATCCTGGAAGTTCAAAGACTAATTAGGTTTATGCCAAAGGTTGTTATTGCTCTAGTGCCTGGTTGGGCTGCTGGTGGTGGACATTCACTGAATGTGATTGCTGATCTTTCTATTGCATCTAGTGAGCATGCTCGTTTCAAGCAAACCGATGCTGATGTTGGTTCTTTTGATGCTGGCTATGGTTCTGCTTACTTGGCTAAGCAGGTTGGTCAGAAGTTTGCAAGAGAGATCTTCTTCTTGGGGCAAGAGTATTCAGCTCAGCGTGCTTATGAGATGGGGGTAGTGAACAAAGTTGTTCCTCATGCTGAATTAGAGAAAGAAGGAGTTGCCTGGGCAACTGAGATTCTTTCTAAGTCGCCGCAATCTATTCGTATGTTGAAGTATGCAATGAACATGGTTGACGATGGTTTAGTAGGTCAACAGTTATTCGCTGGTGAAGCAACTCGTATGGCTTATGGCACTGATGAAGCTGTTGAAGGTAAGGAAGCCTTCTTGGAAAAGAGAGATCCTGACTGGTCTCCTTTTCCTTGGCACTTCTAAATCTATGAACTCTGTTCCTGTCAAAGTAATTCCAGCTAATGATGTTGTTGGAGCATTACTTGCTCTAGGGGAAGCATTAGAGGGTAAGTGCTGTGTCTATATTTCACCTCGTGAAGTAAATGGTGTTAAGGCAGAAGTAACAGGTATCCCTGAATCAGTAGTTGATACTGCTTTGATTGTTGAATCAAGTGGATCAACTGGTACACCTAAAAGAATTCATCTCGGTAAAGAAGCACTGATTGCAAGTGCAAAGGCCACTGAAAAATACTTTGGTTTTACCGGTCAATGGGTTTTAGCTCTTCCTATTAATTACATTGCTGGAGCAATGGTTCTAGTTAGATCACTACTGGCTGATACTCAACCAGTTGTTATGAATACTTCAGTTGGTTTCACGCCTGAAGCTTTTGCTCTTTCATCTTCTTTACTAACTGGTGAACATAAGTTTGTATCTGTCGTTCCAACACAGTTGGTTCGAATCAAACAGCTGGCTGAGACAGATGAATTCCTGCTTATGTTGCTCAAGAGATATGACGCGATTCTTGTTGGTGGTCAGGCTGTTAGCGCTGATGTTCTTAATTTCTTTTCATTTCACGATGTGAAAGTTATTTCGACCTATGGCATGGCTGAAACCTCAGGGGGCTGTGTTTATAACGGTGAAGCGCTAGATGGTGTTGAGATTAAGTTAGTTGATGGTCGAGTGGCAATAACAGGAGCCATGTTGGCTAACGATGTTGCGGATGATTCTGGTTATTTAGTTTCAAATGACATGGGTGAATTTGTTGGGGACAGGCTCACCATTTTGGGTAGGTCTGACCGAGTGCTTATTTCAGGCGGCTTGAAGATAGGTCTTGATCAGGTGGAAGCTGTTGCTGGCAGTGTTCCAGGGGTAGTTGAAGTTGCTGCAACAGCTTTAGATTCAGTTGAATGGGGTCAACGAGTTGGCATTGTTTATGTTGGGTCTCCTGAGGTTGCTGACTATGTTGCAGGAGCTGTCTTTGAACAGCTAGGCATAGCCGCTAAACCAATTAGGGTTATTCGAGTTGATCGGTTACCAAGACTTGAGAATGGCAAGACAGATTTGATTACTTTGAAACAACTATTTGATGAGGAAGATTGATGCTCAAGCTTTGGATTAAGGGGGCAAGACTTAGAACTCTGCCTTTAGCTGTTGCTCCTATCCTGATTGGCTCTGGGACTTCTTCTTTGGTGCAAAGTCAATTCAATTTGGGTCTTGCGATACTGGCATTATTAGTTGCCCTCTTTTTACAAATAGGTGTGAACTATGCCAACGACTATTCAGATGGCATCAGAGGAACAGATAAGAACCGTGTTGGGCCGGCAAGGCTAACCGGTGGTGGCTTGGTAGCTCCTGGCAAGGTGAAGCTAGCTGCCTTTATTTCTTTTGGTTTAGCAGGGGTAGCTGGTTTAGCCATTACTGTAATCACTGCTCAATGGTGGTTTCTTGCTGTTGGTTTGATTTGTGTTTTGGCTGCTTGGTTTTATACCGGAGGTAAGAAGCCTTACGGTTATGTCGGTCTTGGTGAAGTAGTTGTCTTTATCTTCTTTGGACTAGTTGCAACTATTGGAACTGATTACATTCAAGATCTGACCTTCAATCCGTTTGCAATTCTCGGTGGTGTGATAGCTGGCTGCTTTGCAACAGCCGTGCTGTTGATCAATAACATCCGAGACATTGAAACAGACAGGCTAAGTGGTAAGAAAACTCTCTCTACTCGGATTGGTAGAAAAGCTTCTTTGGTTCTGTTTGCTCTGTTTGTGTGGACACCGTTTGTTTTAGTCATTCCACTTTGGCTAATCATGCCCGCGATATTCATTGTGAATATCTTGGTGATTATGGCTGTGATTATTTCCATTGTTGCTATAACCGCTAAGACACCTAAGGAGCTAGTCCTTGCTCTTCAGCTAACTAGCTATACCAGCTTGTTATTTGCTCTTGGGCTTTGCTGGGGTCTTTTTACTATTACCTTCTAAAGCCTTATCAACGGCATCGTTTTCAAGATCACTCTCAGGGTCTCCTGAGCCTAGCGAGTTCACTCTCTTCTCATGAAGCTGTTTACTGATTTCATCTCTTAGGTGGGATAAGAAAAACATCGAGAAAGCGAAGGAGAGCATGGCTGCTAGTAACACTGCAAAAGGCCAAGGCATCCCAAGAAGCCCAAAGAGTATGGTCAAGCCAACAAAGAGCCCTAGGCGGTAGACGGTGTATTTGAGCCAAACATTTCTCATGCCCCAAGTCTATGTTTCTAGATTGGTTAGAGTTAATACATGAACCGAATTGAGCTTGGCCTTATTGCCGCGGTCGTAATCTTCCAAATTTTCACTACAGTCTATGCCGCTAGCGCTAGCCCACGTCAGGTAAGAGTTTTACCCAAGGTTGCTTGGATTTTTCTGTGCATATTTGTTCCACTAATCGGCGGCCTGCTATACATCACCATCGGAAGACCTATCGATGGTGATTCAGGTCAGGCAGCTAAGCGAAGACCCGTTGCTCCTGATGATGATCCTGATTTCCTAAGAGATCTTGGTTCAAGATTCAAGAACGATAAAGATAACAAGGATGGCTAGTATTCCTAACGAAGATGTATCCCCTGCCCAAGTATTCGCATCTCACATCATTGCTGAGTTAGCGCTGTGGGGTAGAGACTTCTGGTTGTCCCCTGGAGCTAGATCGCAATCGTTGGCTATTGCTGTTGCACAATTATCTGAAGCTGGTTTAGCTAATCTCTACGTTCGATTAGATGAGAGATCACTTGGCTTTAGTGCTTTAGGCGCTGCTGTCTACGGTGGACCACAGGTAATCATTACTACATCTGGAACGGCTGTTGCTAACTTGCACCCTGCTGTTTTAGAAGCACATCATTCAGGTATTCCACTAATTCTTCTAACAGCAGATAGACCAGATGAACTTCGTGGTGTTGGTTCTAACCAAACTACAAACCAGGTTGGTATCTTCTCTGATGCTGTTATCGAATGCATTGATGTTCCTGCCCCTACTTTGCAAGAACTAGATCAGTTACCTCAAAAGGCTAAAGAACTAGTTGAGAAAGCAGTGTTACTAGCTTGGAGTAAAACGCAGCCTATCCAACTGAATTTACAGTTCAGAGAACCGCTATCTGCTCTTACCCCTAATGCTGTTGAAGTATTTGAAACTATCGCTACTCAGAGCGAGTCAGAGTATGGTCAGGATGCTCAAGAAACAAAAGAAGCGAAGCTTCTTGATCTTTCAATTCCAACAGTTGTTATCGCAGGTGCAACTGCTTCTAGTTATGAAGAAGAGGTTGCCGCATTAGGAGTTCCTGTGTTAGCTGAACCATCTTCAGGGCTTAGACATTTATCTAATGCAGTTCTGAATTACAGAACATTGCTTGCTAGTAATCCAGAGCTAGTAAGTGAAATCAAACAGATTATTGTTTATGGAAAACCAACTTTGAGTAGACCGGTTATTGCACTACTTAGATCAGGGGTTCAGGTATTTGTTCGTGAAGGGCAGATGGGTACTTTCCGCATTCCAGCCGATAGCACTGTTGTTGACTCAGTGATAGCGGCTAGCAGTTCTGATCAGTCTTGGACATCTAAATGGATAGCTGAATCTGAATCAGTAGCTACTGCTCCTACCGGTTCATTGGACCGCAGAGCCATGATTACAGGGGTTTGGGAAGCAACGGAAGCTGGTGTGATTGTTCTAGGGGCTTCACAGTTGATTCGTGAAGCTGACTTCTATGCACCAGGTAACAAGGTTCAGGTTTGGTCTAATCGAGGCCTGTCAGGCATTGACGGCACTATCTCAACTGCAACTGGTATTGCTTTGCAGCAGGGTAAGCAGGTTAGAGCTTTGATGGGAGATCTAACTTTCTTGCATGATGCTTCTGCTTTAGTGATTGATCCTGAAGATGGCCCCCTAAACATTCAGATAATCGTCGGCAACGATAATGGCGGAAAGATCTTTAGCAGCCTAGAAGTTGCAAAGACAGTTGAAAAGAACATGTTTGAGAGAGTCTTCGCTACTCCGCAATCAGTCGATATTGAAAAGCTCTCTGAGGCTTATGGTTGGAAATATGTGAACCCAACAACTGTTGGTGACTTTGAAGCAGCTCTTGGAATTAGTGGCAGGGTAATAATTGAAGTGAAGCTAAGCTAAGGCTTCAACTATTGGTTTGAATTTTAAGTTAGTTTCTTGTAATTCAGCTTCGGGGTCACTGCCCGCAACAATCCCACAGCCAGCAAATGCTGTTAGCGAGGTTCCATTAAGTTGAGCACCTCTTAGTGCTATTGCCCAAACTCCATCACCATCAGAACCAATCCAGCCAACTGGACCGGCGTAACGACCCCTATCGACTGCTTCTATTTCTTGAATGACTTCAAGTGCTTTATCTTTGGGTGTTCCAGCAACCGCTGCTGAGGGATGCAAAGTATTTACCAGTTGTAACGATGAACTATCAGCTCTAAGTACCGCGTGGACATCACTGGCTAGATGCCAAAGGTTGGGCAGGGAAAGACTGAACGGTTCGTTATCGGCGTCAATCTCAACACAAAGTTCATCAAGAGCAGAAACAAGCGAGTCAACGGCAAACTTATGTTCAGCTCTGTTCTTAGCCGAATCAATTAATGCAATACCAATCGCTTGATCAACACCCGGGTCAGTTCCTCGACCTGCTGTTCCAGCAAGCACTCGTGCTGATACTTGGGAGTGTGAAACCTGCACCAGTAGTTCTGGACTCGAACCAAATAAACCTGCGACAGAATAGGTGAAACAGGAATTGAACCTTTTCGAGAGCCTAATAAGTGCTGGATTAATACTGAACTCAGAGCTCACTTGAGCTTTTAGATCTCTTGCTAACACAACTTTTTCAACTACATTACTTGAGATTAGTTCTAAAGCTCGGAGTGCATTGTTAGTGAATAGTTCAGGTTCAATTTGTCCAGGCTCAAAGCGAGTTGCAGGATTTTCAGTCAAACCTGTTATTAGCGCTAATGCCGCATTCTCCTCAATGTTGATAGTGGTCAACCACAGTCTCGAATCTCGAAGCCCAATAATTAGTTGCGGGATAACTAGCAAACTCTCAGTTGAACTTTCATCTGCAAACGCTATGGAACCGAAAGCGATAAGACCTGAGCCAGGCAAATTGACCTGATCTTTTATCTCTGCTTCTGAGACGAGAGCACGCCACTTGGTATCGAGTTCAGAAATTCGGTCAGGTCCAATTGCCGTGATTCGATGAGCTTCGCCCCAGCCGAGTAATCCCTGATTTTGATGCAGGAATGCTAAAGAATTAGAACCAATTAGTTGGCTAAGCTCAAAGCCCTGGCTAAGGCTGAGTTCTTCGGCTGCTACCAGCCTGGAGTGAACTTTGAGAGTCAATTAATTCGTCACTTTTCGTCTGCTGAATGTTATCTGTGAAAGCCTTGCCAAGCCCGTCAGTGCTTCTATTGACTGGGATATTCTTATACAAGACCCTAAAATCCTAAGCCAGCGAGAGGAGTCCAAGATGCGTAAGTCCATAATTACCTTTCTGGCTTTAGTTCTCTTTACTGGTTTTTCAGGAAGCTCCCTGGCTTTTGCTGACGATGAAGACAAGGATTCAAGCTGGTCTAATCATTCTGGCGAGGATGAGCAGGAAGTCAGCACCTATGGCACGGATAAATCTGTTCCAGAAAAACATTCAAAAGAGAGCCAGGATAAGCACAAACTTATTGAAGATCAATTCGAAGATGTCACTGGTGTTGTGATTCCGCCTATCGTGATTCGCCCTGGCACTCATCCAAATCCTAAAATATATGAGCTTCCAGTGAGCCCAGATCCTGATTCTGATGTTGACCTTACTCCGCCGGGTTCAGATTTGCAGGCACTCGATGAACTTTCAGATACTCTCAGTGGCGTGACCGACACTAAAGAAGACTTTATGACTACGCAACTCACTCAGAAGACGGGAAGCCTTCTGGTAAAGACACACATCAATCCGAATAGACATAAACCAGTTCAGATTAAGAACTTAGTTATGACCGATAAGACGCCAACTGATGAATTCATGCGCGATGCGACTGTTTTTGGTGGTGTCCTGGGTGCAACGGCAATAGGTTTATTAGCCCTGGCTGGCTTCAATTCTCTTCGTTTGAGGAGAGACCCTAAGGCCAATTACATTTACGAGGCTAAGGACTAAGCTTCAAAGATTAGACTTACCTGGTGAGTAAAGCCGATTTGGCCAAGAAGCCAGCAGAAGTCGCGGCCATGTTTGATTCCGTTGCCGACAGTTACGACCGCACAAATGATTTGCTCTCATTCGGGCAAGACCGGTTGTGGCGGAGGAAAGTACTCAAAGCCGTTAACCCTCAAACAGGCCAGACAGTTTTAGACCTTGCTGCAGGAACTGGCTCTTCTTCTATAGTTTTTGCCAGACCCGGGGTCAAAGTTATCGCCAGTGATTTTAGTGTTGGCATGTTGGACGTTGGCCGTAGGCGGCATCCTGAGCTTGAGTTTGTTTATGCTGATGCCACCGCACTTCCTTTTAAGGATTCTTCAGTAGATAAAGTGACCATATCTTTTGGACTCAGAAATGTTGTTGACCCGAACCAGGCTCTTGCTGAAATGTATCGGGTTCTTAAGCCTGGTGGAGTTGTTGTGATCTGTGAGTTCTCACATCTCAGGGCTCCAGTTATCGGCGGTCTATACCGGTGGTACCTTCGTCATGTTTTACCTGGGCTGTCTAAGTTAATTGCTAAGAACAAAGGTGCTTACGATTACTTAGCTGAATCTATTGAAGCTTGGCCAAAGCAAGAAGTTTTAGTTAATTGGCTGACTAAAGCCGGTTTCAGTTCGGCAACATATAAGAATCTAAGTTTGGGAATTGTCGCTATACACACTGCTAAGAAGGCAGCCATATGAGCAAAATAGTTTTGCCACCTCAGCTTCGCAAAGTAGTTGACAAAAATCTAATCAAATCCATTCAAGCTGGTTTGGAAAAGGTAGAGGTATCGCTACTTGAAAGCGTCACACATACCGATCCGGTTGCTAACGTAACCAGTCGTCACCTGCTTGAAGCTGGTGGCAAGAGACTGCGTCCAGTGTTGGTATTACTGGGGGCATCTTTAGGTGATTGCAATAATGAGCAAGTCACTAAAGCGGCCGTTGTTGTTGAACTAACCCATTTGGCGACTTTGTATCACGATGATGTTATGGATAGGGCCCCACTTCGCAGAGGAGTTCCAACCGCTCATGAAGTTTGGGGAAATAACGTTGCTATCTTGACCGGTGACTTACTCTTTGCAAGAGCTAGCCAAATCGTTTCTCGGTTAGGTGGCAAAGCTTTGACTTTGCAAGCGGACACTTTTGAAAGGCTTTGTCTTGGTCAGCTGCATGAGACTTTGGGGCCGCAGGATAACGAAGATCCAATTACTCACTATCTTCAGGTCTTAGCTGACAAGACTGGTTCATTGATTGCAGCCAGCGCTGAACTAGGAGTTGTCTACGGTGAAGCTCCCGATGAATACCGTGAACCGATGAGAATCTATGGTGAGAAGGTAGGGGTAGCCTTCCAGCTAATTGACGATGTGATTGACATTCTCTCTGATGCCTCGGGTAAGACTCCTGGAACAGACCTAAGGGCAGGGGTCCCAACTATGCCCACCCTGTTGCTTAGAGCAAGTAACGACCCGGAGGCTAAAGAACTTATTGAGATAATTGATGGTGGCCTCGAGGATGACGCCCAACTAGCTCTAGCTGTTTCCAAGCTTCGAGAACATCCAGCTTTGGAAGAGGCATATCAGTTAGCTAGAACTTGGGCTGAGGATGCAGTTGCAGCTCTGGCACCACTTCCCGAATCACCAGTGAAAGAAGCTCTAAAGGTTTTCGCTGAAGCAGTAGTTGACCGCGAGCAGTAAAAGGATTTGAACTAAGTTGAACAAAATGCGTCTTGCCATTGTTGGTGCCGGTCCTGCTGGTATCTATGCAGCTGACCTGATTATCAAGGCTGAACGAGATTTTGAAGTAAGCATTGATCTGTTTGATTTACTTCCTGCCCCGTATGGTCTAGTGCGCTATGGTGTTGCTCCTGATCATCCAAGAATCAAAGGCATAATCAAAGCTCTTTACGAAGTCTTAGACCGAGGCGACATTCGTTTTTTTGGCAATGTGAAATATGGAACAGACATCACTCTTGAGGAACTAAAGAGTCATTACAATGCCGTGATTTTCGCAACCGGTGCTATCAAAGATGCTGAACTAAACATTCCTGGTGTTGAACTAGAGGGTTCTTACGGTGCCGCTGATTTTGTTAACTGGTATGACGCTCACCCTGATGTTCCAAGAACTTGGCCACTAAACGCCAAAGAGGTCGCTGTTATTGGTAACGGTAACGTTGCTTTGGATGTTGCAAGAATTCTTGCTAAACATCCACAAGATCTTCTCGCCACTGATATTCCTGACAATGTTTACCAAGGTCTGTTGTCTTCGCCGGTTACCGATGTTCATGTCTTTGGAAGACGAGGACCTGCTCAGGTGAAGTTCACACCGCTGGAACTTCGTGAAGCATGTGCTATTGAAGGTGTTGACACCATCGTCTATGACGAAGACTTCAAATACGATGCTGGATCTCAAGAAGCAATAGATACCAATAACCAAACCAGAGTGATGGTTAACACTCTTGAAGGCATTAGAGGTAAAGAACTAACTGGAGCAACCAGAAGATTGCATTTGCATTTCTTTAGTTCACCGAAGGAAATCATCGGAGTTGATGGCAAGGTAACTGCTCTAAAGATTGAAAGAACTGAATTAGACGGTAAGGGTGGAGTAACCCCTACGGGTGAATTTATTGAATACCCAGTTCAAGCTGTTTATCGTGCGGTTGGTTATTTCGGTAGTGAACTGGCTTCAATTCCTTTTGATAATAAGTATGGAGTTATCACTAACGAAGCAGGTCGTGTTCTTGATAGTTCTGGAAAACACATTCCAGGTATCTATGCCACCGGTTGGATCAAGCGTGGACCTGTTGGTCTTATCGGTCATACCAAGAGTGATGCCATGGAGACTATTGCATGTGTGATTGAAGATAAGAGCTCTTGGTGGCAACCAGAACATTCAACAGATGATGCTGTTATTGAACTATTGAATTCAAAGAATGTGCAGTTCCTTGGTTGGCCTGAATGGCTCAAGGTTGATGCAACCGAGAGAGCTTTAGGTGCAGCGCAAGAGCGCGAACGTATAAAACTGGTCGATAGAGCAGACTTCCTAGACGCCGCTTTCAAGAAGAACTAGTTTTGTCCAATAAAAAAGGTATGACTCAATCTAGGGCTAAGTCCACTCAGTTTGCGCTGATGGTTATGTTCTTTACCCAAGGGGTATCTTCGCTGTCTTGGATGCCGAGAATTCCGGAGTTCATCAGTAACCTGCATGTCAGTAACGAGGTTTGGGGTTCCATAATTGGTTTTGGTGGCGCGGGGGCAATTATCCCTCTGCTATTTACCAACAAGCTAGTGCTTCGGTTTGGCACAACTCCAATTATCAAGTATTCGGCTTTTGCGATAGCCATAATCATTGGTTGTTTGCCGCTAACCACAACTTGGCCGGTATTTTTAGCTCTTCACTTCACCATGTCTTTTGCTTTTAGTACTTTCAACATTGCTCTGAACTCACAAGCAGTTGCCTTCCAGAAACGTCAAGGCAAAGTATTACTTGGTTCTTTCCATGGTGCTTGGAGTATCGGTGCAGCCGTTTCAGCCTCTATTTCTGCAGCTATTGCTTCATACACTCCACTTGTCATACACATCGCCGCTATCGCAATTATCTGTCTTGCACTGTTCCTCTGGTCAGCAAGTAACATGCTTACCCCAGAAGAAGATAACCATGGTCAAGAACGTGAGAAGACCAACAAGGTTTCTTGGTTCAAGACTCCTAAGTATCTTTGGTTGCTATCGATTGGCACTTTCGCTGGCATGTGGCCAGAGCTAGTTATCATGGACTGGTCTTCGGTTTATGGCAGACAAGTGCTGTTTCTTGATGCAGGGCAAGCAGCTCTGCCTTATACCTGCTTCATCATTGCCATGATCTTCGGCAGGTTTTCAATTGCGAAGCTAACTGAGAAGTATCAAATAGCTTTCATTTCTCAAATAGGTGGAGCATTTGCTTTTGTTGCTTTTGCTTTAGCAATCTTTAGTTCAGCAACTCTAGCTAGCCCTAATCAACCGTTAGCTCTTGGATTGTTGTGTTTTTTCTTTGTTATTGCCGGTTACGGGATTTCATCAATGGTGCCAGGGTTTTATAGTGCGACGGGACACATTGATGGTTTATCAACCGCCCAAGCACTATCGAGAATGGCGCTTTTCAATTACACGGTCATTATCTTCGCCAAGATGTTCATGGGATCACTCATAGATAGATCAAGTTTGCCCTTAGCCATGATTTTCCCAATAGTGATGCTGGCTTGTGCCTCGGTAATTAGCGGAATAGTAGCTAATCGAAATAAGAACTTGGCTAAAGCGGATACTCTCGCTTATCCGCCAACTTCACCTATCTCTTCGATAGATGTTCCTTAACGATAGTTAACGAACTGAAGATCAACATCTAGATTGCTTGATCTCAAAAGTTCCATTACTTCTTGCAGGTCATCGCGGCTTTTGCTAACAACCCTCAACTCATCACCTTGGATGTTAGCCTTCACAGACTTAGGCCCCTGCTCACGAATAATTGCGGAAATCTTTTTAGCATCAGGCTGCTCAATGCCTTGCTTGAGTTCAGATTCAATACGGTATTCCTTACCTGAAGGGTAAGGTTCACCTGTTTTCAAACTCTTTAGTGAAATGCCTCTTTTAACCAATTTGCTCTGGAAAACATCAAGCACAGCTTTGACTCGTTCTTCGCTGTTAGCTTTCATCAGGATCTTTTCTCCTGACCAATCAATTTCTGCTCCCACGCCTTTGAAGTCGTAGCGTTGCTCAATTTCTTTCTGAGCCTGGTTCAAAGCATTAGCTGCTTCTTGCTTGTCAACTTTGCTGACTATGTCGAATGATGAATCTGCCATGAAAGAGAGTCTAACTAACTAGGGGAGAGTTTTTGCTTTAGTGGTGCTGCCTCTAACTATCAAAGAGATAGGCCACTCCACCACATCCTGAACAGCATGCTGTGGGTCATCGAGTAGTTGAAGCATGGTTCTTACTAGTAGTTCTGCTTGACCGGTAACATTCTGGTCAATCGTTGTAATCCCAAAGAACTCAGCAAGTTCGTGGTTATCAACACCAACAATAGAAACATCCTCGGGAACCTTGAGCCCCATGTCCTTAGCAGCCAACATCGCGCCAACTGCCAACTCATCAGAGGAGGCAAAGATGGCAGTTGGAGCATTATGCGGGTCACCTAGTAACTGTTTTGCAGCTGAATAACCTTCGCTGATTGCATACTTACTGACTGCTTTATACCAGGCAGATCTAGGCTCAACTCCAGAGAGCTTTAGAGCTGTTTCGTAGCCAGCTCTTCGTTCGTTAAAGACATTGAACAGCTTGTCATCTTTTTCATCCAAACCAATCATCGCAATGTTCGTATGTCCCATCGCCAAAAGATGATCTGTTGCGAGCCTTCCAGCAGAAGTGTCATTGATCTTGATGGATTTAGCCCCAGCAATAGGACCACCAAGGGCAACAATTGGTTTATTCACTTTGGCAAGAGCGGCGATCTCTTCGTCGCTCATTTTGACCGATATACACATAACCGCATCAACACGTTTACGTGGAAGAGATTTACTAAAAACAGAATTACGGTGGTCATCACCGCTGGAAAGGTTATACAAAGTAACGTCATAGCCTGCTTTGACCAATTCTCGATCAACTGTTTCAAGAGCTGTAGAGAAGAACCATCTGTCCACGTAAGGAACCACAACACCGATGTTTTTAGTTCGACCGGTGACCAGGGTGTATGCCGAAGCTGAAGGGACATAACCTAAGCGTTCAGCTACTGCTTGCACCAAGGTCTTGGTCTCTTGAGAGACATAGTCCTTGCCGCTTAGCGCTCTTGAGACGGTAGCAGTGGAGACCCCAGCCTCACGCGCAACATCAACAATTCCAGCCACCGAGAACCCATTTCTGTAAAGGTATGCAAATCCCTATGTAATCTACAAACATAAAGCACCTTTTGCAGAACATTTGCAGTCATTGCAACCTTATTGTTGTGTAAAGGCGATTAGCGCCAAAGGGCATGATTCAGGTATTCTTATTCGGCACCCGTCCGGCTGATTACAGGCGGCCGGGAGCACTGGCTAGTTACCCAAGCGGCCAAAGGGATCTGACTGTAAATCAGCCGGCTCAGCCTTCGGGGGTTCGAATCCCTCACTAGCCAC
>Ga0214921_10005739_pt1 | contig 17386 bp, 7 predicted proteins | sample LL1505_MetaG_FD_177992 | JGI IMG/M metagenome (GOLD analysis project Ga0214921, IMG submission 177992) | Freshwater microbial communities from Lake Lanier, Atlanta, Georgia, United States - LL-1505 | ecosystem: Environmental > Aquatic > Freshwater > Lake | place: USA: Georgia | collected 2015-05-28
CGCTTTTGGCGAACTCATAACTTCCAAATGATCTGCAATAGTAACGCGAAATTCCTTTTTATTTTGCGAAATTTCTGCCATTGCTCGGGCAAAAGGTTCGTCAATTTGATGATTATTAATTTGCTCTAAATCAAAAGCATCATTCGCAATTTTGGGCAGCAAATCATTTTGTTGCGCCTTCTGTTTTAGCTCTTCTGTTTTTAGTTTTATTTGTTCTGCAAAATCTGTTTTTTGGCTGGCTTCAAAGAAAATATTATTAACGGTTTGATCTATTTGCGCTTCAGCTATTTGCGATCTTAAAGCAGAAATTTCATCTTGATTTGCTTTTTGCTGCGCCAAAACCTCATTAATTCTGCCTTGATTCTGTTGGTTTAAATTTTTGAAAACTTCAGCAGCTTCAGAAACTTTTTCTGCTTTTATTAATTTTGTCCATTCTTCAATTTCTGTGATCTGGTTTGCGTCGTAGCCAGCGGCATTAAGAAAAATTTCTTTGAGATCTGTAAAATTTATTTCTGCTTTTTTATATTGAGAAAAAGCATTTGATAGCGAACTGCCAGTTTTTTTTGTCACTGACAAAAATTGTTTTATTTGAGTTTCGTTGAGCGAGAATTTTGGTTGTTGTCCGCTAGCAAGATCTTCCATATCAGCGCCAGATTTTTTTTGTCTAGCAGCAGTATTTTCAAGCTCTTTGGCGATTCCATCAATAAAAAATAAACTATTGATTAACTTATCATTTTGATTTTCAAGTTGAGTGATTTTGCGATTTTTTTGTTTTAAAGATTCAATTAATTGACCATTCAATTCTAAAAGAAATTCTGGCGATATTTTTGGGTTTTTTTCTTCCAACTTTTGGGCGAGTTTAGAATATTCTTCAACCAAAGCTCTTTTAGTTCGATATGTCGTTGTGACGTCGCGAATCGCGCCAATAATAACTGGATTGTAAGTGTGAGTTACTCCAGATGGCGCATAAGCAAAATGTCCAGAAGTGATAATTTGATTGCTATATTTTCTTTGGTGATCGGTCACCGCTGCTGTTAAAATTTCATCAACACCAAATTTGCCGTTAAAGCCAGCGCAAGATTTTACTGATCTGAAAGCTTCGCCCAAACAAGATGGATCATATTGTTTAGATTGTTCTTCCAAATTAATGGTCAAAGTTTCAATCAAACGCGAACCGCGATAAACTTCAGCAGAACTGATGCCATATTTTGCCATTGTCACCAAATGCGCTTTTTCAACAGCGTGCTGAAAATTAGCGCAATATTGCTGATATTTTTCTTGATCGCCATTGGCAATTTCAGCAGCAAAATCATAACCGCCAGCAGGATTAACCGCTGCTGCTCCAAGCGCAGATAAAACAGAAAAATGATGAGCGCTGACCATTTCGCTAGAATTTACAATCAGGCTCGCTTGTTTTTCTAAACCAACTTTATGCAAATGTGAATGAACTGCGGCGGTAATTAAAACATCAGGCAATGTCATTTTTTCTGGCGAAGTTTGGCTGCCATCTAAAATTATAATTGATTTTCCTGATTTAACTTGGCGTTCAACATCAAGACAAATTTCTTCGACTTTTTGACGCAGTTGCGCCAAAACTTTTGCGCTGTCATTGCGATCTTTTTTAGAAATTTTGTTTAAATTAAAACTTAAATCAATTGTTGCGGCAGAGGTTGCGGCTTTTGTTTTTATTTCTTCAAGTTCACCAACTTTTAAAATTGGCGAAGCAGTTTTGAAAATTTTGTAATCGGATTTATTCAAAAGGGGTTGTTTGACAAGAAGATAAGTATCTAGCGAAAAACTGGCCGACTCTTTGTCAGAATCAAGTGGCGGGGAAGAAACTTGCGAAAATTTTTGTTTAAAATGTTCAGCTAAATTGGGCAAATCTCTTTCATCGGTTTTTAGCGGATTGGTGTCGTCGCCCATGGCAATTTTTTTGGTAGCGCCTTCAATCAAAGGAAGTAGATGATATTTTCTAACTTCTAATTCTCTTTGTCCCAAATCTAATTTTTGCTGCGGAAGCTCTGCGGGCTTGGCTTCAATCTTTTCAATTTTTCTGCCGCTTGTTTTAAATCTATCAGCTAATTCAGACAAAATTTGATCATTTTTTTTCACCACGTCATTTTCTATTGTGATAATTTCGCCAGCTTTAAGCATGCCTCGTTCAACCAAAATCAAACCCATTTCGCTTAAACGAGCTGTTGAAAACATATCTTCTGAACCAATGTAAAGACAATTTTTGCCAGACTGATTTTGCGCGATAACATATCTCGAAGGGCGCAAAGCGCTGCTATCAAGTTTTGCGCCTTGAACGTTTGCGCTAGAAAAAACCATGTGAGCTGGACCGTTATATTCCAAGCCTTGCGATTTCATTTCTTCAAGCATCGCATCAATTTTTTGATTACCAGTTGCGGGTGGCGGCATCAAAGTAGTAACGGCTTCGATAATATCTTTGCCTTGCAAAGTTAATTCGCGCAAATGCTCGTCAAAAGTTCGGCTGTCCGAAAAACCGCGTGCCGCTTTGTGATTTTTATCAGCATTACCTTCAACCGAATTTAACTCGCCATTATGGGCGATAATGTTGAAAGGTTGCGCGTTGCCCGGGCTTGGGCTGACATTGGTTGATTGTCTGATATGGTAAACTACTTCTTTGGGATTTGAATTTTGTAAATCATCGAAATAAGCAACTTCGTGCGGCAATAACATGCCTTTGTAAATCACTTTTTGACAGCTTAAAGATGCAACTGCTAATTTCGGCAAAGCTTGGTTTTCTGCTTTATATTCCTGATTAAGTTGGTGAGAAAATTGTTCAATTTCTTGGTGAACTTGCAGCAAAGTTTTTTCAAATTCAGCGGCGGAAATTTCTTGATTTGGTGCTAAAAAAATCTGTTCAAATTTTTGTAATTTTAAATCTTTCGCCGATTCGCTGTCGGGTGAATTAAAATCAATTTTGCGCCACTTGGAATTTTGATTATTGGTTAAAATTGTTACACCAAATTTGTTGCAAATTTCTTCTATTTTTTGACGCGAAATTTCTCGGGCTTCTTCTTCCAATGGCAAAAAGAAATTACCAATTCCATAAATTCCATTTTGTGGTTTTTGGGCGCCAATAAAATTATCGTAATATTTTTGATCAATCGAACAGTTTACTCCCGCGCCATCTCCAACCTTTACAACTTCTCCATTATGATTAGTAAAAATTTGACCGCCGCGATGAGGTAATTTGGCTAAAAATTCCAAAACCATGGAGATATTTTTCAACTTAGAATTGTTTTGATATTCAGCAAAGAAACCGCCAACGGCGCAAGAATCGAATTCGGTATTAGTCATAATTTTAAGGTAAATTTAAGAAATTTGCTTCGGCATAAATACAACTCAAGCAATCGATTTTTTAGTCTATAAGAAATATAATTTACAAAGACTTTTATGCTTATAAAACTAACTTTTAATTCGATTTGAAAAACTTGGACACATCTCTTTGAGCAGCTTTTGAAGAAAATTTTACCTTGAAGTTCCGCCATTATCATTTCTGCCGCCAGTAATTCCGCTGCGATCTTGTTTCATGTTTTTTAATCTTGCGACATAACCCATATTATTAAAATTTTGAGTTCCTGCGGCTTCTATATTTCTAGTTTCCCCACCTTTTTTGGCGTGTTTTTTAGCATCAATTCGGGCGCGTTTTTGTTTCCAGATTGCTGATCTCATTCCTGTTGTATTAAAAGTGTCGGTCGATCCCATTTTATCTACTTCTTCTGAGCGATCATCCCAAATATCTTTTTCGTTGGATTGTTTTTGTTTTTTCATTTCCAAGCCACCAACTTCCAAATCAAGATCGCGGCGCTTGTTATTTTTTGGAAAAATGAACTTTTTTAATTTGCCAATAAAGCCCTGAAATTCTGACTTCTCTTCAGCTTCTTCTATTTTTTCTTCAGCTGTTTTGCTTTCTTTTTGCTCTTCTTTGGAATCTTTTTTTACAAAACGCTCATCATCATCTTCCTCATTTTTAGGCAAAATATTTTCATCGGGTAAAGTGACGGAAAGCAGAGATTTATATCTTTTTAAAGTGTCGTCGGCCATTTATTTTTGATCCTAAAGCAATTTCTGAAGTTGCGAAATAACGTCAAGCGCTGATGCAATTTTTGCCGCAGCGGTTTTTACATCACAAACGAAAAGCACTTTTTGTCCAGCGTGAATTTTTATTTTATTTTTGCTCGAAAAAACAGTTTGCAATAATTTATCGGGATTGGCGAATTTATTGTCTTTAAAGCCAATCAAAATTCCCTCCGGATGCGCTTCCACTCTTTCAGCGGCAACTTTTTTGCATGACCATTTTAATTTTGCCACTTCCATCAAATTTATAATTTCAGCTGGAATTTTGCCAAAACGATCAGTCATTTCATTGGTTAAATTTTCCTGATCTTCATCGCTTTTAATTGTCGCAATTTTTTTGTAGAAACTCATCCGCAAGCTTAAATCTTGCATGTAATCTTCGGGAATCAAAAGTGAAATTCCGAGTTTGATTTGAACTGAAAAATCTTCGATAGATCCTGAAGCGAGTTCAGGATGACGGTTTGGAGAATTTGGGCTGGAATTTTTTAATTCTTCAATTGTTTCAAGAAGCATTTGCTGATAAAGCTCAACGCCGGTTTCTTTCACATGTCCAGATTGTTCATCGCCAAGCAAATTGCCGCTGCCGCGAATATCCATATCATGACTGGCGATTGTAAATCCAATTCCCAGCGAATCGAGATTTTGCATAACTTCCAATTTTTTGCGCGAATCTTCGGAAACTTTTTTGCGATTATCGAACATGAAATATGAATAAGCGCGCACTTTGCCACGACCAACGCGACCGCGCAGTTGGTAAAGTTGCGCCAAACCAAACATTTCTGGTTTATAAATAATCATCGTATTGGCATCAGAAATATCGATGCCCGATTCAATAATTGTGGTTGAAATCAGCATGTCGATTTTGCCATCGACGAAATCATTCATGATTTTATCGAGAGTTGACGGTGTCATTTGACCATGCGCCGAAGTGATTTTAATTTCGGGCAGCAAAATTTTTAAACGCGCTTCCATTTCTTCCAAATCGCGAATGCGCGGCACCACAAAAAACACGCGTCCGCCGCGATTATGTTCGCGCAACACAGCTTCGCGAACAATAACAGAATCATAAGGCATTACGAAATTGCGAACGGCGAGGCGATCAATTGGCGGCGTTGAAATTAAACTCAAATCTTTAACGCCAGTTAGCGACATTTGCAGCGTTCGCGGAATTGGCGTTGCCGAAAGCGTTAAAACGTGAACTTCGTGGCGCAATTCTTTCAATCTTTCTTTTTGCGCCACGCCAAAATGCTGTTCTTCGTCAATAATCACCAAACCTAAATTTTTAAACTTAATATTTTTTTGTAAAAGCGCGTGGGTTCCAATCACAATGTGAACGCCGCCCATTTCTAAATCTTGTTTAACTTTTTTGGCATCAGAAACATTTACCAAACGCGAAAGTTGCGCCACTTTAATTTTAGTGTCCGCAAATCTTTTGGCAAAATTTTTATAATGTTGACGCACCAAAAGTGTGGTTGGTGCAATAATCGCAATTTGCGCTGGATTATGAGAACCCGCAACCACGGCGGCGGCGCGCAATGCAACTTCAGTTTTTCCAAAACCCACATCGCCACAAATTAAGCGATCCATGGGCGATCCTTTTTGCAAATCTTCTTCCATTTCATCAATTGCTTTGGCTTGATCTTCGGTTTCTACAAAGCCAAAACGTGATTTAAATTCGTCGTAAAAATGCTGTTCGGCAATATAAATTGGCGCTTTTTTAACATGGCGCGCAGCGGCGATTTTAAGCAATTCTTCGGCAGCAACTTTAATTCTTTTGCGAACTTTTTCTTTGCGATTTTTCCACGCCGCAACTCCCAAACGATCAAGTTGAATTAGCGGATTATCCGCGCCGTAACGCGTGATTAAATTTATATCATCTACGGGAACAAAAAGCGTGTCATTGCCGCCGTATAAAATTTTAATCATGTCGGTTTTAATCCCGACGGCGGCAATTGTGTGAATGCCATCGAATTTGCCAATTCCATGATCGCGATGCACAACGAGTTCGCCTAAATTGATGCTTAAACCTTCTTCAATTAATCGCTGTGACGCCGCTTTGGAACTTTTTTTGCGGATAATTTTTTCACCAAAAATTGCCTGTTCGCCAACCAGCATAAAATCTGATGTATAAAAACCAAAATGCAGCGGCAAAACAACGGTTGGGCATTTGAAATTATAATCAGGAAAAATTTTATTAATGCGCTCGCGAAAGTTTTCAGTTAAACAAGCAATTGTAAGTTTTGTTTTATTTTGTGTGGAAAATTCTTTTAAAAGCTCAACTGGATCTTTTTGGTTAGTGCGTCCAGCCAGCGCAAAATCTGGAACTGCTTTGATTTCTAAATCTAAAACGCGCTGATTTTTTTCGTTAGTATCGAACTGGTTAAATTGAATTGCGACGTTTTGCTCGATATTTTTTTTGAATTCACTTTCCGAAAAATAAAGCAATTCTGGCGTAATTGGATTGTAAATTGAACCGTTGCGAATTTTCATTTCGGCGACGCGCGATTGGTAATATTCTTGAATTAATTCGCTGCGATGATGGGCAAAATTAAAAACTTTTTCGCTAAAAAAACTCACAGGTTTTTGCAAATAATCAAAAAGACCTGACAAATTTTCTTCATAAAAAAATGGCAACCAATGTTCCATGCCGCTGTATGTACGCATGTCGGAAATTGCGCTGTAAAGCTGGTCGTCAATTGATGCGCCGAAAGCGGTGCGATATTTTTGACGAAAATTTTCCACCGTTTTTTTGCTCATTATAACTTCGGAAGCGGGCAAAATTTCTAAAGATTTTACCGATTCTTGGGTGATTTGTGTAATCGGATCGAAAACTTTTATTGATTCAACTTCATTGCCAAAAAAATCAACGCGATAACCAATTAAATCGGCCGCTTGTTGCATTACGATATCAACAATGCCGCCGCGCACCGCGAAATCGCCGACATTATTGGCGCAAACTTCGCGATTATAGCCTTTGGCGGTTAAAAATTCGGCAATTTCGGGAAGTGAAATTTTGCTGCCAATTTGCAAATAAATTCCTAAATCCTTGATTTGAGAGGGTGCTACAGTTTTTTGCAAAAGTGCATTTACGGAAGTGATGATAAAAAATTTCTGACCTTCTTTGCGCGTGGCAAGACGATAAAGAGTTTTGATTCTATTGGCTAAAATCAAATGTTTCGGTGAGGCGCGATCAAAGGGCAAACAATCCCAAGCGTAGAAATTTAAAACCTCAAGATTGGGCGCGAAGAAATTAATTTGTTGGTGAATTGTTTCCATTTCCGCGTCATTGCTGGCGATGAAAATAAAATCAGAATCAGAAAAATTCCGCGAAATCTCCGCCGCCAAAAAGCCGTGAGAATCTTCGGGAGTTTTGATTAGGATTGAGGATTGGTTGAGATGGGATAATTTTGTTTTGTAGTTCATTTTGATTATATGTTTGTAGCTGTTATAGATCCTGAAACAAGTTCAGGATGACGGAAAGTGAGGAGAATAAATCTTCAACAAATACTCCCTCAACAAATAATACTCCGTCATCCTGAACTTGTTTCAGGATCTATTTCCCCCAAAATTCCGCACTTAAATCTTTCAATTCCGGATTAGTCGTTTTTATCAAATTAAACTTCCAATCTCGATGCCATTTTTTTAACCGTTTTTCTCGCTCAATAGCTTCACGCATTCCTTCAAATTCTTCATAATAAACCAAATATTTACATGAATATTTCTTAGAAAATTCACAACCTTCATTATTTCTATGCTGAAGAATTCTTCCCGCAAGATTGCTAGTTACTCCGATATAAAGAACGGTTTTTGAGTAATTAGTTATGATATAAACATAGCCTTTTTTCATGGGTTTTTGGTTTGGTGTTTTTCATTTTGTTCGAGTGGTTGACAGATCCTGAAACAAGTTCAGGATGACGATGTTTGGTGTTTGTTTTTAAGCTTCACTACTTCTTTCCGCGTCATCCTGAAACAAGTTCAGGATGACGATGTTTGGTGTTTGTTTTTAAGCTTCACTACTTCTTTCCGCGTCATCCTGAACTTGTTTCAGGATCTATTTTTAAACTCTTTCCACGCTAAAATAAGCCTCACTCTCATTTAAACTTGGTGGCAAAACGGGGATTTTATGGCTTTTGGCGACTTGCAAAAAGATGTTGATTTTGTCGGTGTTGTCGATTTCTAAGTTGATTGAAGCGGTTAAAAATTCTGGTAAATAATGCGCTTTCAAAAATGCAGTTTGATATGAAATCAGCGCATAAGCCGCGGCGTGCGATTTGTTAAAACCGTAACCAGCAAATTTATCAACGAGATCAAAAATTTCTCCCGCTTGTCTTTCCGGCACGCCATTTTTCATGGCACCTTCGGTGAAAATTGCGCGCTGTTGATCCATTTCTTCTTTGATTTTTTTACCCATAGCGCGACGCAGCAAATCTGCGGCTCCAAGACTGTAACCAGCGAGAACTTTGGCAATTTCCATTACTTGTTCCTGATAAACAATTACGCCGTAAGTTTCTTTCAAAGTTGGCTCTAAAAGCGGGTGAGGGTAATTGATTTTTTCTTGGCCGTGTTTGCGGCGAATGTAAGTTGGAATATTATCCATCGGGCCGGGGCGATAAAGCGAAATAAGGGCGATAATATCTTCAATTTTATCGGCTTTCATTTGGCGCAAAACCGATCTCATTCCCGAAGACTCGATTTGGAAAACGCCAATAGAATCACCGGTAGCAAGCATTCTGAAAGTTTCTGGATCATTAAGTTTGAGGTTGGAAATATCAATTTTAATGCCGCGAGTTTTTTTAATTAATTTTACGGTTTCAAAAATTGTGGTCAGAGTTTTAAGTCCTAAAAAGTCGAATTTCACCAATCCCGCCGCTTCGGCATATTTCATCGAATAGCCAACGGCGGGCATTTCCGAGCCTTCATCATTATAAAGTGCACAAATTTCGGTAAGTGGTTTATCCCCAATAACCACGCCGGCTGCGTGAGTTGAAGCGTGGCGATTTAGACCTTCGAGTTTTAACGCAATATCAACTAATTTTGTCACTTGCGGATCTTCGCGAATTGCTTGTTGTAAGTCTTTATCCATCTCAATGGCTTTTTCCAAAGTCACCGCTTCGATGGCATTAAATGGAATTAGTTTGCAAATTCGATCGACTTGATTGTAAGGCATTTGCAACACGCGACCGACGTCTTTCAAAACGGCGCGCGCTTGCAATTTTCCGAAAGTTATGATTTGAGCAACATAATCTTTGCCATATTTTTTCTGCACATAATCAATTACTTCGTCACGCCGCGATTGGCAAAAATCGATATCAAAATCGGGCATTGAAACGCGATCAGGATTTAAAAATCTTTCAAAAAGAAGACCGAAACGAATTGGATCAAGATCAGTAATTTGCAACGACCAAGCAATAATTGAACCAGCTCCTGAACCACGCCCCGGCCCTACGGGAATTAAATTATTTTTCGCCCATTTAATGAAATCGGATACGATTAAAAAATATCCCGAAAAGTTCATTTTGATGATAACCGAAATCTCAAAATCAAGTCGCGCTAAATATTCTTTTTCGATTTCTTTTTGCTTTTCAATTGAAGTTTCTTCCAACTCAAACTTGCGCGCCAGCCTTATTTTTAAGCCTTCAAGCGATTGAATTTTTAATTCATCAGCTTCATTAAAACTTTTTTCAGTGCTAAATTTTGGTAAAGTTGGCGGGCGTTCAAAAGCCATTGTGTGGCATTTTTTGGCGATATTTACTGTATTTTCAATTGCTTCGGGAATGTCGCTAAATAAGGCTTCAAGCTCTTCTGGGGTTTTAAAATATTGTTCGGGCGAAAGTTTTTCGCGATCAGCAGCATGAAAAATTTTGCCTTCGCCAATGCAAGTTAAAATATCTTGCGCTTCGTGCATTTCGTGACTGATAAAATAAACGTCATTAGTTGCAACCAATGGCAGATTGTGTTTGAAAGCTAATTCGATGAATTTTTCTTCTAATTTTTCTTCATTTTTAGTGCCGTGGCGCGTGATTTCGATGTAGAAATTTTGCGGAAAAATTTGCGAAAATTCTGTGATTAATTCATTTAGTTTTTGATCTTGCGAATCGAGCAAAAGCTTGCCCATAAAACCTTCAACGCCACCAGAAAGGGCGATTAATCCGGCAGATTTTTCTTTTAACAAATTATAAGAAATATGGGGCGTTAAACCATTTTCGCGGTTTAAATAAGAGTGACTAACCAAATACATCAGGTTTTTGTAACCTTCGTCGCTTTGGGCGATTAAAGGCAATTTGGCGAAAGATTTTTCAATATCTAAATTAGAAAGACTTTTGCGATTTGGATCTTCAAATCTAACTAACATTTCGCAGCCTAAAATCGGCTGAATTCCAGATTTTTTACAAGTAGAAGAAAACTCCAAAGCCGCAAAAAGATTTTGACAATCGGTAATACCGAGAGCCGGCAATTTATAAGCTTTGGCGCGGTCAACAATTTCAGAAATTTTAATCGCGCCCTTGCAAAGCGAGAAGGTTGTGTGATTGCGTAAAGGGATGAACATTTTTTTGAAGAAAGACTGGGGAAAATTGAGGGCGAAATATCGGTTTTTATTAAGGAAAGTGCAATAGATTTTTACTTTAATATAGGGGTTTTTTGGTGATTATCCCTTAAGACAAAATAGATGTCACCCTGAGCTTGTCGAAGGGTGATTTAAGGCTTCGATCTTAGAATCACCCTTCGACAAGCTCAGGGTGACATCGAGTTTTTTTTGTGAATCAAGGTATAATTACCTGATATAGTGGGTTTTTTAAAGACGAAATCTATTCATATTGCAAACTTTGTAAAATCTTAGTTGCATCATCATCTTTGACCAATTCCATCTTTTTTAAAAATTTTGCGACATCATTTTCTTTCGGATAAGTAAAATAATTCCCAACCCCAACCTGCTTCAATTTTTCAAGCTTTTCACCAGCCTCAATTTTTTCCAGCGCTTCAACAATCAAGGCGCAAGAATTATGATAAATCTGATTAATATTCCAAACCAAGGATTCATCCCAATTGATCTCGCTTTCAGTAAATCCGACAACATCGCCAGTATCAATTGTGTCGTCCAAAATGTAATGCAAAGTTGCGCCCAGCTTTTTTTCGCCATTTAAAATTCCCCAAAAACTCGCCATCACGCCGCGATAATCGGGCAATTTTCCAGAATGCAAATTCAAAACCCCGAAGCGCGGAATATTTATCAATTCGTTTTTAAAAATTTGTCCGAAGCGAATTGATAAAATCAAATCTGGCGCAAATTCTTGGAAGTCGAAAATGGCTTCTTGGGAATTAACATTAGCGTAAGTTATAGTTTTTTTAGCCTGATAAAATTCTTCAACACCAGTTTGTTCAACTTTTTTCATCACCAATAATGGGGCTGGCAAATTTTCCGTTTTTCCAACCTGTTTTGATAAAATAATTTTTATTTGGTGATTTTTTAAAAAATCAGAAAGCAGATTTAGCGAGGTTGCGGAGTGAATATCGCTATTTAAAAAAAGCAGAATTTTCATGATTAAATTTATAGTTTTATTTGATCAAACCCCAAAAAATTTTAGCCAGCATTTCTTATTTTAGGTCGTTATTCAATCATTCTTATTTTTACCAACCTAAAAATCCTAAACCTCAACCATCAAACACAAAAAAACCTCTTCAAAAAATTTGAAGAGGTTTTTTAAAAATTCTAATGTCGGGAGCCACCACCACGCAAACCCGGCGTGTCGTTTCCTATTCCCCGTGAGGGTTTTGTATTCGGAACGACTCCCGACGAACGACATAATTTTTAACTAATTTTGTTTGGCAAGTAATTTTTTTAAGAAAGGTGAAATTTTTTTTAAAAATTGAGTTAATTCTTTTTTTGGGAAAAATGATCTGAATGATTAATGAATTTAATAAAATCCTCTACAATCGGCTTCAATATTCGTCCGCTTCTAACTGCAATTCGATAAGTCATTTCTGGGAAAAATTTGATCAGGTTTTTTGTCGCTAGATCGGAATCATTTTTATTTATACAAATTGTTGAAACGATTGCGGCGAAATTATTTTCTTTTACGAAATGTTTTAGAATTTCCCAATTGCCATTTTCAAACTCGATGCTGCCTTTAATATCATGGGTTCTGACTGCTTCTTCAAATAAAGGCAATGAAATTAAGTTGCGGTCAATTCGGATCAGGTCGAATTTTTTTAAATCTTTGAGGTTACGAATTTCTTTTTTAGCCAAAGGATGGTTTTTGCTCATGATTAAAATCGGTTTGTAGGAAGTGCTTTCAATTTGCTTGATTTCAGCGGTGTGCGGTAAATTTGGATAAAAGGCTAAATCAATTTCTCCTTCTTTTAATCTTTTGAGAGCGTCGTTTGGTGCAATATTTCGAATTGTAATTTTTGCTTCGGGATAAGATTTTTTGAAAATGGAAATAATGCGTGGCATCAAGTAAGATATGGCGATGTGATGAACTGCAATATCGATGGTTTTTTGTTTTTCCTGTTTTCCTTTATCTAAAAATCTATCAACAACCGATTCAAATTCGTGCATTAGTGGACAAGCGATTTTGTAAAAATCCTCTCCTTCAGAAGTTAATACAAGTGGTTTGGAATCGCGTTTCAAAAGCTTCATTTTCAAATCTCGTTCCAAAGATTGAATTTGCAAAGTAACTGTTGATTGCGTCAGGTTCATAGCTTGTGCAGCTTTGGAAATACTGAGTAAACGCGCTACATAATAAAACCCTCTAATCTGTTGCAAGAGGTTCTTTTTGTATAAAAAATTCTGATCAATTTTTTGCTTCATAATATTGGTAATTTCAATTCAGTTATTGAAACAATTAATTTGCTAAATTGTTCAAGAAGCAATTTTTTGCTAAAACAATTATTCGTTTAATTTTTAACGATTCATTTTAACGCATGCGGCATTTAGCAAAAAATCCAGCGCTTAAAGCTTTGGTAAAGAGTTCAAATTTAACCCCAAAAACCTGCGCCAATTTTTCCTCGTCGGAATTTTTGTCGGCGATTACGCATGATTTGAAAACGCCGCTGAATGCGATTATTGGGTTTTCGGATGTGTTGAAGGAAGAAATTGGGAATGCGGCAACTGTGGAAGAATGTTTGGAATATGTTGCGCAGATTAATCGCGCGGCGGTGGAAATGAATGAGTTGGTGCATGATTTACTTGACGTTGGGGCGGTTGCGTCGGGGAATTTTTCGGTGGATTTGGTAAAGAAGATTGAAATTTGTGAAGTTGTGAAACGGGCGATGAGGTTGAATCAGGATTATGCGATTAAAAGGAAAGTGAATTTGAAAATGGAAATTATTGGCGAAATTGCGGCGATTAATTTGGATGAAAAAAGGATGAAACAGGTTTTGACAAATTTAACTTCCAATGCTGTGAAATATAGTTCTGAAGGTTGTGAAGTTAAAATTGTTTGCGAAGTTAAAAATAATCAATTGGAAATTTCGGTGATTGATCAGGGTTTTGGAATGAGCGAGCAGCAGGTTGAAATTGCTTTTGAAAAATATGGTACAATTCAAAATCCAAATTCAGGAAGTGTTGATTCATTTGGTTTGGGACTTCCGATTGTTAAGCATTTGGTTGAAATGCAAAATGGTGAAATTGAAGTTATTTCCAAAGCAGGTAAGGGAACGCAGATGAAATTGAAATTTTCTTATTTAAGCGCGAATGCGCAATTGATGTAAACGAGCCACCACTACTCGCACTACCCAAAAAGGCGTGTGATCATCAAGACCCTCGAAGCAGAAATGTTTCGGGGGTTTTGTTTTTGGTATTTTAAGATCGAGCTAGCATCATAAAAAACAGATCCAAAAGATTCTTTTTCACCAGCTTTTTGCTTTTCTGCGGTTTCATCAAATAAAAGACCGTCATTTTTTAATTCTGATGGTAATTATTTTTTCATTATTTTTAGATTTTATTTACTTGCCATAAATCTTGTTTGCCCAGGCCGCGTCTAGTAATAACAAAAGTTTAAATTATTTATCTTTCAAAACTTCAGTATATTTTAAAGCCACATACTGTTTCGTAATAACACATAATTTTTTTACATCTCGCTATACAAATTTGAAATATCTACAGATTTTAGATGTGATTTTTGGTAATTATCCCTTGATTCACAAAAAAACTCGATGTCACCCTGAGCTTGTCGAGGGGTGATTCTAAGATCGAAGCCTTAAATCACCCTTCGACAAGCTCAGGGTGACATCGATTGTGTCTTAAGGGATAATCACCTGATTTTTTGATCACAATTTTATCTGCGATGTATTTGTTTTAAGAAGCGCTTTTAGGTAAGTAATACCGTCTTTCTCCCGTTTTGTTTTGTTTGTTTAAGGTCGATCAAAGGCACATTTATTCTGAAATAAATTAAGTCTCGCCTTGATTAGAAGCACTTTATTTCCATCGGTTTCGGTTTCTTTTGCATAGTTTTGCGGGCTTGCAGTCTTATTAGGCAAGCCTTTATTTGATGTTTATGGGGCTTGTTATGAAAAATTTTTGGTATTTTGTTAAAAAAATTATTCCCGTTACCACAATAATCTTAATCTTTGCGCGAGCTTCAATTCATGCGGCTGATATTTTGATTTCAACTCCGACGACAACTCCCCAGACATTTTTATTAAACAATCAGAAATTAATTGTCTCTTCCGGCGGAAATTTAACGGTTGATACTTTAACTAACTCAGCAGCGGCGATTTCTGACAATAATAATACTGGCTTGCTGATACAACTTGATGCCACTTCTGGACGGGGAATAATCGCAACTGGCAATAGTTTTGGAGCCATTGAAATTACTGGCGCAACAATTTTACTTAGTGGGGCAGGCGGCTCAACTGCGATCAATGTTGTTTTGGGCGCAACAATTTCTAACACCGCCACTTCTGGCATGGCGATAAATTCCAATACTACAACTAATACCGCGCTTACCATTACAAATGCCGGAATAATTAGTGTTAACAACAATGCCAGCTCAAGCGCTATTAATCTTGGTGATACAACTGCCGGATCTTCACTAGTTATTAATAATAGCGGATTAATCACCGCCGGAGCATTGGGTACTTCAATTCAAATTAGCGATACTGGAAATAGCGCGACTATTAATAACACGGGAAGCGGTTCTATTATAGGTGCGATTGTTCTTAATAATAGCACCACAATTAATAATAACTCCGCTAATCATGGCATCACTGGTTCAATCACTGCTATTGCGACTAATCTCGATATTATAAATAGCGCCGGCACAATTCTTGGAAATATCAACCTTGGCAGTAATAGTAGTTCAAGTTTAGCCATAAATGGCGGCACAATTACTGGCAATGTTACAATGCTAAACGCCAGCCAGACTCTTAACTTCGCTGGAGGTTCGCTTGCTGGCGCGGTTGATGGCTTGGGTGAAATAATTTTCAGCGCAACAAACTACACACTTAACGGCAATATTGGCGCGACTAGCGCGGTTTCTTCGGTCACGATCAATATTGGCGATATTTTGGATGCTGCCATCAATAATAACAGTATCACAACTGCCACATTATTGTTGAATAGCGGATCGATTTTAAATCTTGGAAGTGGCTTAGTTACTGGTTCTATAGAAGGCGCGGTGGATAGTATTGGAACTGTAAATTTTACTGATAACTACACTTTGGCAGGCGCAATCGGAACTTCATCAGGATCACTGGCTGCCATTACAGTTGCTGCCAATAAAACTTTGGATGCCAATTCGCATAATATTGATGCCAGTATAATTTCTTTAAATTCAGGATCAGCTTTAACGCTTGGAAGTGGTGACGTTGTAGGATCTATCGAAGGTGTTTCCGATGGAGTTGGAGCGGTTACAATCACCGAGAATTTTAATTTCAATGGTGATTTTGGAATATCATCAAATTCGCTTCTTAGCCTTACAATTACTGATGACAAAACTGCAATTGCGCAAAATAACAGCATAAATGCAACTACGGTTTTAATTGGCGATTCTGCAATTTTAACTTTGGGAAGTGGTACAATTACTGGTTTAACTCAAGGTTCAGCTGACAATAAAGGTACATTAAATTTTACAGAAAATAATGTCTTGGGTGGAAATTTGGGAAGCGCGACCAATTCACTTGCAACAATTTCAATTTCTGATGGAAAAACTGTTACCGCAAATACAAGAAGTATTGATGCTAATAATATTTTATTGGGAAGCGGATCAGTTTTAACCATGACCACGGGGCTTATAGTTGGCACGGTTGATGGCGCATTGGCGCAAACAGGAACGCTAAATTTAAATGGCACCAGCACAGTTGCTGCAGGAACTTTTTTGGGTGGAACTAATGGAATTGCGGCGGTAAATGTAGGAAATTCGGGAGTAATAACAGCGAACGAATCAATTACGGCGAATGATGTTACGATTGGCAATGGCGGGTCGTTGATAATGAATAATGGTAAGACTGTCGTCGGCGCTCTAAATGGTTCAGTCGCAGGATATGGAAATTTTACAATTGCGAGCGGCACGGTTTCAGTAAAAGACAATATCGGCGACACTAATTCGCTGGCGAGTATTTTAATTGCGAGTGGTGCAACTATGAATTTTATTTCAGATGTAAGTATCAATAATGTTACAAATATAAGTGCCACCAATGTTGTAGTTCGGGGCAATTTAAATTTGGGAAATTCATCGCACACAATCAATGGTAGTCTTTTAGGAAGTGGTTCGGGAATAATTGATTTTGGCTCAGCTTCACATTATGTTTCCGGAAGTTTCAGCACATTTTCTGGCGATATTATCAGATTGACATCAGTTGATGTAAATTCGATTGGAACAATTACTGCCGGTGGCACCGCAACAATTAGTAATGGAACCAAGCTTGAAATCACAATTGATCCTGTGGCTAATTATATTCCTAACGGCACGGTTTATAAGATTGTTTCTGGTGGCACAGGATCAAGTATTGTTGGCATTAGCGATAGCGATATTAATGTTAACGGCACCAGTAGTAACAAAACTGGCGGCTTAACTTTTACTTCTACTGGAACCAGCAATGATTTGCTTCTTAATGTTATCGCACAAAGAGATTCGCCATCTTACATCACTAGCGATGTTTCTGCCCAAAATGCTGCTGTTTCAATTGATCAAATCGGCGCTTCAGCAACTGGTAACTTGCAATCACTGCAACAATATCTCGATTCGAGCTCTACTAGCGATGCGCAAAGGGATTCGGCACTTCAATCGATAACCCCGCAAACCGATAATTCACAAAATTCTTTTACAATCACGACGGC